>VOFC01004697.1_pt1 | contig 15107 bp, 21 predicted proteins | sample 5384161 | NCBI WGS metagenome assembly VOFC01 (sample SAMN12384722, study PRJNA508395) | human gut metagenome | isolation source: healthy gut B | host: Homo sapiens | reverse complement strand
AAAAACCGCAGAACTCTGCAATTTCTCTTGCAATTGCTTCGATTCTTAATTTATAGGATAACATTCCGGTAGTAGCTTCTCCGCTTGGCAGGGTTGTTGGAATGTTTGCATAACCAAAGAATCTTGCTACCTCTTCTGCAAGGTCTGCATCACACTCTAAGTCCTGTCTCCAGGATGGAACTAATACCTCATTGGTTTCTTTATCATAACCTAATTCCAGACGTTTAAAATAGGAAAGCATTTCTTCCGGCTTAATATTGGTTCCTAATAATTTATTGTATTTCTCCGGTTCAAAAGGAATCCGTCTGCCCTCTTTCTTATTCTCGTAAATATCAATGGCTCCGCCAACTACTTCACCGGCACCTAATTCTTCGATTAACTGGCAGGCTCTGTTCATAGCTTCCATAGCAAGGTTCGGATCCAGACCTTTTTCAAATTTGGAAGACGCATCGGTACGAAGCCCGATTTTCTTACCGGAAAGGCGGATATTGGTTCCATCGAAGCATGCAGCTTCAAAAAGCATGGTTTTTACATTGTCTGTAATCATGGAATTCTCGCCACCCATAATACCTGCAATACCGATTGCTTTCCTGCCATCACAAATCATCAGAACGTTTTCATCCAAAGTACGCTCCTGACCATCTAAAGTTGTAAATAATTCGCCTTTTCCGGCACGTCTTACAACAATCTCTTTTCCCTCGATGGTATCCCAGTCATATGCATGCATCGGCTGTCCGTATTCTTCCATAACATAGTTGGTAATGTCCACAATGTTATTGATTGGACGGATTCCCTGGGCTGCAAGTCTGCGCTGCATCCACTTTGGTGATGGAGCAATCTTAATATTCTTTACCACACGGGCGGTATAACGAGGACATAATTCTTTGTCTACTACATTTACTTTAATATAGTCATTAACATCCTCATCATTTCCGGTCTCAGTTACAACCGGCGGTACAAATTCTTTCTTAAAGGTTGCTGCTGCTTCTCTGGCAATTCCAAGGATTGAGAAACAGTCTACACGGTTGTTTGTAATCTCATATTCCACAATAGTATCGTCAAGGCCTAATGCTTTAATTGCATCATCACCCGGTTTCACCTCATCCTCTGCGAAGATGTAGATACCATATTCCGGAGCTTCCGGATACATATCACGGGTAGAACCAAGTTCTTCAATGGAGCACATCATTCCATTAGACTCAATTCCTCTTAATTTACCTTTTTTAATTTTGATGCCGCCTTCTGTCATCTTTCCATCATGTCCACCGGCAACACGTCCGCCATCTAATACAACCGGAACTTTATCTCCTTCTTTTACATTCGGAGCACCGGTTACAATCTGGATGTCCTCACCTGTTCCCACATCTACCTGACAGATGATTAACTTATCAGCATCCGGATGCGGCTCGATTTTCTTAATCTGTCCAACGACGATTTTCTCTAAATCGGCATCCATTTTCTTGTAAAATTCTACTTTTGAACCGGACAGAATCATTGCATCGGTATATTCCTGTGCATTAACATTAAGTCCCGGAACCAAAGCTTCTATCCATTTTAATGATGTATTCATATTGTTTCTCCTTCTATCAACTCTCTACTGTGTTCTTTTCTTTCCGACTACAGGAAACATGTCCCTTCAACTTCCCTGTTCATTAAAACTGTCTTAAGAAACGGTCATCATTCTCATATAAGAGACGCATATCATCAATTTCATATTTCAATAAAGCAATACGCTCAAGACCAACTCCGAATGCAAATCCTGAATATTCTTCCGGATCAATACCGCTCATACGAAGCACCTTCGGATGAACCATTCCACAGCCTAAGATTTCAATCCATCCTTCTCCCTTACAGAAACGGCATCCTTTACCGCCACATTTAAAGCAGGTGACATCCATCTCTGCACTTGGCTCTGTAAACGGGAAGTGATGCGGACGGAATTTTACTTTGGTTTCCGGTCCGAACAGACGGGCTGCAAACTCCTGCAGCGTTCCCTTTAAATCTGCAAATGTAATATTCTTATCGATTACCATTCCCTCAATCTGGTGGAAAGATGGTGAATGGGTTGCATCTACTTCATCTGCACGGAATACTCTTCCCGGTGCAATCATACGGATTGGAAGCTTGCCTTTTTCCATGACACGGACCTGTACCGGTGAAGTCTGGGTACGAAGCACGATTTTATCATTAATATAGAACGTATCCTGCTCGTCTTTTGCAGGATGATTTGCCGGAATATTTAACGCTTCAAAGTTATAATAATCATATTCTACTTCCGGTCCTTCCACTACTTCATAGCCCATACCGGTAAAGATACGCTCTACTTCTTCCAATGCAATGGTATTCGGATGACGATGGCCGACACGGTTCTTTTTAGCTGGAAGTGTAACATCAATTACTTCATGTTTTAATTTCAGTTCCATCTGGGCAGCTTCTAATTTCTGTTTTGTCTCATCTAATTTCTTTTCAATAGCTTCCCTGGTCTCGTTTACCAGCTGTCCTACCAGAGGTCTGTCCTCCGGTGCAACATCCTTCATTCCTTTTAATACTGCGGTGAGTTCACCTTTCTTTCCGAGAAATGCAACTCTGACATCATTCAGTTTGCCAAGTTCGCCAAGTTCGCCGGATGATTCAATCGTAAATTATGTTTCCGGTTATTTCTTATCTCCCACTCGCTTTTCATGCAATTTTGCTCTCCATTTGAATCCTGAATATATCCGAAAAGACAACATTGGTCTCTGCACAGAGCAACAGGATGTACATACAAAAATACATCCACAGCATGACAAGCACCAATGTTGCCAGACTTCCATAGGTGGAAAATCCATTAAAATAATCCACATAAATAGACAGTCCAAACGAAAATACATACCATGAAACGGCACTTAAAATTGCCCCTGGAAGTTGACTCTTAAAAAAAGGTTGCCTTGCGGTTTGGCACCATTTTAAAATCCATGCGAAGAAAAAGATCACAACACCAGTATGATAATAATGATACGTTTCCAATCAGCACACTCATAAAATGCGAAATGATCGGCACATACCGAATGGCTGTTTGCAGCGTACTTGCCGAATACCAGCAATACCAGCACGGCGATTACAATGTCAATGATCAAACTACAGTATAGAATAATCGCCCAGAAACGGAGTACAAACCAGTTTCTGGTTTCCTGACAGTTATTGACCATGTTCAGTCCGGTTCCAAATACTGCAAGCCCTTCGCAGACGACCACACTGCAACCACCATGGCTGCAATTGAGATCAATCCGACAGACTGATTGTATACCTCCGCAATAATCGAGTTCACTAGCGGTGAAATATAGTTTGGCATTAATTTCAACTGCCGTTGTCAGCATATCCTGTGAGATTGGTGTGTATTTTAATAAGGAACTAAACACCACCAAAAATGGAATTGCCGACAAAATAATAAAAAATGCCGACTGTGCTGCAAAAAGGCTTGATTATCTATCCGGCATTTATCTAAAAATGTTTTTACATTTCCAAAATCTTCAAAGCATTGTTTTAAAAACCTCACTTCTGCTTTTCTCCGAATAAAAGGTTACCATGAACTTTCTGTTTTGGCAAGTTTCTCAATAAATACTCTCAATTTTTCACATCATGATAAAAAAAATCCTAAAATTTCATCGCAGGAATATCCCGCCTGTGCCATTCCGTCCGCCCATACTGGCTCATACCGATCCCATGACCAAATCCGCCGCCGATGGCTGACGCGGTCTTTGTGTTCTTATCATAGTCTAAAACACAATACGCACTTGGCAGTACGGTCATCTGCGTATTCTTTGTTCCATCCTGAAGTGTGACTTCTTTTAAAGCAGCTCCTAAAATCCTACGGATATTATATTCATTTTTCACAAGTGCCATTCCGTTCTCAAATTTCAGTTTCAGCATCTTAACAGCTCCCGAAGTTCCACGCTTTTTACGGATACTTCCGTAATTGCTCCAAATCCTAAGGATTTTTTCTTCGTTCCATCCTTTGCATAAAATGTAATATTTTTTCCATTTGCTTTTTATCTGTTCTTTTAAGATATTTCGTCATATTTTCGTCCTTTTGGTTAAAATCTAAAGCACAGTATTCCAACGAAAATACGGTTTTTTCCGTCAAAACATACTTCATCCCCACTTTGGATATAGGTTCTAGAAATTCTTCTCTTTAGATAGATCCGTTTTTGGAGCATCTTTTTTTCTGCGCACCCAGACACTTTTTAAATATCCATAGGTCTTATCATCCGAAAGATTCCAGTTTTCCATTGTTCCGGTATGTCCGCAGGAGGTGGAATAGTAATATGCCTCTACGACATTTCCCTTGTATTTTAAAGTACCTGACCAACCGTATCTTCGACTGCTTTTACGGACTTTTCGCCCGCCGGATTCTTGTTGTATACCCTGATAATTCGTGCTGTCATCTACATGCGCACCAAGTGCTTCATAGTTCCTTTGACCATTTGCATACAGGCATAACTTCTGGCACAGATTGCCTGTGCTTTTAATGCCTTCCACATGGAATTTGGCATCTCACTCGGCAGGACACCACAGATATAGTCCTCTAAAGATATCTTATTTACCACAGTATATCCCTGTTCACTGTGACGCAGTTCCATACTGCCGGAATAGCCTAAGATTTGCTGCTTCCATCCGATTTCGTTAAATAGATTTTTCCATGATCCGCCATCCTCTGATCTTGAAACAGGCGATTCCTCAGGAAGTTCCTAATAGTTCCGCTGCTGATAATACACTTCCTGCCTCTGCTTCTCTTTTTCTTCCCCATATGCGATCTTCATTTTTTCATCGAAGTCAATAAACATTTTCATAATACGGCGAACCTTCATTTAAAACAAACACGGATATTTTTGATGTTTGCCGGTTCTTTTAACAATACTGCCTGCAAATCTTTTTTCGTTCCCAACAACATACCGGACATCCATATTTCCAATGACAATATCCTGAAAGGTCTTCTCTTCTAACGTTCCATAAATTGCATATAAACCATGGAACCCGCTTCGCTAATGGGATTTTCCATATCCTTCTATCTCAATCTCTGACTGGTCCATCGTTGATCAGATTTCCGGTAATCGTATCCTGTTTTTTCCGGATTTTATGTATCTTTTTTTTTTTCAAATAAAAGGTCACAGACGGTTTGATTAATTCTCCATCTGTGCTTTTTGGCAAATTCATATTCTTTTCCCTGCAAAAAAATGTAACTGCTTTCCATCGGCAATTTTCAGATATACATTTTTCAAAGCCACTCTCGCTCTTTTTCCTGCTTTACGATCCCTAATTCTTTTTCCTCGGTAACATACAGACGATACTGTTTCATTTCTTCTAAGGTCATTCCCTGTAAAGGAAAGGAACCGATACTGGTATCCACGCTTTTTCTTCTTTCACGTCAAGCACCAGAACACTTTCTTTTTAAGACAGACTGCTCGGAATCTAAATAATCTAAAATTTTATCATAGACCGTATTCCAACTCTTCTCTTGGTACTTTTTTTTTTTCGCACCATCTTTTTTTCATAAGGAATATATTCATTCAGATGCAGACGTTCTAACACTTCCACCATATCGGCATATGTAAGATAAGTACCGTCTAACTTTAAGCTGATACCGGTTACTTCTTCCAGTTCATTTTCCGCTTCCGCTACCGATACACGGTCTTTTGTCTGTCCTAATCTGTAAAACCCCATCGTAACTACAATCCCATAAACAATATCGTTGCCAACAATAAAATTTTGTTTTTTTTCTTCGTTCTTTTTTCATGGACCAATCCTCAATATTTCTTATAATAATGAAAAAGCAGCAAAATAATTACAGCTTTTTTCCTTTTCAATCTTCTTTTTTTATAAAAGTCCTCTTCTGTACTTTTAACAGCTCCTCTTTGTAGCAGGTTCTCTTTTGTTTTCATTTTCTTTTGTTCTGAGTTATCTTTCGTTCTATTTATCTTTTTGCATATGTTCTCTTCTGTATCTTTATGAATCTTTTGTACTCTAAAAATTCTTTCGTGTCCCATTCATACATTTTCTTCTAGTAAATACCCAAAATGCCGTTTCCTGTAATTTTGACTCCTAGCAAAGCTAGGTGGGTAACCTCAACCAATCTTCTGCAAGAATGGAATCTGTTTTGTAGGAGCGGTTAAGATAGCTCCGCTTAAGATAGCATCGATGATACCACGGGTATCTTTGATGGAGATACGTTTTCCGGTTCCGTTCCATCCTGTATTTACGAGGTAAGCCTTAGCTCCGCTCTTTTCCATTTTCTTAACAAGCTCTGCAGCGTATTTTGTAGGATGCAGCTCTAAGAAAGCCTGTCCGAAACATGCTGAGAAAGTAGGTGTAGGCTCTGTGATTCCACGCTCTGTACCAGCAAGTTTTGCTGTAAATCCAGACAGGAAGTAGTACTGAGTCTGCTCTGGAGTTAAGATAGATACTGGAGGCAGTACTCCGAATGCATCTGCGGAAAGGAAGATGACATTCTTAGCTGCTGGAGCAGAAGAGATCGGGCGGACAATGTTCTCAATGTGGTTGATTGGGTAAGATACACGGGTGTTTTCTGTTACGCTCCTATCAGAAAAATCGATTTTTCCGTTAGCATCTAATGTTACGTTCTCAAGAAGAGCGTCACGTCTGATCGCATTGTAGATATCCGGCTCGGAATCTTTGTCAAGGTCGATAACCTTAGCGTAGCATCCACCCTCGAAGTTGAATACGCCGTTGTCATCCCAACCATGCTCGTCATCACCGATTAAGAGACGCTTAGGATCGGTTGAAAGGGTTGTCTTACCTGTTCCGGAAAGTCCGAAGAAGATAGCGGTGTTTTCACCGTTCATATCTGTGTTAGCAGAGCAGTGCATGGAAGCGATGCCCTTTAATGGCAGATAGTAGTTCATCATAGAGAACATACCTTTTTTCATTTCTCCGCCGTACCATGTATTAACGATAACCTGCTCACGGCTTGTAATGTTGAACATTACTGCTGTCTCAGAGTTTAATCCTAATTCTTTGTAGTTTTCAACTTTTGCTTTAGAAGCATTGTAAACGATGAAGTCCGGCTCAAAGTTCTTTAATTCTTCTTCAGTAGGCTGGATGAACATATTTGTTACGAAATGTGCCTGCCAAGCTACTTCTACGATGAAACGGATAGCCATACGGGTATCTTTGTTAGCACCACAGAAAGCATCTACTACATAAAGTTTTTTGTTAGAAAGTTCTTTGATAGCGATGTCTTTTACAGCACTCCATGCTTCCTCAGATGCTGGATGGTTGTCGTTCTTGTATTCATCAGATGTCCACCATACAGTGTCTTTGGAGTTCTTGTCCATAACGATGAATTTGTCTTTAGGGGAACGACCTGTATAGATACCAGTCATAACATTGACTGTTTCCTGACCTTTTTCATAGCCTTCCAGTTCTCATTATGAAAGCTCCAAGCAAAGATATGATGAATACACTGGCACGAAGTGTGCTTACACTTTATTCCTATGATGACCGTGCCGATGATATTTCACTTCAATGTATTGAGACAGTGTTTACAGCTTATCAGCTTATTCCCACTGTTTCTGTATATGGTTATCAGGCTTACCGCCATTATCATGATGGTGCCAGCCTTTTTTATCCATGCTCCCACAGCCGGAACAGTCTACTGCCGAGACGATCCTGCATGTACTGCGTCCTGACAGCAAATACACACCATTAGAAGCAAAACTGTTAGATACTGCACTGATTCTGCACATGGAACATGGCGGTGGTAACAACTCTACTTTTACTACCCATCTGGTATCTTCTTCCGGAACCGATACTTATTCTGCGATCGCAGCAGCCATCGGCTCTTTAAAAGGTCCAAGACACGGTGGTGCGAATATCAAAGTTGTAAAAATGTTTGATGATATGAAAAAACATTTACACGACTGGACCGATGAAGCTGAGGTAGAAGCATACCTGCGGGCACTTTTGAACAAAGAAGCATTTGACCATGCCGGTCTTATCTATGGAATGGGTCATGCAGTATATTCTCTTTCCGATCCTCGTGCAAGGATCTTCCGCTCTTTCGTAGAAGAACTGTCACAGGAAAAAGGACTCAGTGAGGAATTTGCACTCTACACTTTAGTAGAACGCCTTGCACCAAAAAAGTCATTGCCGAAGAGAGAAAAATTTACAAAGGTGTCAGTCCAAATGTGGATTTCTTCTCAGGATTCGCTTACAGCATGTTGGGGATCTTCCGTTAGAGCTTTACACTCCCATTTTTGCGATCGCCCGTATTGCCGGATGGAGTGCTCACCGTTTAGAAGAATTATCTTACAATGGCAAAAGATCATGCGTCCTGCCTATAAAAATGTCTGTGACCACAGGGAGTTCATTCCTATGGATCAGCAACAAGATTGTTTTCACGATCAGACATCTTATGCCCTAATGAAAACAGAAAGAGAATTCCCAAAGTCACTATTGACTTTCAGAATTCCCTCTTTCCTTTTTCTTTCTTTCTGCTTCTTTTTCGGATTTTTATCTTTCTGATCTCCACATTTTATTTCAGATATTTTTCTCTGGCACTTCTCATTTCCTTACAGAACCATAATACCGCTATGATAAAAACAGTCAATGCAATGATATTCAATAGTTTAATGGAGCCAAGACCATACTCATTGATCGTGCAGACCGCTCCATAGACAATACAAAGGATTCCAAATACCAGAGTCTTTTGATACATCGCCTCACAAAATCCTACCGGATCTTTTGCAGCCGGTCAACTCTTCTGCCGGGATCAACATACTTGCCGGCACATTGGTCTTATGCATCTGTAACGCTCCCCGTACAATTAAAAATCCATATCCTAAAATTACAATATCAAAAATCATCAGAAAATTAATTGATTCCATGTTTTCCTCTCTTTTCTCCTGTTATTTTGCAAATGTCCATCATGCAAGCATGTTGACTCGCTTGCACTCATTATATCATTCTTATCCTGTTTTGCAATTTACTTTCTTGTTATTTTCGGTAATTTTCGTCGATATTCGTCAAATGTCACAAAATAACGATTGAATCATACCGGTAATTAGTGTAAAATAAAATAAATACATTAGATTATTGGAGGGTTTCGTGTATGTTACTTGAAAACGCAAAAATATTAGTTGGTGATGATTCTATTCTTGCCAGAAAACAGCTAAAGGATGTGCTGACTTCTTTCGGCGCTAAGAACTTTATTGATGCAGCGAACGGTCAGGAAGCGATCGATCAATATAAAGCCGAAAAACCGGATCTCGTATTTTTTAGATATCGTAATGCCTGTTAAAGACGGCATTGCTGCTGTACAGGAAATCTGTGAATTTGACGCTTCCGCAGATATTGTGATCGTATCTTCTGTCGGAACACAGCATCAGTTAAAACAGGCAATCGAAGCAGGTGCAAAGGACTTTGTTCAGAAACCTTTAAATGCAGAACAGGTGGAGAATATTATTAAGATTCGATTTGAAGGGAGATAAGCTATGTATACACAATTTTTTGGCAACTATCTTTTGGAAAAAAGACATCATTACCACAGAACAGCTTTTAGATGCTTTACAGGAGCAGTCTAAGGTTCATTTAAAACTGGGTACTCTTGCGATCCATGAAGGATATATGACAGCCGGCGAGGTAGATAATATCATTATCATGCAGACACATCAGGATAAGAAATTCGGAGAACTTGCCATTGAAGAAGGTTATCTGACAGAAGAACAGGTCAATGCTCTTTTTAGAGGCTCAGAAACCGGACTATCTGCTTCTTGGACAGGCTTTGATCGAGAAGGGAATCTGACCAATACACAGTTTGAAAATATTCTGATCGAATATCAGTCTGACAATGAGATTTACAACTTAGATCTTTACGGTTTCCAGAAGAAAAAATTCGATGAGATGATCCACGGACTGGGTGATTATATTGACGAATTACAGTCGAAACGTTTAGTAGAATATTTACAGCTTTTAATTACAAATCTGATCCGTTTTTATCGGCAATGATTTTACCATCCTCTCCCGCTTCCATGCAAAGAGTATCCTGCTGTTTACTGTGTAAACCAGAATATCGATGGTGCTTTCACGGTAAGCTCTTATTTAGACACCACGGAAGTGGCTGCGATTGAATTTGCATCCCGTTACGCAAATGACAGCTTTACAGAATTTGATGACTATGTAAAAGCTTCCCTAGAAGATTTCTTAAATCTTCACAACGGATTATTCAATGTAAATATTTCAAATACTTATTCTACCGAGCTTCAGCTTTTTTACCGCCTGAGGTTCATACTGATTGTTTACTGACCTTTGAGGACGAGCATTTCATCCTTCCGGTAATCTATCCGTTTGGAACATTGAATTTTATCTTCTATATTTCTAAATCTAAATAATGAAACGTTCAGATTTTAAGATAGGATTTTCCAAATTGACTTACATAATTCTACATACTACAAAACAAAGAACTCCGGTACCAACCGGAGTTCTTTGTTTGAAACCTTATCTTATTGCAGTTCTTCTCAAGCACAGGACATTCCTGTCTCAATACTTTTTACACAGGACATTGCTGTATCTTACATCTCAATGCTTCTGCTTATATTTTTTATATTTCTGAATTACATACCAAGAAATTCTTTTACAACCTTTGGCATCTCATCCACTTCACAGGTTGCCTTATGACGTATCGGTGCATTGCGGATCTCTTCGATCGCATTCGGTATTTTTACATTGCCGATCTTTGATAATTCATCGATCAAGTTCAAACTCTTCCATTGTATCGTATTTTGGATCAATCGCATCCATCACGCTTCTGCTGAATTTGAACGGACTTGCTGTAGATGCAATGACAGTTGTGGTCTGTTCATCTTTTGTCTCTGCTTTATATTTTCCATATACACTTGCTGCAACTGCAGTATGTGTATCTAAAATATCCGGTTTTTTCATAAAGTGTACGGATTGCCTCTGCGGTCTCCTCTTCACTTGCATAATTTCCATAGAAATCTTTTAATTTTTTTTCATCTGCGGTGTGATCTCATAGACACCGTCTTTTTGTCAGTGCAGTCATAAATTCTACATTCTTCTTTGCATCATTTCCGGCTGCCCAGTAGATCAGACGCTCTAAGTTTGAAGAGATCAAAATATCCATAGATGGTGAAGATGTCAGGATAAACTCACGATTCTTGTCATATTTTCCGGTTTCAAAAAAAATCATAGAGTACTTTATTCTCATTGGATGCACAGATTAATTTTGCAACCGAAGTCCCATATTTTTTGCATAAAATGCAGATAAGATATTTCCAAAGTTTCCGGTCGGTACTACGATGTTGATTTTCTCATCTTTTGCAATTTTTCCATTTGCATATAATTTCGCGTAAGCATATACATAATATACGATCTGTGGAACTAAACGTCCGATGTTGATGGAGTTTGCAGAGGAGAACTGATATCCTGCAGCATCTAACTCTTTTGCTAACTCTTTGTCAGAGAACATCTTTTTTCACACCGGTCTGTGCCTGGTCAAAGTTGCCATTGATGCCGACTACATAGGTGTTATCCCCTTTCTGGGTCACCATCTGCTGCTTCTGGATCGGGCTGACTCCGTCTTTGGGATAAAAGACAACCATCTTTGTTCCCTCACATCTGCAAATCCTGCCAATGCTGCTTTTCCTGTGTCTCCGGAAGTTGCTGTTAAGATCACGATCTCATTATTTACCTGATTTTTTCTTTGCTGCTGTTGTCAGTAAATGAGGAAGGATTGACAATGCCATGTCCTTGAATGCAATGGTTGCCCTGTGGAACAGTTCTAAATAATATGCTCCATCTGCCTCTACTAACGGCGCGATCTTTTCTGTATCAAATTTGCTGTCATATGCCTTGCTGATACAGTTCTTAAGCTCTTCCTCGGTAAAGTCGGTAAAAAAATTGCTTCATGACCGCATATGCTGTCTCCTGATAAGACATCTTCGCTAACTCTTCGATTGTGACATCCAGCTTTGGGATCGACTCCGGCACAAATAATCCGCCATCATCTGCAAGTCCTTTTAAAATTGCCTTAGATGCAGTTACTTTTTCTTCACCATTTCTTGTACTTGAATATAACAAATCCATCTTCTTATCCTCTTCCTGTTGTTCTATTTGCTTCGCTGATTTTCATTATAATGAAAGGAATATCGACTGTCAATATGCGAATATGTGTGATATAATGAATGCAAGTGAGGCAACATGCTTGCATGATTGACGAACGACGAAATTACTGAGTGAGCTTTACTCACGATGTAATGAGTGCAAACGAAAAGAATGTGCTTGCACATTCGGTGAGCGACGAATGTTGATCATGTGCTGTTTTTGCACATGATATAATGAGTGCAAACGAGTCATCATGCGTAGCAAACCTAAACATATCAAATCCCACACACACAAGGAGTTCATTCCATTGGTACTTATTCTTCCGAAGAAAAAGCTGCCATTGCCTACAACAAAGCTGTTGATCTGGCAAAGGCAGCCGGTATTCATAAGAATTTTGAAGAAAACTATATTACAGAGCTATCCGCTAGAGAATATGCAGAAATTTATACTAATCTTAAAATCTCTCCAAAATATATCAATTATCTTTCTACACTTTCTGCTATTTCTGATTGATGTAATTTACCAGTCCCTCGCAATCGATAATCTTCTGCATAAATGGTGGGAATGCCTGACCCTGGAAACTCTTTCCAGTGGTCTTGTCGGTAATGACACCAGTATCAAAATTTACCTCTACCTCATCTCCTGCTTTGATTTCCAAAGCTGCTTCCTTACATTCAATAATCGGAAGTCCGATATTGATTGCATTACGATAGAAAATACGTGCAAAAGTCTCTGCTATGACGCAGCTTACACCAGCGGCTTTAATTGCAATTGGTGCATGTTCTCTGGATGAACCGCATCCAAAGTTCTTCTCCGCTACAATAATATCTCCTGCAGATACTTTATTTACAAATTCCTTATCAATATCTTCCATACAATGTAAGGCAAGTTCCTTAGGGTCGGAAGAATTCAGATATCTTGCCGGTATAATAACATCCGTGTCTACGTTGTCACCGAATTTAAATACTTTTCCTTCTGCTGCTTTCATGTTCTAATCCTCCTATACTTCTTCCGGGCTGGAAATCTTTCCTGTAATTGCACTTGCTGCTGCAACTGCCGGGCTTGCCAGATAAATTTCCGAATCCACATGTCCCATACGTCCCACAAAGTTACGGTTGGTTGTAGATACGCATCTTTCATTCTCAGCAAGGATTCCCATATAGCCACCAAGGCAAGGTCCGCAGGTCGGTGTGCTGACAATAGCACCTGCTTCAATAAAGGTTCTGATATATCCGGCTTCCATAGCATCCAGATAAATCTGCTGAGTTGCAGGAATTACGATTACACGTAAACCTTTCTTTACTTTCTTTCCTTTCAGGATAGAAGCTGCAATCTTAAGGTCATCTAATCTTCCATTCGTACAGGAACCGATTACTACCTGATCAATAGTAATGTCGCCTACTTCATCAATGGTCTTTGTATTTTCCGGAAGATGTGGAAATGCTACGGTTGGGCGAAGTGTACTAAGGTCAATGGTATACTCCTCATCATATACGGCATCCTCATCTGCTTCATATACTTTATAAGGGCGCTTGGAATGCTCTTTCATATATGCTTCTGCTTTCTCGTCTACCGGGAAGATTCCGTTCTTTCCGCCGGCTTCAATTGCCATATTTGCAATGGTAAAACGGTCATCCATGGAAAGATACCGGATACCATCACCTACGAATTCCATAGACTTATATAATGCTCCATCCACACCAATCATTCCGATGATATGTAAAATAACATCTTTACCGCTAATCCATGGTGCTGGTTTTCCTGTAATATTGAATTTAATTGCGGATGGTACTTTAAACCATGCTTTTCCGGTTGCCATTCCTGCCGCCATATCAGTACTTCCAACACCGGTGGAAAATGCTCCCAATGCTCCATAAGTACAGGTATGTGAATCTGCTCCGATAATAACATCTCCTGCAACAGTCAGTCCTTTTTCCGGAAGAAGTGCATGTTCGATACCCATTTCTCCTACGTCAAAGTAGTTGGTGATTTCGTTTTTGCATGCAAACTCTCTGACGCATTTACAATGCTGTGCAGATTTGATGTCTTTATTTGGTACAAAGTGGTCCATAACCAGTGCGATTTTATCCTTATGGAACACTCCGTCTACTTTCATTTTCTCTATCTCATGGATAGCCACCGGTGAAGTGATATCATTTCCCAATACCAAGTCTAAATCTGCTTCAATCAACTGGCCAGCCTGAACAGAATCAAGTCCCGCATGTGCCGCAAGAATCTTCTGTGTCATTGTCATTCCCATTTGAAATTCCTCCTGAAATTAAATCATTTTTTCTATACAGTTGCTATTATAGCACAGCTAGTGGTATAATGGAAATACATATTAAACATATTTATTATGATTTTTAGTTATAAACACGGAGGGATCTATAAATGTTACAGAGTTTATCCAGTTACCGTATTTTCTATACCGTAGCAAAAACACAGAATATATCAAAGGCAGCCAAAGAGCTTTATATCAGCCAGCCTGCCATCAGTAAATCCATCCAGAAACTAGAGGAAAGCCTGGGCTGCGAACTCTTCCGCCGAAGTTCCCGCGGCGTATTGCTGACCGAAGAAGGCGAACTACTTTTTACTCATGTCAGTTCCGCTTTCGAAACTCTGACTTTAGGGGAAGATAAATTAAAGAACTCCTTAGAGCTTGGTGTCGGCCACTTAAAAATCGGTGTCAGTTCCACACTCTGCAAATACATGCTTTTGCCTTATTTAAAGGATTTCACAAAACGTTATCCGCATATTAATATTTCTATCGTATGCCAGTCTACCAACGAATCCTTACAGATGTTAGAAGAAAACAAAATTGATATCGGTCTGATTGCAAGGCCGGAAAACCAGAAAACTTTAAATTTCAGCAATGTGGCTGAAATTGAAGATATTTTTGTTGCAACGGAAGCTTACTTAAACGTATTGAATGCAAGGGGCATTTCTTCCGATGCAATCTTACAGCATTCTACACTGATGCTTCTTGATAA
>VOFC01005355.1_pt1 | contig 15113 bp, 27 predicted proteins | sample 5384161 | NCBI WGS metagenome assembly VOFC01 (sample SAMN12384722, study PRJNA508395) | human gut metagenome | isolation source: healthy gut B | host: Homo sapiens | reverse complement strand
GCTATCCGTTAGACTACTATTCTTCCGCTTCCACCGTTCTGATCGAAGGAAAAGTTGTATATCAAAATAATCCATTCCCTATAGGAGGTACTTATTATTATGGAGCAGCAAAAAACAAACATCATTCAAGACCATCGACCGTATGCAGCATGAGCTGTTAGCACTTTCCCACCAGATCCATGACCATCCGGAGCTTGGATATGAAGAACATCAGGCAGTCGCATCGATCCGTTCTTTTTTAGAAGATCGTGGTTTTCAGGTAGAAACTCCGTACTGCGGACTTGACACTTCTTTTAAGGTTGTAAAAAAGGAAAAAGGTCCGGGACCGAGAATTGCTTTTTTGCAGGAATACGATGCCAGCTCCGCGGAATCGGTCATGGCTGTGGTCACAATATCATCGCAACCTGTGCCGTAGGTGCATTTATGGGAATTGCTTCTCTGATCGATGAATACGATGGTGAAGTTTCTATCATCGGCACACCGGCGGAGGAAGGCGGGGCCGGCAAAGTCATCCTCTTAGAGCGCGGTGCCTTTGATGAAACTGATTATGCCCTTATGATGCACCCGTCCGGAGGCGGTTTCCAACCTCGTTGGCAGAGGTGGACGATGCCGCTAGAATCGCGTATCCTTCCCACGGAAAAGCTGCCCATTCGTCTTCACCCTCAAATGGCATCAATGCCCTTAGCGCTGCGATCCATGTGTTCAACCAGATTGATCTGATGCGCTCGACATTCCAGGTTCAGGACAACATCAACGGTATTATTCTGGAAGGCAGGAACTGCTGCCAATGTAATTCCCGGAACTTGCCAAGTGAATTCAGCCTTCGTGCTGAAAACCATTTAGGGATCAAGGAGCTGATCCGCTTTGTGACATCCCAGCTGAACACGCAGAGGCCCTGACCGAGCAAAAGCGAAGTCAGTGTAGAGCCGATCTGCAGAACGTTATCCAAATAAACCAATGTGCCAGGCCTTCAAGAATAATATGGAATCTCTCGATCCAGATGACCTGGGCTGAACCCGAAAGCTTTACGGTTCTTCCGATATCGGAAATGTTTCGATTAAAATTCCGGCAATCCACGATTATCTGTCGATCACTGATGATAAAACGATTCAAAGTCACTCCAAAGAATATACAAAAAGCCGCTGCAACTCCTCAGGCTGATGAAATCTGCCTGAAGGGTGCCAAGGGTCTTGCTATGACAGCTCTCGATATTCTGGAAAGCAGTGAATTCCGTTCTGAGATCAACGCTTTACCACGATGCTCAGGTTCCGAAGGAATATCGTTAAACCTGTATTCTTTAAAGCCACACCCGTATTTAACTGATCGCGCAAAGAAAAACTTCCGACCATTTGGACCGGAAGTTTTCACAATCATTTTTATTCATAACTACTCCGTGCACCTTCACCGTTACGAGCAAAAATCTTTTTACACCAAACAGATCTCTGTTTACTCTGTGTCTTCCTCCAGCGTATACGGAGTAACCTGATAAACATAATAATTCAGCCAGTTCGTATACAGCGTGTTCGCCATATTTCTCCACATAAGCGGGGAACGGAGAACGGGTCATCATGCTCGTAGTAGTGGAACCGGAAGCGCTGGATTTAAGCCTTTGTTGAGGTCACGGTGATACTCATTGTTTAAGGTCATGCGGTCATACTCCGGATGTCCCTGCACAAAAATCTTCCGTTCTGGTTCATAACGAGGAAAACCCCTGCTTCGTCAGACTTTGCGAGGATCCGCAGTTCCGGATGTTTTAAAATATCCTCCTCACACTTCTGTATAGCGGGAATGCGGGCACTTAAAGTAATCGTCAAAAGCTTCGGAGCAACGGAACACGCTTATCCAGCGCTTTCTGTGTATACACACCGGAAAGTTTTCTTTTCGTAAGTGTTTCGGGATTCCGTAATGATAGTAAAGCCCTGCCTGTGCGCCCCAGCACAGATGCATGGTGGATGTCACATGGGTCTTGCTCCATTCCCAGATAATCCACAGAACCTGTGACTTTCCCGCCTTTTTCTTCAATTTTTGCTTTCAGCTCATTGCGGTTTGCAAAATGAATCAGTGAGCCTGTGATCACAAAATTCTTGCCTGCAAAGATCTGTTCTGTTTCATTTGGCACATATTTTTTTCCAGATGGATCTCCTCAAGCAGATCATCCAGCTGCTCTGCCTTTTTTCGCATCCCGGAAATAATCGGCAACCGCTGCTCCGATCACCTCTCCAATGCCATCTATCCCCGCCATCGTCTCGGCATCTGCAGTGCGGATCTTTTCCAGGTCATAATCAAACGCCTTACAGATCATCTTCGCATTTGCAACGCCGATGTTCGGGATTCCAAGGCTGTAAATCAGCCGCGGCAGTGTCGTATTTCTTGCCTGCCCGATTCCCGCCATCAGTTTTTTCGTAGGATTTTTCGCCAAATCCTTCCATCTCAACGATCGCATCTTTATATCGGGAAAGCCGGAAAATATCTGCAAATTCATGGATAAATCCGCTTCCGATAAATTTTTCCAGAGTCGCTTCCGACATTCCTTCCATATTCATCGCATCTCTGCTGACAAACAGTGCAAAAAGATTTGATCTTCTTTGCCTGACACTCCGGATTGGTGCAGTATAAGGTCTCCACATCTGCCGTCCTCTGGATCCTGGTTACGCCGCCGCACACCGGACAGGTCTGCGGAATCTCCATGTTTCCGCTTCTGGTCAAGTTATCGGCGATCTGCGGAATGATCATGTTGGCCTTGTAAACCTGAATGGTATCACCGATGCCAAGCTGCAGTGCCTTCATAATGCTGAGATTAGATCTCGCGCCATCCAGCACCACGGTAGTCCGTACATCTTCCAGGATAAAAGCCCCCGTCTGTCCGCCGAGCCGCCTTCAGTTCATCGACGCTTTCGTCTTATTCAATGACAGCATCGAGCCGCTCATGGCGCTCCTTTGGGAGTTCGCTTAAGATCTCATATCCTACTTTCTGGGTCGGACTTCCTGAAGACAGTCCCTGTCTCCTGTTCCAGCTTCAGGAGTTCATCATAAAGCCTGTCATATTCGAAGTTGCTCATGATCTCGCGGCTCTCTGGTAATAGGCCTTCGCAGCCTCCAGGAGAGAAGAATCGGGATCAGCTCCTTCATCCCCTCTTGATCTTGTCGTCCATATTTTATGCTCCTTTGCGCTCCGGCGCACCCGGTTTCCAGCTTTCCGGGGGGATGCGGGGGGCTTTCTTCCGGCTTTTTTCACCGTTCTGACGGACATTTTTCCATATTTTCCGTTTTCGTTCTTTTCGAACGGTTTTTCTCGTTATTTTTGTCAAACGGCTTTCTGTCGTTCTTTGGCTTTCCCTTGGATATCCGGAGTTCACCGTTTTCCTTTCTTTTTCGCCGGATCTGTAATTTTTCCAAGCCTTCGGCACCTTCTCTGCCGGAAGGTTTGTGAACCTCCACCATACGCATCAGGTCACCCAGTTCTTTTCCGTCAATTCCGGTACTCCCCGCGCTTTAATGTACCCAGCTGGATGTTCATGATACGCACACGCTTTCAGATTCATCACATGATAATCGAGCGCACGGCACATCCGGCGGATCTGTCGGTTTAATCCCTGCGTCAGGACGATATGGAACGTGTGGCTTCCGGTCTTCCACGCGCGGCATGGCTTTGTCGTCACGTCGAGATCCTCAATGCGGACGCCTTCGCACATCTGCTTTAAAAATTCTTCTGTCACCGGGTGATTGACAGCTACCGCATATTCTTTCTCGTGGGCATTTCCACCGCGGGAGGATCTTGTTGACGATGTCGCCCTGATTTGTCATGAGGAGAAGTCCTCGGGAATCCTTATCAAGACGTCCGACCGGATAGATCCTCTGGCCGGGATAGTTTAAAAACTCGACGATATTTTCTGCATGGTCCTTATCCGATGTCGTACAGACGATTCCACTGGGCTTATTTACGATCAGGAATACCGGTTTTTCCTTCTCTCCCACCGGCTTTCCATCACAGACCACCTTTCTGTCCCGGCCGTATCTGCATTCCATCACGGCAATCTCGCCGTCCACAAACCTTTCCTTCCTCCACAAGTCTGTCTGCCTCTTCTCGAACATACTCCAGCGTCACTCAGATATTTATTTAAACGAATCGTTCCTTCCAATCTACTTCTCCCTTTTATTCATAATTTATGATCCAAAATTTATCCTTTCGCCCATTATATCGTTTCTGAGGGGCGAATGCAAGAAAAAAACGCCTGTCAGTCCGGGACATTTCCCAGATCTGGCAGACGCTTTCCCTTGTCTCACTGCCCGGTATCCCGGGACATCAGAAAATGCATCTGATAGGAATCGAACCTACGCACGCGGCTCCGGAGGCCACTGCTCTATCCACTGAGCTACAGACGCATCTCTAATAGTATACAATAATTTTCTGATTCATGCAAGGGGATGAGAATTATTTTTTGTATATTTTTTCACCCAATTCCATCCCCGCGCGGTCCATTTCCCGGCTGCCGCAGTTCAGCTTTTCATATTTTTTAATGCTTTCTTGAAAACAGATAGTAGGACGGAGTACGGTTTGCGCAGTCCTCCGCAAGAACTTTCAGGCTGCAGTAAACAAAGCCATCTACGGCTCTCGCTTTTCCATCCCTGCCCGGCTCCTCATATTTTCCTTCTTTATAGGGACGGGATCCAGAATGCACGCCTCATTGTCATCGGCCGATACAACGAGGATGTAATGTCCTCCATGAGTGAACACCCCGGTATACCCTTCCCGGTCTCCGCCGGAATTTGCGATGGCGAGTCCGCCTTTTGCCGGGTGCGCCTTCAGTTCATTCAGATCACTCGTTTCCCCATAATTCAGGTTAAACCTTTCCGCAACGACGGGGCCCAGGATCTTCAGGCTCGTTCCGATCTCACGGTTCGCGCCAACCTCATTGGATAATTTCAGGCAGTCTGTGAGTTCATAGGTTGACAGAGTCAGCGCATCCACCATCATGCACAGGCAGCTCGGTCCGCAGCCTGCTGCAGCCACATTCCGCTTCTCCTCCGGCACCCGCCGTGGTCCAAATTATGTTCATAGGGAATATCTCTGTGTTCTAACTGATTGATATATTTCATTACAACTGCTCCCTTCCGATTGCCGCATGTACCATGCTTTTGATTTTCCTATCGTACCACCATAACCTTAAAACAACAAGATATTTTTTATTTCCCGGCTGCTGTCCGAGCCTTTTGCAGATGATCACCGATTTTCCCCATATTCCGGCGCGCCTCATTGATTTTTCTTCCCGATTCTGCTACAATGGCATGGAACTTTTGATAAAGGATACCAGACAGGAGATAGAGAAATGAATGTAACAGATTTTAACTTTGAACTGCCGCCGGAACTGATCGCACAGGATCCGCTTGAGGACCGTTCTGCTTCCCGGCTGCTTGTATTAGATAAAAAGACCGGAGAAATGGAACACCGTCATTTCCGCGATATTCTGCATTACCTGAAAAAGGCGACTGCCTTTGTTATCAACGATACAAAAGTTATCCCGGCGCGTCTCATGGGACATAAGGTCGGAACAGATGCCGAATCGAAGTCCTCCTTTTAAAGAGAAAATCTGACAATGTCTGGGAGACCCTTGTAAAACCGGGTAAGAAGATGAAAGTCGGCGCGGAAGTTTCCTTCGGTGACGGACTTTTTAAAAGGAAAAGTCATCGATGTCGTCGATGAAGGGAACCGCCTGATCCAGTTTGAATATGACGGGATCTTTCGAGGAGATCCTTGACAAGCTTGGCCAGATGCCGCTGCCCCCTGTACATCACGCACCAGTTAAAAGATAAGAACCGCTATCAGACTGTATACGCGAAACATGGGGCTCCTGCAGCCGCCCCTGACAGCCGGCCTGCATTTCACAAAGAGAGCTTTTGACAGGAGATTGAGGACATTGGGGAGTTAAGATCGCCATGTAACACTTCACGTAGGTCTCGGAACCTTCCGCCCTGTAAAGGTCGATACCATTGAAGATCATCACATGCACTCTGAATTCTATATCGTAGAGGAGTCCGAGGCAAAGAAAGATCAACGATACCAAGGCAGACGGCGGCCGCGTGATCTGTGTCGGAACTACGAGCTGCCGTACCCTGGAATCTGCAACCGGCGATGACGGGATCCTGAAAGCCGGAAGCGGCTGGACTGAGATCTTTATCTATCCGGGATACAAATTTAAGATTCTGGACTGCCTGATCACAAACTTCCACCTCCCGGAATCCACTCGTTATGCTCGTATCGGCACTTGCCGGACGGGAACACATCCTGAATGCATACCAGAAGCGATCAAAGAAAAATATCGGTTCTTCAGTTTTGAGATGCAATGTTTATTCATTGACCAATGATGTCAAAGATCCCTGTGTGACTTTCCGATCACACAGGGATCTTTTTGGAGTTACAGTAACCTTTTTTGTTCTCCGAGAAAATTTTCCTGCTCCCTGCTGCAGGGCACCCGGCTCTGTCACCAGAGCACATCCTTTTTCCAGAGAATCCAGAATAACGATCAATCTAACGGAAATACCACACAGTAAGCAGCATCTTGAAATCTTCTTTGCAAACACTGCATGCGGTTTCTTCGCCGGCATAACGAGAACATCTCCGGCTTTGCAGATATGTTCCACACCGTCTACGGTGAACTGACCGACGCCTTCGATCACATGAACCATCGCATCGCCGGTAGAATCGTGCGTGCTGATCTCCTCACCTTTGGAGAACGCAAACAATGTCAGACTAACTGCCTTGTATTCTGGGCAAGTGTCTTGCTGACGATCTGTCCCGGTGCTGCTGTGATCTGAGAGCAAGGTTTAAAACTTTTTCATGGTCGATATTTTGATAAAAGCCATTTTTCTTTTTCCTTTCCGTCCGGATCTTACCATGATCCGTCTCTTAAACTGGATCAGTCTTGCCGGATTCAGGGGCAAAGATCTTCTGTGAGGCAGACTTTCAGAGTTCTAACTTTTGCCCCTGGGATTATATTATTGCTACCAACGATATTTCCTTTTGTATGTTGTAAATACAACATTTTTTCGTCCGAGTGTCAATTTCGAGGGGGCGATTCTTGTGAATCATCACGATTGATTTTCGAACAGATTTCGTTAGAATACACCTATCCATCGGCAGCTTCTTCCCGGATGTCTTTCAATCACCCCAAACCTAAAGGACCAGCTTCATCCCTGATCCGTCCGCTGGATCGTTAACAGGCATTCTATTCTTACACGTCACAAATATCAAATCTATGAATCTGAAAACACATCAGGGGGTATTACAATGAACTTGCAGGAAGAGCTTTTTAACAGACTTGGACACCGGCTATTCCATTCACCGGGAACACGTTCTGAAAAACAACGGAGTTGTGCTCGATTCCCTAACGCTGCTAAAATCCGGAAAACACTGTTCCCCTGTGATCTCGCTGGAGATGCTCTACGAACAGTTTGAAAAGGGCCGGTTCTGGCGGAACTCTGTGATTACATATGTATCGATCACTGATACGGAACTTCCGCTTTCGTGTCACAAATCTCACTTCACTGAACAACTTTGAAAATTTCCGTGACTGTATCGTCTGGCAGCTGATCTCCCGCGATAAAAATAAGGAGCTGTTAAAGACGATTCCCCTGGATCCCTTTATCTGGACCTTGCGATCGTCTTCTCCCTGATGATCCAGTCCGAGGGTGAAACGCAGATCAGTTCTATCGTAACAAGCGCAGTATCCGCCTCCTGGCACATGACGGCGGAAGATCTTTTTCCCTTGCGATGAAAACACTCCACGGATCTTTCCTGCGAGTTTCCGCCGCCTTGAAACAGTGATCGAGGAATATTTCCCAGGAGCTACTGACTTTGTGCACGAAGACTGCCCTGTTCCGACGCTCTATGTCCTCACGAACGATTTTGCCCACAATGGCGCGGCCTGCGTCCTCTATCCGGATAAATTAAAGACCTCGCAGACCGGTTTGGGAAGCGATCTTCTCATCCTTCCATCCAGTATCCACGAGGTCCTGATCGTCGCCGACTCAGAAACTTTTACGGAACACGATTATCAGGTTTTCCGCAATACGATTAAAATGTCAACTGTGAATCGGTTCCGCCGGAGGACTTTCTCTCCGATCATCTGTACCGCTATTGCCGGGAAACAGACAGACTGCTGACAGATCTTTACAAAATCCCCTGCAGTCCGGGCAGTTGTTTAATTTCGTCTCGCATGACTTCCCTCATGATAGAGATGCACAAGATTCACAACGGAATCTGTGATAAAGATCGCCAGTGCAATCGCGCCGGCCGTATGAAGTGTCACGACCAGGTAGTACATGGACAATGCCTGATCTCCCTGGATCAGATAATATACAGTCCGGTAAATTCCGGCTCCCGGCACCGACGGAAGAATTCCGCGATCAGGAAAACCGTCACCGGAGCTTTCTTGATCCTTGCCAGGATATGACTTAAAAATGCCATTGCAAGGATCGAAAAAATGCGGCCTGAAGTGTTGAGTGTGTCAGTTCATTGATCACTAAATACGCCCACCAGGCAAATGCGCCGGAAAAAAGCCGCATACGGAAGGAACTTTTTCGAGTATCCGTCAGGATCGAGAACATCGCGATCGCCCAGAACGCACTGAATACCTGTATGATCATAAAAGTCCTCCTTCCATGCTGCGGACCACGAAGTCCGGCACCAACTCCAAAGGCTACCGCCAGACCCACAACGATTGCCTCCAGGATCCTGGCAGAACCAGCTGCGTAATCACCGTTCAATGTATCACGAATCGCCGTCGTAAACGTCACCCCGGGACAAGAGGCATAACAGCGCTGACAATGATCGTATCAGAATTCAGCCCCGGATAGGAATGACAGACCGTCATGGCTGAAAATGCCAGCACAAAGGCGCCAAAGGCATTAAAACAGAAATCGTTGAATTTCAGCGCTTTCCGATCCATGCCGCGACCGCAAGGCAGACACCGACTACTCGATGCCAGAAAGTCTCCCAAAGGATCCGCCGAACATGGGGGCAAAAAGCGCCGAAACCCCAACGTACCCCAGTCCCCTGTGTCAGCCAGTCATACTGGGTCGTTTCGGTGACTGGATCTCCTTCGCAGCTGTCTCAGCGCCTCCTCCACAGTGATCTTTCCCTCACAGAAATGGCGCGACACATCATTCACCAGACAGATCCGGTTGATACTTGTACACCTGGTCCGCGACACGTTTTGACCCGGGTCAGCGGTTCCTTATTAGGATCGCTTAACGTGACAAAGATTCCTGTTCCATATACGATCGTCTCCGTCTGCTCATACTCGGAGCGTTTCAACATATGGTTCATAGTATCTTCCACTCTGTAGATCTCCGCTCCGCTGACAAGCATGAGTTCCCCGCCAGCACCACAGCTTCCAGCAGTGTTTTTTCGTTCATTTATTACCCCTTTTAACCCCTCTTATCTTTCCACGATGACTGACATATCCGCAACGGTTCCGTACCTTCCCTGTTGCAAAAACATCCTTTTAGACCGGCTGATCTCGTCATGAAATTTTTGTTTTCAGATTTTTGCAGAAGAGACGGGCTTCCGATCTGGAATACAAGAAATGCCGCAACCACGCAAGCACAAGCTGGAACAGACCATCCCCAGTGTCCATCTCCAGGATGTGTTTCCCTCTTGATCGTCGCGATCGTCGCAATACACGGTGTATAGAGAAGGCAGAATACCATGAGCGCATAGGCGTTCACTGCCGTGAATCCCGTTTTTCCAGGATTCCGGAGAGTTCTGCCATTCCTGCTGCCGAGTTGATGTTTCCGATCCCGTAGAGTACGGACATACTTGAAACAACAACCTCCTTTGCGGAAATTCCGGAAATCAACGCTACCGCGATCTGCCAGTCTCGAGTCCGACCGGTTTTAATACCGGCACCAGGATCTGACCGAATTTTGCGGCAAAGCTGTCCGCAACGTTTGTGATGAATCCCGCCGGTCCCACATTCATGACAAACCAGAGGAATGATCGATGCAAGGAAGATCGTTGTCCCCGCCTTTGTCAGGTAATCTTTTATCTTTTCCCAGACATAGATCGCTACAGTTCTAAAGTTCGGGATCTTGTATTCCGGAAGCTCGATCAAAAGAGGCATTTTCCTTCTTGCTGTCTGTCGTTTTATGTACGATCAGCGCAATGATGATCGCCATGGCAACGCCCACGAGATAAAGGAATATGCCACCAACATTGCCGAATCCGGGAAAAACATGTCCGCCAAAAGTACATAGATCGTCAGCCTTGCTGAACAGGACATAAACGGTGTTATGAGAATCGTTTTTAAGCGGTCTTTCTGATTTTCCAATGCTCTGGTTGCCATAATTGCCGGAACCGTACAGCCGAACCCAAGAAGCATGGGCAGGAACGCACGTCCGGAAAGTCCTACCATGCCCATCGCCTCATTCATGACATAGGCAACCCGTGCCATATATCCGCTGTCCTCAAGAAACGCCAGTGCAAGAAAAAAGAATAAAAATATTCGGGAGAAACGTTAAGATTCCACCGACTCCTGCCAGAACGCCGTCAACGATCAGGGAGATCACCCAGTCAGAAGCACCGCCCGCCTGAAGCAGCCCTGAGAACGCCCGACAGATAAAAGATCCAGTCCCTGTTCAAAATAACCCTTTCAGAAATCTCCGACGGTAAAGTCAGGAAAAATACAAGTGCCATGATCCCGAAAAATACCGGAATTCCAAGAACCGGATGCGTCAAAAGCGATCCACCCGATCTGTCATCTGTGATTTTTTCTTCTTTGTTAAAGAGAGCATTCCTTGACAACCGATTCCACATAGTCATACTTTTCATTGATGATCTCTTTTTCAAAGCTTCTCGGAACAATATTTCCAAGATCGATCGGATGATCCTTCATGACTTCTTTATCATATTCAAGCATCTTGATCGCATGCCAGCGCAGATTTGTGAGGTCCGGATATTTTTTCCGGAGCAGGTCTTCAACCCGCTGGATCCTGTCCTCATTCTCCCTGTCATAATGGACGATCACGCCCTGCGGTCCTTCCTCATAATGATGTACCACTGCATGCATCAGAACATCGAGTCCTGTCCTCTTTCTCGCTGATACCGGAACGACCGGGATCGAGCCCAGCATCTCCGGGAGACGGTGAAGATCGATCTCCATTCCGCGCTCTTCGATGATATCCATCATGTTGAGTGCCAGAATTACTGGTTTCTTCAATTCCAGAAGCTGCAGTGTCAGATACAGATTTCTCTCCAGAGATGACGCATCAACGACGTTGATGATCACATCCACATCGTCTTCCTCGATACACCGCCTTGTGACGAGCTCCTCCATCGTATAGGAAGTCAGGCTGTAAATACCCGGCGTATCGATCACATGGATCTTTCTTCCCTTATAGCTCGTCTCTCCTTCCACCCGCTCTACCTGTAACGCCGGGCCAGTTGGCAACCTTTAACTTTGCTCCGGTAAAGGCGTTGAAACAGTGTGGTCTTTCCGCAGTTTGGGTTTCAACAAAGCAGACTGTGATCGGTCTCTCTTCTGTGCTCATGATACTGCCTCCTCTTTTATATCGATTCCACCTGTAATTCTTCTTCCAAGTGCGACGGTCCCGCGGACCTTGATGATCATCGTTCCGCTGTTTTTCTTGTTCATCACAAGAAGAGGAGTATTCTCATTTACACCAAGCGCCTCCAGACGCCGGTTGATCGCATCTTCCACGTGGACCGATTCGACCAGATACGTCGTGCCAATCTTTCCTTCATATAATCATTGTATTTCTGCTGAATCTCACGGCGGCGCTTTGTCTCATCAATCGCAACCCGCATGGAGTCTGTAATCTTATCTGCATACATGATAACATGACCTTCACTGTTTCTTGCCGCTCGTCCAATAGTCTGAATCAGCGAAGTCTCTTGGTCAGTGTCGTTACCAGCACCTTATGTCCTGCCGCAGTCTCTTTATTGACCTCTCCAATCAAATCGTCAATCTGGCCTTCTACCGGACGTACTTCCACGTCAGGGTCTAAAAGTCCTGTCGGTCTGATAATCTGCTCTACCCGCAAAAGTTCATGTTCTTCTTCATAATCATTTGGCGTTGCAGATACAAACAGCATCTGGTCTATCTGGCTTTCAAACTCTTCGAAATTCATTGGCCGGTTGTCTTTTGCCGAAGGCAGACGGAAGCCATAATCCACAAGTGTTGTCTTTCTGGACTGGTCTCCCGCATACATTCCACGAATCTGCGGAATCGTAATATGGGACTCATCTACCATAATCAGGAAGTCATCCGGGAAATAATCAATCAGTGTTAACGGTCTCGAACCTGCCGGCTGTCCGGATAAGTGTCTGGAATAGTTTTCAATTCCACTACAGAAGCCTGTCTCTTTTAACATTTCAATATCAAAATTCGTCCGCTCGGCAATCCGCTGTGCCTCTAAGAGCTTATCTTCCCCCTTAAAGTATTTCACACGCTCTTCCAGCTCTGCTTCAATGGTATCGCATGCCCGCAGGATTTTCTCTCTTGGTACTACATAATGTGATGCCGGAAAAATACTGATATGATTAAGACTATTCTTAATCTCGCCGGTCAATACATCGATTTCTGTAATCCGGTCTATTTCATCGCCAAAGAATTCTACCCGGATAGCAGTCTCTCCACGGTCTGCCGGAAAGATTTCCAAAACGTCTCCCCGTACCCGGAAGGTGCCTCGCTGGAAATCCATATCATTTCTTGTATATTGTATATCAATCAACTGCCGGATAACATCATCACGATCCCGTTCCATGCCCGGCCGCAGAGATACCATCATATTCTGGAAGTTCTCCGGTTCACCCAGTCCATAGATACAGGATACACTGGAAACGACAATAACATCCCGCCGTTCCGTCAATGCTGCTGTAGCAGACAGACGCAGTTTATCAATCTCATCATTCACAGAAGAATCCTTTGCAATATAAGTATCCGTGGATGGCACATATGCCTCCGGCTGGTAGTAATCGTAATAGGAGACAAAGTACTCTACTGCATTTTCGGGGAAAAATTCCTTAAATTCTCCATAGAGCTGCGCCGCCAGTGTCTTATTATGTGAAATAATCAATGTCGGTTTATTCATCTGGGCAATGACAGCGGTCAAACGGATGCTTTCTCTTACAGATCTCGAGACATAATCCGCTGCCGCGATCCCCCAGCTTCTCCCGACGGATCTCTCCCAGTGAGAACGATCTCCAGCCGTCCGTCTGATCTCTTCCGGGGCGGTTTTCAAGAAATTCTAGGACATCGCGTTCCGGAACCATCCCGTAATTTACAGCCGCCATGATCTCATCAAACACCACCAGATCCGCATGTTCCGAGTTTTCACCGCTTCCCAAACAGCTCTCTGTGGTATGCCGCACATTCCCTTTTTCTCTTCATCCATCGACCGGACAAAGCCAAATGTTTTCCGGCACGGGATCAGCGTAACCTCCGGGATTTTCTTTAAAATTTCCACTTCCCGGAATTGTCCGTCTTTAAAAATCTCGCGATCACCACGCGTTTTTCCCGCATCCTGCCGCCCGGACGGCCAGTCCGACCGCCGCGCTCGTTTTTCCTTTTCCATCTCCGCAGTAAATATGAACAAGTCCCATGTTTCTCCGCTTTTTTAAAACAGGTGCAAAAGTGCAGTAATTCCGTGAGGAATTTGTCAACTTGCGCTGACCAGAATTGCTCACCAGGTCCCACGTACATTCGACTTGATCACAGTCCTGCTTCCTCCACAAACCGGGAAACATCCGTCTTCCTGTGATACCGCTCTCTTCACCGCCGCTACATGAAGCCGGTCCTTCGCACGTGTCAGGGCGACATAGAACAGCCGTCTCTCCTCCTCGATATCCGCCGGCAGACCCGCTTTATGGTGTGGAACGATCCCCTCATTCGCATCAACCACAAAGACGACCGGATATTCCAGTCCCTTTGCACTGTGTGCATCGTTGACAGAGTCACGCGGTCTTTTCGTCTCCTCGCGCTCTTCCTGATTCTGCTTCTTTAATTCTTCCTCATACCGGGCCGCATGTTCCTTCCACTCCACAAAGGTTGCAAATTCCGCCGCGCTTTCTCCGCGAGCTTATCTGCCGTCTCGAAAAAGTTCCTCCGGCTTCATTCGCCTGAATTCTGCATAGGACCGCAGATAGTCATCGTATCCGATCGCCTTCCGGATATAGTTGACTGCCGCCACAGGCTTTAACGGCGCCATTGCGCGAAGATCCGCCTCCAGGTCACAGATCCGCTCCTCCATCCAGTCCTATCCTGGTAAAAGGATTTCAGGCGGTCAAAAGGATACGATCGGCGTATCAAAAGGCATCCCTGCTGAAATACCGGTTTTGGCCGGTTCATGATCCTGTAAAAATCGGATCTTTTTCCCTGCTGCCGCCGCGATCTCCCATGTAGGCGAAGAGATCCTTCGCGATCCAGTGGCTGTAAAGATTCGGGATCATCCCGCAGCTTAAACGGAATATTATAGCCCATCAGCCGCTCCGCCATCAGGCCGGAATTTGCCCCTGTTCGGAACAGTACCGCGATCTCGCTCCACTGATACCCGGCATCATGGTACGCGCGGATACTCTGCGCCACCGTGTCCATCTCATGTCCGGGATTATCGAAAACCCGGAAATCCACCGGACGTCGGATCCCGGAACGGCTCCAGCTTCTTCTCAAACCGGACCTTTATTGTGCTCAATAAGGCGAACAGAAGGTCTCCACGATTTCCTTTGTAGACCTGTAATTCGTTCCCCAGAAGCACCCGTTTTGTCCCCGGAAAATCCTTTTCAAAGCCGAGCATGATCTCCGGCTTCGCCCCGCGGAACCGGTAGATCGACTGGTCATCATCTCCGACGATAAAGAGATTGTTCTCCGGCAGTGCCAGCATCCGGACAACCTGATACTGAAGAAGGTTAATATCCTGGAACTCATCCACGAGAATATACTTAAACTTCTTCTGCCATGCTGCCAGGATGTCCTTCCGCTCCGTAAACAGCTCATGGCACATGACGAGCATATCGTCGAAGTCGATCTTTCCCGTCGTTTTCAGCATCTCATCATACCCGTCATAAAGCTTTTTAAACCACTCTTCCGGGCAGTTCT
>VOFC01004139.1_pt1 | contig 15113 bp, 26 predicted proteins | sample 5384161 | NCBI WGS metagenome assembly VOFC01 (sample SAMN12384722, study PRJNA508395) | human gut metagenome | isolation source: healthy gut B | host: Homo sapiens | reverse complement strand
GGAAGGATGGCAGCTGATTACTTTGGAGAGGCTGTTTAAAAAGCTTTTTTTTGGACAGAATTTGTATCAGTCTATTTTCAGAATTCCAGACGTAGAAATGAGGTTGCTTTTTTTTGGTAGAACAGGTAGAGCGTGTAACAAAGCTGCCGGATTTTGGAGCATACATGAACAAGCTGTTTACCATAGATGCAGTTTTTCTGAATGAAGATAGACATACGCATAATATCGCGATACTTATGAATCAGGATGGAAAAATTTGCCTATTGTCCTATTTTTGATAATGGAGCAGGATTACTGGCAGATACGACGTTGGATTATCCGATGGGACAGGATGTGTATATGCAGATGCAGGAAGTTTGTGCAAAAACGATCAGCCCGGATTTTGATGAACAGCTGGATGTATCTGAGAAACTGTATGGAAATCGTTTAAAATTCTATTTTAATCCAAAAGATGTCAGCGACCTGCTGGATGGGATAAAAATATATTCTTCGGATGAGAAAAAACCGAGTAAAGGATATTCTTCTCACACAGATGAAAAAGTATGCCTATTTGTTCAAATCATTGTGAACTTTGTTTTGACTAATTTGCGTTTGAGAGGAATATCGATTATGGTCAGAAAATTACAAAAAAAGCAGATATAGATAGAGTTGCCGATATATGGTTAGATGCGAATTTAAAAGCACATGATTTTATTTCTGCTCAATATTGGAAACGTAATTTTGAATTGGTAAAAGAAATGCTGTTACAGGCGGAAGTCTATGTCTATGAAAAGTGATCAGAAAATCCAGGGGTTTATAGGGCTGAACAACGATTATATCGAGGGCATTTTTTGTTTCTGATAAAATGCAGTCTCAGGGTATCGGTAAAATTCTGCTGAATGATACAAAAGACAAAAGAAACGAATTACGCTTAAATGTGTATCGGAAAAATACACGGGCAATCTCTTTTTACCAGAGGGAAGGGTTTGAGATCCAGAGCGATGGATTGGATGAAGCTACCGGAGAAAAAAGAGTATGCAATGGTGTGGAAAAAGAATTCCTGCTTTTTCTCAAAATGCTCTAATATCCAGATCGTTTTGAGGGCAATTATCTGAACTTGGCAGAATAAAACGGAGGAACGATTATGGAAGAAAGAAAAATTTTGACACCACAGTCTGTTCAGCAGGATCTGGACGCTTTGGGGCAATACAAAACAGCAGACGTGGACAGGTTGATCCGCCGCTATGTCAAGGAACAGGCGGACGCGGCTCCCCTTCGGGAACATATTTTGACAGAGCAGCAGTTTCATCGAATCTACTATTATGTAAACTTACAGCAAATTAAGGATGTGGCTGCACGGATGGCTTTTATTCACAATAATTTACTGTTTACGGATTGGTGGCACACGGATCAAATCATTCGGTATGTGGCGGCGCTGGATTTTGAAATGGCGATAGGGTATGCTCAGGAATATATTCATTCCGATGATCCATTTATTCGTCGCTGGGGCTATGTAATGTTCATTTCCCGGCTGGGGCATGGTCATGCAGAGCGGTTGCTGCCGCTGATGAAAGCAGATGATCACTATTATGTACAGATGGCGCAAGCCTGGTTGATTGCAGAGCTGACTATTTTTGAGCCGGAGGTTGTTCATCGGTGGATGAAAAAGCTGTGGGCTTCCTTATTCCATCTGCGGCAAGGCCATTCAGAAAATCTGTGATTCCTACCGGATTTCCGACGATTGGAAAGTAAAATTCAAAGCTTTGCGGCCGGAACGGAAAGAAGCACAAGGGAATCAAAAATATGTGTGATACCATGATTGTAAACATTGCGTCCTATAAAAACTTCCGGCAGTATTTAAACAGTACGGACAATATAAATGGTTAAAAATTAAACAGAAACGGAGAATGAAATTATGGACATGAAAAAAAGAAGAGATATGCAGCTTGCTTATATTGCAGATGAAGCAGTTATGGAAGAACAGATGAAGTGTAGAAAAATCCTGCAAAACTTAATTTTACAGATCGGTGGGATTTTGAGGGGATAGCAAAAATAGTAAAAGAACTTTTGGGAAAATCGGAAGGCGCATTTATAAATCCGCCTTTTTACTGTGATTATGGCTCACATATTGAGGTAGGTAAAAATTTCTTTGCAAATTATAACTGTACTATTATAGATGTGGCAAAGGTAAAAATTGGTGATAACTGTCAGATGGCACCCAATGTATCTATTTATACGGCCGGACATCCAATTTACCCGAATACGCGCAATTCTGCTTTTGAATATGGAAAAGAGGTTACCATCGGGGGATAATGTATGGTTGGGAGGAAATACGGTAGTGTGTCCTGGAGTACATATTGGAGACAATGTAGTAATTGGTGCAGGAAGTGTTGTGACAAAAGATATTCCGGATTGGTCTATTGCGGTAGGAAATCCGTGTCGTGTGATCAGAAAAATAACAGATGAAGACAAGAGAACATTGTTTCACAATGAAGAAATTGATGAGGAAGCATGGAATATGATATGTGCACAGGAGAAAGCATAATATGACCATGAGAGAACGTATTGTAGCAGGAAAATAGGTGAAATCTCAATCGAATTGATGGAGACCGCGCATTCTTTAGCAGGCGGTAAAAAAGGATGTTGCTGTCTATCTGGTTGCAAACGAAAATGCCATTTCATTTTACGAAAAATTGGGAATGAGAAAGGCAGATGATGTGATGGAATATAATCACATAGAATGGACAGAGTTTACGGTAAAATAACGAAATAAACCACTATTTTAATGGCTTTTTTTGTAGGAGACCAAGCTATGAATGGCTACGATGCGATTGAGCTGCAGGTAAATGCTAAAAATCGGCTGGCGTATGAAATGTACAAAACTATGGCTTTACCGAAAAATCGATCAACATGGAGTGGAAACAGAACTGACAGGGGTATACTCGGAGTTACGTTTCTTTGCATCGGCATCGGATTGCATGTAAGAGGACGGAAAAAATATCTGCACTTTTCCAGTCACTGCAACGGTAGAGGATCTGCGAAGAAAAATGGAGAACGAAACATGAAAATAGCAGTAATGTCAGATATACATGGAAACTATATCGCCTTGCAGCGCTGTCTGGCGCATGCGTTGGAGCAGAATGTGGATGCGTATATTTTTCTGGGCGATTATTTGGGCGAGTTTCCTATCCGCAAAGAACGCTGGAGATTCTGTATGAACTGAAACAAAATGCTTCCTGTATTTTTATAAGGGGAAATAAAGAAGACTACTGGCTTAATCGCAGAAAAGATCAAAACTGTGACTGGAAAAGTGGAAACCGCAGTGTCATGGCAATGATTTATAATTACAACAGTCTGAATGCAAAGGATCTTGATTTTTTTGAAACGTTGCCGATCAGCCAAAGCATCCGGTTTGCCGGGATGGAACCGGTTCTGGCTTGTCATGGAACGCCTTTTGAGAATCAGAAAGCGCTGCTTTCGGAGGAATTATTCGTTCAAAAATGCGAAGAACGCTATATCATATGCGGACATACCCATATGCAGGGATTCGTTTCTGACGGGAAAAAGGAAATCATAAACGCGGGAGCGGTCGGAGTTCCGTTGAAGTCCCCGAAAAAACACAGTACATGATATTGACCTCGGACGGAAAGGACTGGAAGCCGGAATTTCTTTCCCTGGAATATGACGTGGATACCGTAATAAAAGAAATTCACGAATCCGGGCTTTGGGATGCATCGCCGTACTGGTGCAGGATCACGGAGCATTTGCTGTATACAGGGGAGCTGCCCCCACGGAACGGTCTTAAATCAAGTCATGAAACTAAACGACTATCAGGACCCCTGGTATAATATTGCGGACTCCTATTGGGAGAAAGCACTGGACGAGCTGGGGATAAGATAGGGTGGAACAAGCTTGCAGGTATTGTGAACTTTGGTTTGACGAAGTTGCGTTTGAGAGGAATACCGGTTATGGTCAGAAAATTACAAAAAGCAGATATAGACAGAGTTGCCGATATATGGTTAGATACGAATTTAAAAGCACATGATTTTATTTCTGCTCAATATTGGAAACGTAATTTTGAATTGGTAAAAGAAATGCTATTACAGGCGGAAGTCTATGTCTATGAAAGTGATCAGAAAATCCAGGGGTTTATAGGGCTGAACAACGATTATATCGAGGGCATTTTTGTTTCTGATAAAATGCAGTCTCAGGGTATCGGTAAAATTCTGCTGAATGATACAAAAGACAAAAGAAACGAATTACAGCTTAAATGTGTATCGGAAAAATACACGGGCAATCTCTTTTACCAGAGGAAGGGTTTGAGATCAGAGCGATGGATTGGATGAAGCTACTGGAGAAAGAGATTATGTAATGGTGTGGAAAAAAGAAATAGAAAATCCCGTTTGCAGAATTACGAAAATCAAAAGTTGCAGTGAAAAAAAGCTTTTGACGAAGCGCAGTTATTATTCATGACAATAGAATGCTCGCAGAGCGTGCATTCTATTGTTTGACAATGCCTTGCGGCGCACGTTTCGAATGGGTGAAAGTCCCTAATCCGCCCTAGTAGTGGGAAGGATACAGCCAAGACAAGGGAGGTCTCGTCAGCGGATGGAAACAGAGTACGATTGAGATATTTTTAGAAAAGGGTATGCAGAAGCAGATATTGGAAATGAATTAAAATATGTAGAAGAGGATGGCAATATTTTATTTTATTCAAATGGCAATACTTATTTTGGATATGGAAAAAAGGATGTATGTACTTATTCCGGAAGTTGGATAGATTTAGATGAACTTAAAAAGTAATGAAAGAATTTAAATAATAAGGATGTGGATTTAGAGAGCGTAATCAACGCTCTCTTTTTTTAACGAAGTAAAGAGCAAATGGGATAAAAATACGAGGACAAAGATTCTTTTTGCAGAAATACGAAGTTACAAATGCGAAAAAGATTGCGATATTTCTGGCTACAATGATATTTATCATAATGACAGTTCCAGTACAAGCAGCAGAAGTTGGAGTTTTGGGCGATTGTAGGATTACTTTGGGAATTGAAAAAAAAACGGTATTCGAATTTCTTGCGATACAAATTCCACAACCCGTGCAGATGAAATTGGTGTAAAAGACGTTGTATTACAGGAAAAAGTCAATGGCGTCTGGAAAAATATCAATATTGCAGGTGGCTCTGAAAAGGATTCATATGATTATGTCGGCAGCGTTGTCTACACCAACGCCGTCAAAGGCAGATCCTACCGCGCTCACTGCACGCACTATGCAAAGTACGGAAGCACCACAAAAACCGTATACGGTGAGGTAGGAACCCATCGTATACAACTGATTAAAAATGATTTAAAAATCAGAATATGTCTTCAAAAATTTAAGAAAGGGAGTTTTCTGTAAAGAGAATCACAGCGGCAGCTGTCCGGGGCATATTTTACTTCCGGGCAGCTGCCGCATTTTTAATGGTTAGCAGGTGAAACGGACGTTTAAACATACCTGCTTATTCCTGGACTTTTTTTATGAATTGTTTAGGAGTCATACCATATGCGGATTTAAAGTCAGTAATAAAATGAGAAGAACTGCAGTAGCCAAGGAGGGAGGCGATTTCCTGGACGCTGTAATAGTGGTTGGATAAAAAAGAATGCGGGCTTCCTGAAGTTTTTGCTGACGAACATACTGTTTTGGAGTAAGATTCAGTTCTTTTTTGAAAAAGGGGAAGAAAGATAGTGGGTACTGCAGCCGGAAAAAGGAGGCAACATCGGAAATATTGCAGGAGTCATAAATGTGACCGCGGATATATTGAATGGCGCGGGCAACATGAAAAAGAGTATTTCTGATGCTGTGCGTCGTTTACAAGTTCTCGAAAGCTGGATATGATTTCGGAGAGAAGGTTTTCGAGGGATGGTGCTGTCTGCAGGCGTTCTATTTCATTTATAAAAAAATCGCTCATGGAAAAACTGATTTCAGCATCTGCTCCATCATTGATTGCAGAGCGACTCATAACTGTGACAAGACAGATAAGGGCATTTTTGGATGCACGAAGACGGTCTGGAGCAAGAATATCAGCATAGGTTTTGAGATTTAAAATTTCTCCCAGAGATTTATCACCTTTCCCTTTGAGAAAATAGTCTGAGATAGCCCGTTCCATTGTAAAAAAGAGTGGTGACGATAATCGCTGGATATGGAATATTCTATAAATTTTCGTAATTCTTTTTCATGTGCAAATAGTATCACTTTTTCTTGTATTTTATTTCTAAATATGATATTACTCTATCAAAATTGATGGTAAACTACAAGAAAAAGAACAAAAAAATATTATATTTTACAAAGGAGAGGGAAAATGGGAAAAAAACAGTTTACAACAACGAGAGGAGAACGGTTGAGCTATGGGCTGTATGCGTTCGAGCAATTTTATCGTACTATGTGATAATGAGCTTCCTGCAGCTGTTTATGACGGATTCAGGAATCCCTGCAGCAACGGTCGGTTTGATTTTTGTATTCGCTAAGGTATGGGATGCTGTAAATGATCCGATATTTGGCGTGATGGTGGATAAGGTCAATTTCAAAAACGGCAAATATAAGCCTTGGCTGAAGCTGGCTGGTTTTGTGATACCGCTTACGACAATTTTTCTGTTTATCATGCCATCCGGAGCCTCGCTTCAGGTTAAGATCATCTGGTCAGCAGCGGCATATATTTTATGGGATACAGCATATACTATGTACGATGTTCCGATGAATGCGATTGTTACGACAATGACAGAGCAGCAGGGAGAAAGGAACAAATTATATTCTATAAGTGCATTTTGCGTTTACCTGGGTGGTATTCTGGTAGCAGTGATTGTTCCGATGTTATATACTGCAATAGGATGGGAATGACCGGCAATCGGAATTCTTGGTGTACTTTGCCTGATAACGATGCTTCCGTTGCCTTTTTGTCGTAAAGGAAAGATATCGGGGAGAACAGAAAAAAGGAAGCTTCCATTAAAGAAATTTTCATGAGCCTGATACATAACAAATATTTGTTGATCTTTACACTGGGCTCGATTATGAGTGCACTGACAGATTTTGGAAATACATTATCTGCTTATGTGGCAGTTCACTGCTTGGGAGGTGCGCAGTATATTACAATCCTGACCTTGGCAGGTGCAGTTCCGGTTTTGCTCATATCTTTGTTTATTCCGAAAATGATCAGCCGGATGGAGAAATTCCGCCTGACAATTATAACAAGAGCTATTGCGTTGGTTTTATATGTTTTAATTTATGTGACAGGATATGAAAATACAGGTGTGGTACTGGTTTTATATGTGCTGAAAAAGTCTTTTTGCGGGAATCGGCGGTGTTACATCAATCATGTTTGTGGCGGATTGTGTGGAGTATGGACAGTTTGTAAACGGGGAAAGAAATCAGGGAATTGCTTTTGCGACAAAAGCATTTACAAACAAAGTTGTAGTTGCACTGACCGGAGCAATTGGAATGTTTGGACTTGCTGCAATTGGATTTATAGAGGGAAGCGGTGTGGCACAGAGCCCGGAAACAATTGAAGGATTGTGGAAATTGTTTACACTGGCACCGTTAGCAGGAGGACTGATTTCAATTGTTATTATGGTGGCATTTTATAAGCTTCGGGATGCGGATGTGAAATTGATGATTCAATGTAATAATGGAGAAATTTCAAAAGAAGAAGCGACTGCCGGATTTTTCACATCAGTTCTGAAAAGAAGTGCTGGAGGAGAGAAATGAAAAGGTTACTGGATTTAAATGGAATATGGGAATTGATGGAAGAAGGAGGGGAAAAAGATATATCAGGCTTCTGTTCCGGGAAGCGTGGCATCGGCCTTGCTGGAAAGCGGAGATATGGTTTCACCGAACTGGCGGGATAATGAGAAAAGAGTTCAGTCATTTTTTGAAAAGGATTATGTGTTTTCAAAGGACATTTGATGTTACCCGGGAGATGCTTGAAAATAAAAAATCTGTCTGCGTTGCGATGGTCTGGACACAATTGCAGAAATTAGCCTTAATGGAAAGAAAGCGGGAAAGGCGGACAATATGTATCGCACATGGCGCTTCCCGGTAAAACAGTTTTTTACATGTTGGGAAAAACCGAATCGATATCCGTTTTCTTTCTCCGGTACGATGGATACAGGAGCATCCGTCCAAAATGGGGAAAAGCCATATTCTGTATTGAGAAAGGCTGCCTGTATGTTTGGGTGGGATTGGGGACTTTCTTTTTCCTGATTCGGGAATCTGGAAGGATATCTCTCTGGAAATAATGGATAATGGATATTTGGAGACAGTGATTTTTTCGCAGATACATACCGAGGAAAAGGTGATTTTAAAAGCAAAACCTGTTTGTCGAATAGAGGATGCCGACCAAAATGGAAGCGATGACAAAGCGGAGAAGAGTTGCATCAAGCTAGAGCTGTCAGACCGCAAAGGAACAGTGATCGGGACAAAGATATGCCAAAATAATGAACAGGTTTCCTTTGAAATCACTGAACCGGAATTGTGGTGGCCTGTCGGGTATGGGGAACAGCCGTTATATACGGTAAAGGCATATATGCTTGCCGGAGATACGCAATTAGACTGTCATATTTTTAAAAATAGGATTGCGGCAAATTAAACTGGATAGAGGAGATGATGGAGACGGTGCAAAGTATTGCTTTGAGGTAAATAAAGTTCCTGTATTTTTTAAAGGAGAAAATCTGATTATTGAAGATTCCGTTTTGAAAAATACCACAGAAAAATTCGTGGAAAAAATTGGTGGAAAATTGTTTAAAATCTAATGTGAACGGAATCCGTGTCTGGGGAGGGGCTTATTATCCGCCGGAGGAATTCTTTGATCTGTGTGACGAAAAGGGAATACTGGTTTATCAGGATCTGATGTTTGCATGCTCCTTTTATCAGGTGGATGAGTATTTTTTAGAAAATGTGAAACGGGAACTTGAAGATAATCTGGCGCGTATCGGTCATCATGCCTGCCTTGCGGCATTATGCGGAAATAATGAAATTGATGGAGTATATACGGTCACGGGTTCAACAGAGCCGCAGACGGCGGCATTGAGAAAGATGTTTGGATCAGGAGAAGACCCCGCCGGAGCAGGTGCGAAAAAGTTTTATGGGATAATTACACCCTCTGTTTTGGAGCTTATACCAAAGCAGTGCGAAAAATATGCACCGGACACAGCCTATGTGCATTCATCTCCGTCAAGCAAATATCCGAGCTGAGAAATCATTTTTTTGATTATGGCAAAAAGGGGATATGCATTATTATCTTCCTATAACGAAAATGCTCCGTATCAGAAAAATGAGAACTATGAGATGCCGCTTTATTTCGGAAATGGGATTTCAAAGCTATCCGTCTATGAAGACAATCCAATCGTTTACAGAAGAAGAGGATAGAAGCCCATATACACCAGTGATGTACGCTCACCAAAAAATGTGCGAACGGGAATGAAGCGATAGAGTTATATATGGAGCGTGATTATTTAATTCCGAAGGATTTTAGCGATTATATTTTTCTTTCCCAGGTTCAGGCAGGGGAGATTATGCGATATTCTGTAGAGCATTTCAGGCGAGATAACAAATATTGCAGGGGAATCATATTATGGCAGCTGAATGATTGCTGGCCAGTAGTAAGCTGGTCGGGGATTGATTATTATGGGAGATGGAAAGCGCTGCAGTATTATATACGCCGGTTTTATGCACCAGTACTGGTAAGTGCGAAAGAAGAAGGTACAGATGTAGAGCTGTGGGTTTCTAATGAAACTGTGTCTGAATGTGACGGGACATTGAGTTGGAATTTGTATGGAAAAAAATGATAGGATTCTGGACAAAGGAGAAATTTCTGTCGTGGTTAAAGCCGGGGAAAGTATTCAGGCAGTACAACTTGATTATAAAACCGTATTAGATGGGGCAGAAAAGAGGGCGGCATACCTGACTTATGAGTGGGAATGCGGTAGAAAAAAAGACATACGGCACTGTATTATTTGTACTTCCCAGGGATTTTGAGTTTACGGAGCCGGAGCTTTCCGTAAGGATGAAGGAATATGAGGATTGTTATATTATTGAAGTAAGCGCTTCTCACTTTGCAAAAAGCTGTAGGATTTGACATTATAGAGGGAGATTGCATTTTTTTCTGATAATTATTTTGATATTCCGGCAGGTACAAGCCGCATAATAGAGGTGAAAAAGAAAGACTGCATCGGCATTAGGGGAGTGGAAGATTTGAGAAAGGGAGCTGAGAATAGGAACGGTAAATGAAATTATGCTGAAAGCAGCAGGAATTGGGAGGGATGATCCAATGATAAATTGCCTGTCGAGCAGCAAATTTGCAAACCTTCTGTTTGTAAACGTCCAAATTGGAAATGTGAATGCCATCGCATTGTTTGACACAGGCGCTGCTGGGATACGATTTTCTGGAAGGCCGAGACTGGCTGCTGGAGCAGGCGTTCAGGCTTCTGCCATGAGGGATTTATCTGGCGGGATACGGTTCCGACCGTCTACCGCGTCGAGCTGCCAAACGGAACGGCTGATTTCTGCTGGCCTTGATCCGTCAGTAAAGTCCTTTTCCCATGGCTCGGCATGACCTGCTACCTTTCGGCAGAAACAATCGACACGATGCTCTCTGCGCTGTCCTCGCTTTGCGCAGACGGCAGCACCCTTGTGTTTGATTATCCGGACGAGAACTTCTTTGCTGCATCCGAAAAGCGTGTGCATAACACCATTATGATGGCAAAAAGCAGGCGGTGAACCGATGCAATCGAAATTTGGGGAGGTGGATGGTTAATGATGATGCCATCTGCTTTGATACATATTCCGTTATACCATCGTGATGAAAATACGATTGGGGCTGCAGGGGGAATTCTAATAACAATTCAAAGTATTATTGCTTTGGCAACTGCAGTAAATGAAATTCTTTATGTTCGTAATGTAAATACCTTTTTATGTGGATGGTGCATTTTATGTGCTTACATATGGGTTATCAAACAAAATGAAGCAGATCGAAGTAAATCCAACGGTTGCACTTGCCGGCGAGTGGTTTACCGCACATGGAAAAGGTGTTAATTTGTGGTATTTTGGAAAAGAAGGAAACGATGAAACATACAACGCTTGAAATTGTCCGTGAATAAGCAGAGGATGCGGCTGCCTTGCTGAACTACCTGAAAATCATCGGTGGAGAAACAGATAACCTCAGCTTTGGACGGAGGGTGTGCCCCTGACTTGGAAGCAGAGCAATCCTATCTGCGTCTGCAAGCTCAATCGACGGACAATGTTCAGTATCTTGCCAAAGTGAACGGTGAGATCATCGGAACAGCAAGCCTGAATCGCAAGAACAATCGAATGTGCCATCCACCTTTATGAAAAAATACGGTTTTCGGAAGCTGTGCACCTTCCCGGCATTTTTCAGAATCAACGGGCAGGATATCGACTTTGACCTGATGAATCGGGATTGGTTATCAGGTGGAGAAAATCTACCGGAAATATTGCTGGGATATCATCAGTATCATGATGGCGATAATGAGTACAGCTATTGCAATCTACTTCGGAAAATGGATAAAATCAATCATTCCGATGAACCTTATTCTACTGTTACTTCTTGTGTATGTGGTCTATATCGGAATCCGATGTTATGTGAAAGACTGGCGGGAGGAACGAGGATATTACTAAAACAAAAAGAAAAACAGGAAGATTTTGTAAAGTATCTTCCTGTTTTTTCTAAAGCAGACTGTTGATTATATTTATATTAGGTTTTTAACAACAATGTAACCATTGAAATTACATCTGTTTTTTGATATGATTACTGTCAAAGAGAGGTGTTTATAATGCAGATTTCAAGTAGATTTACAATGGCAATCCATATGTTTGCCTGTATAGATACATTTTCGGATCAGAAGATGACTAGTGATTTTATGGCAGTAAGTATTGGAACTAATCCGGTAATTGTTCGTAAAATATTGCAACAATTAAAGGCTGCTGGTCTTATTGAAGTTGCAAGAGGGACAGGCGGTGTGACAATTACCAGACCATTGGAGCAGATTACATTCCTTGATGTGTATAAAGCAGTGGAATGTGCACCAGATGAAGAACTGTTTCATTTTCATGAGAATCCCAATCAGAAATGTCCGGTAGGAAAGAATATTCACCATGTTCTTGATAAGAGACTGTTAGAAGTACAGAAGGCAATGGAGGAAAAACTTTCAGAAATGACACTTGCTGATGTGAAAAAAAGATATTGCAGTGTATACAGAGGAAGAGTAGCCTACAGAAGGCTTCGGATGAGTGATTATATCATCACAATTTCCGGAGCCTTTTTTCGTTTGTCGTAATCAATGTAAAACCTTTGAAAAAAGTTGTAACAAAAAAAGTTACAAAAGTTCGATGTAACCGTCGACATTACATTAAACGAATGCTATAGTACAAGCATGAGATGTAATTAATAAGGTTACAATAAATCAAGGAGGTAATTTAAAATGCAGAAAGTAGTAGAATTTTTACAGAAAAACCCAGTTCAGTATTTAGCAACCGTCGGAAGAGATGGAAGGGCAAAATGCCGTCCATTCATGTTCTGTTTTGAGCAGGACGGAAAGCTTTGGTTCTGTACTAACAACACAAAGGATGTTTACAAGGATATGTTAGCAAATCCTGAAGTAGAAGCTTTCAAGCTCTTAAATAGTGAAATGATATGTATTTTCCCTTATTTTTGCCCTTGTGAGATAATCGTGAGGGAAATAAGGGAAATTTTTTTTTAGTCATTGCCTGCCACCTTGTCGAGAAGCCTTGCTGAATCACGCTTAGCTTTTCTGGTGGAGTGTGCATAGACATTCATAGTGGTACTGACATCTGAGTGTCCTAACAGTTCCTGCACATCTTTCGGAGCCGCTCCATTTGAAAGCAGGTTGCTTGTATAGGTGTGTCGCAACTGATGAAAATGAAATCCTTCAAATCCATCCAGCTTATTGGAAACTGACCGGCACACGATGCTGAGTGTGCTGGGGAGTTCCAGACAGCCATCCGGTCTTAAGCATACAAAGGAGATTTCCTTATAATCTGCCGGGATATCTTCAGTTCCGTCCAGATGATAATATTCATAATACACTCTGTTTTTGTCCTGCACTTCTTTGTAGTAGTTGCGGTGATAGAGTTCACCATACTGCATCCGTTTTTTTAAGCTGTTTTTTTCTGGCAGCTTTCAGTATTTCAGTCAGAGTATCGCCAAAATCAACAATCCTTACTTTCTTTCGCTTGGTAGGTCCGATGATGTTTTTGTGCTTGACACCATCATAGCGGATACTTCTTTTGATCGTCAGGAATTGTTCATCAAGGTTGATATCCTGCCAGGTTAATCCGCATACCTCACCGATACGAAGTCCTGCATAATAAGCTATCTGGATTGGAAGGATGGCAGGTGGATTTTTTTCTTCGAGATATTTGATCAGTCTTTCATAGTCAGCATGTGAGATTGGCTGAACGCCTTCCTCGATATCCTCATCGGAAAATAGATCCACATCCTCCGCCTGCTTTTTCAGTTTAATATACTGCATCGGATTAAAAGTGATCAACTGTTTTGGAAATACTGCAAACCGGAAAGCCTGCTGTAATACTGCTGAAAAGGAATGAACGTAATCTTTGCTGTAACCCTTTCGTGTCTTTCCATCAGGAAATCTGCCACCGAATGTAAGCAGATCTAGAAATGACTGTAAATGCTCAGCGGTAACAGTTTTTAATTTGCGGTTTGCAATCGGATGCTTTTTGATACAACGGATCGCACCAAGATAATTTTCTACTGTACCATTGCTGAGTGTTCCAACTTTCAATTCTTCTTCTGCCCACATATCAAGCAGTTCTCCAACAGTAATGTTTTCCGACGTTGCAATGAATTTCTTGCTTTCGTAATCCTCCATTGCCTTACGGAGCAGTTTTTCCGTTTCGCTTTTGCTTTCGGTTCCGGCATATTCTTTCTGAACCAGATTGCCGCTTGCATCCTCTACATAGAAGCGGTAGTACCATTTCTTTCCTTTTTTTCTTACAGATCCTTTTGCCATAATCGTATGTCTCCTTTCGATATTCGACAATCGGAACTGAAAGAAATGCTTCTTCTTTGTTAGTATAACATAACTCCGGTTGCCATTCTATACCGAATCGAAATCTTCGGAAGTAACCTCGGACAGAAGTGTCGCAAGCCTTTGTTCTGCTGCTTCCGGTTTTCTGGAATAGAGCCGTATGATATCTGCCATGTCATTAAAGGCATTCACGGTATGGGTGATCTCACGGAGAAACATGATCTCGTTGTATTCGTCCGTTGATTCAAATCCCATAGCCTTGGCAATATCTGCTTCATTCGAACAGCCTTTGTATTTTTTGCAGGCAGAACGGAATGATTCTAGGAACAGATTATACTGCTTCAACATAAGCAGCAGTAAGTCTTTGGAAAAGGTATCTTCCTTTTGGTCAAGGTCAAGAGGTAATTGTTTGAGAATATCACTCATTTCATCACGGATCTGCAATTCTTTCTTATCCGTAATATCGGTTTCATATTCATCTGTTTCCCCTTTGAGCCATTCAATCGATACATGAAGTGCCTCCGAAAGACCTTCCAGCACCATTTTCTTGGTATTGTCAATCGAACCATTCTCATAACGCAGGATCGTGGAAGCGGTCACTCCCATCTTGTCTGCAACATAAGGCTGTGTCAGATTTAATTCCAGACGGCGCTGCTTTGCTCTACTGCCGATCAGCTTGCGTAGTTCTTTATCTTTCATGCTGATGTGCCTCCTTTTTCGGTATGGGTGAATTATAGCACGCCCTACTTGAAATTGCAATATGCAATATAATAATTGTTCTTATTATTTCATGATGCTTGACAACATGATATGAAAACGTTATACTGACAGAAGAAAATATAAAATATCTTAATGGTTTCAACAGTCTATCCAAAAAGTTATAAAATGTGCGAGCGGATGATAAAGATGCCGCACTGGAAAAAAGTTTAAAATCACATTTCAGAAACAGCGTCTATGGAATGAGGTATTGAAGATAGAAAAAATGCAGATGCACAGCTTGGACGCTCATTTGAATTTTCCCTGCCGAAAGAATGGAGCAGACAGGAACAGATTGATTATACAACCGAATATATTCAAAA
>VOFC01003358.1_pt1 | contig 15123 bp, 26 predicted proteins | sample 5384161 | NCBI WGS metagenome assembly VOFC01 (sample SAMN12384722, study PRJNA508395) | human gut metagenome | isolation source: healthy gut B | host: Homo sapiens | reverse complement strand
CATGTTTCTATCCTCTTTTCTTGTTCCTGCTATTGGATTTTGTTATAACTTCTTTTCCCCAAAAGATACAAGACTCTCTGGTGAAGAAGAACCAACTACTTGATAATCTTCATAATCAATAAAATACATATATGGAGAAGGATTTTCAGCTCTTAAATTTCTGTAAATTTCAAAAGGTGTTTTTTCTGTTTCACAATACATTCTTTGAGATAAAACTACTTGGAATATATCCCTGCTTTTTATATACTCTTAGCTTGCTTTACATTTTCTATAAATTTTTCTCTACTTGTTGCAAAGGTAAAGTTTACTGGTTCACCCTTTATTTACATTCATAAATACATATGGTTTTGAAGAAGAGATATAAAATAATTTTTTTGGTTCTTCTATTATTTCTTTATATTCTCTTTCATCATCTTTAAAAATATTATCTACTACATAAACCTTATGAGTAAAATGGTCATAACATATATATCTTTTATAAAAAATTAAATCTTATAATAGGAGCTTTTATATCATCTTTTATTTACAAAGTTTAATCTTTTTTTCATAAAAAGCTGCTGTATCATAACCCATATAACCAATAGCTCCACCTTTAAAAGGGAATGGATTACTTTCATATTCAAATTCTATACTTACTTCCTTTTTTTACTTTTTTTATATCAAGAAGCCTCTCTCCAACAATTTCTTTATAAGAATTTTCTCCTAAAAATGAATATCTTCCAAAACGATTTTCCTTACTTCCACCTTCTAATATAAATCTGTTTTTTCCTTTGAAAACCTTCAAATATTGTTATTGGTGTTAATTCATCTCCTCTAAATTCACTTATTAAAGAAAATCCTTTATTATTTTTCTTTTTATTATTAAATTCCACTTCTGAAATATTTATCATCTATTTTTCCTCCTATATAAAACTTATATATAATATTATAGCTTATTATTAACTTGGCAAGTTATCCATAGTCTTCAAAGTATATAATTCCTATGGAAAGTCACTTTGTCCTTATAATGGGACAAAGTGACTTGTGGTGCCACCCATTTTTATATGTAACAAAAACATAAATTAAAAACTTTCTATAAAAAAAAAACACCTTATCCTATAGGACAAAATGTGAAAATTTCGCTATGCCACCTAAATTACATATCTCTACTAGGTACAATAAAAAATACCCTATCTTTTTAACGGCAGACTCCTGAACACTAATACTTTAATTTCCTAGTGCCATCTCTAAGATCCATTCAATAATAGCTACAATACCTGGTTCGCACTACCCTCAGATTCTCTGAACTAAATTCTATTATTTACTACTTCTTATCATAGACTTTAGTATTTTTTCATTGATGAAAGTTTATCATATTTAGGTTAATATGTCAATATATTTTTTAATTTTATAATAAAATCTAAAAAAAAATGCATAGTGAATATATTATTAACTTAAAAATTTATCTATTTTTCAAAATATGTAATTTTCAAAATAAAAAACTGCTTAAAATTAGAAATTTATTCCTAGTTTTAAGCAGTCTTATTTTTTTTTTTTAAATTATTGTTCTAATTCAAAAGAATTACAGTCAGTACATTCTGGCATTGTTGGATTCACTTCATGAGTTCCTACCATTATTTTGTTTAATGTACAATAATCTGATGATTTGTCATGATGCTTACATTGTTGTACTGTGCATCCTATACTATTGTTCTTTTCCATTTTACAGCACCTCCTTGTAACTCTTTGGTTACGATATTAGTTTGCTCAAATGAAAAAATTTTTATACAATGTAATATATTCTAATTTTTCTATAATTTACTCTTCTATAATTATCTTATAAGTACATTTAAATTCTTTTTTTTTTTCTAATTTAATAATGCCTTCTTTATCCTTTATTTCTCCAGTAAAATCTTCATAATCAGCATGTCCAAACCAAGGCTCAATACATACAAAAATTAGTTCTTCTGTCAGGTGCCCATATTGCTAAATAAGGAAAGTCTTTAAATTCTAAGAAACACTTCTATTATGTTTTCTTGACTTTAATGTTATTTTATCTGACTCTAAATTTTTAAATATAAGAGTTCCATCTTTAAAAACTTCTTCACTTAAATTTAATTCATCACAGTTATTAAAATATTGTTTTCCTTTCCTGTTAAAAAATCCTCTTTATTAATTTCTAAAATTGAAGAATTTTCTATTTTATTAAATTTTAAATAATAATCATTAAGTTCATCCCCTTTTTATACATAGGACACTTAATAGCAGGATGAACTCCTAAAGAGAAGTATATATTTTTATTATCTAAATTTTAAACCTTATGAGTTATTATTATAGAATTTTTTCAATTTTATATTCATTTATAAGGGGAAAATTTAAAAAGGATATATTTTTTCTGTTTCCTCATTATTTTTCAATTCAAAAGCTAATATATTATCCTTATTTTCTATTAGTTTATATTTAGCCCTACTTGCAAAACCATGTTGAGGCATAAAATAAGTCTTTCCTTCATACCTATACTCAAGATTCTTTACCTTTCCTATTATAGGAAACAATACTGGTGAATAAAGCTTCCACCAAAAAAGGTATTCCCTGCCACAAATACTCACTATTACTTTTCTTTCCTTTAATAGACACTAATTCTCCACCATGGGTATTTCCTTTAATTTTTAAAAAATTCATTTTCAATTATACAATCCATAATTCTAATTCCTCCACAAATATTATGATAATTTAAAATTTAAAGGTTGGCAATAATTATATAAATATTTATTAAACAAAAAGAGCTAAAATTTGCCCTCTCTTATATTATTTTTATTTGCAATTTTTTTTCTACTGCAATTGCAGAAATTTCACCACTTACAGTTGTTCCAGCTTGTGCTAAAGTTGCATTAGATATTTCTACTGTATAAGTACAAAGCATCCATCACAATGGCCACAGTCACAAAATTGAAACTCAAAACTCTTTTCCTGACAAAGTATTTACTGCTGCGCATTTGAAGTATAAGAGCCTCCCACAAATTGAGAACATCCATTACAACATTTTTCTTATTCTAAAGGTTATATTTGGGACTACTCCTATAGGTGCATTAATTAAACCAGTAAAATGAATTAAAACTGTTGGATTTTTTAATTTTTTGTATCTATTGTTACACTAGCAACTGAATAAGGATTTCTTATACTTGCACCAGCTAAATCTAATATTGGAAGTGGTCCTGCTGAACCACAGCCACAACTTACTATAATTTTTCCAGCTTTTCTGTTCTACAGCTTCTACTTTCTGATAACATATTATTTTCCCCTTAAACCCATTCTTTGTGAAGGTTTAACAATTTTTTTCTACTGCTAAAGCTGAAATATTACCACTTATCATTGTTCTGCTTGTGCTAAGGTTGCATTAGAAATTTCTACTGAATAAGTTGCGCATCCACAACAGCTTTCACAATCACAGAATTGGAATGCAAAGGATTCACTGTAATGCATCAAAGGCATCACTATAAGTGTAACTTCCACCTATTGTTTGTGAACATCCATTCATACATTTAACTAATCTAAAAGTTATATTTGGTAAAACTCCTATAGGCACATTTATTAATGCTGTAAAGTTTATTAAAACTGTTGGATTTTTTAATCCTCTAGTATCAATTGTTACACTAGCAACTGAATAAATTTATTATGTTTGCAGCCGAATAAATCATTGGTAATGGTCCTACTGAACCACAGCCACAATTTAAAATTGCTTTTCCTGAATTTGAGCTATAATCTGTATCTATAGAACTACTACTTGTACTTTCAAACTCCTACTTTCACAATCAGATGTTTCATATCTATTTCTTCTTTCATCTGAACAATCACATACCTCATCTCTAAAACTTCTTCTAGTTCCTCGATTTACACAATTTGTATCCATAACTTTCCTCCATAATATCTATAATTTTTAAAATTTCCTTCTTTTATTTAAGAATATTCTTTACTTTTATAATATGTTTAATATTACAAAGAGTGATATTTATATTTTTTATATGAAAGAAAAAGGAACCTATAATTATAAGCTCCTTTCTTTTATATCATTATTCTCTTTCACAGTTACATCTTCTATTGTTTCTTCTGTTGTTAACTTCTCTATCGCTTCTATCTTCTTTACATCTGTCACTTCTATCTTCATAGAAATCTATATTTCTAATATCATTTCTACATCCATTGTCACTGCTACTTGAATCATCACTGCATCTATTATTATTATTGTTACTATTTCTTTCTCTATTATTAATTCTTCTATCACATCCTCTGTTATTTCTTCTATTTCTTCTGCAATTGCAATTATTACTTGTATCACTTGTATCCCCACTTGTATCGCTACTATCACTATTATCATAATTTCTTCTGCAATCTGATTCTCTAGCTGTATTACGACATTCTACTCCATTAGGGTTTGTAAATACAGCTATTTCTTCAGAGGATTGTATGAATAATATTGTGTGTTACTAAAAAATGAGTATCCAACTGTTGCACGAATATAACCTTCTTCATAATCTCCATATCTTTCAGTTGTTTCTACACATTCTACTGAAAGACAATGGTCTAATTTTTATATTTCCTTTTAACTCTTCTTTCCATCATTAGGAACTCCAACTCTTCCATATAAATTTACTGGAGTAAAGTTTAGACCTACATCATCTCCACAGCCTTCCCCATTTCCTAAAGTATCTCTCTTTGTAATTTCTACAGGGTTTTACTGAAATTTTTCTATTTTTTTTTTGCCACATCTATCTATATCCCCATAGCAATTATAGTCTTTTAGTAGCAGTAAAGGTCTTCCACCTATTCTTCCTCTTATTCTTGCATTTTTAAGTTGTCTAATGAAGAATCTTATTCCTTGTTTAAATACTCTTGACCTTGAATTTCTATCTGTTCTTCTTTCAGAATTACATTTAGTTTTTCCTACTGAACCTTCAAATTCATCATATAAAATTACAGTTGATGCCTCTCTTTCACTTCCATCAAAATTATCTGGATTATTATAAACTTCTACACCATTTCCATCTACAGCTGAGAAAATTTTATTTTCCATATCATATTTTACTAAGATATTTCCTTCTCCTAATTCTCTTCCTGAAAAATCATTATCTAAGCTGTCAGCATCTTTAATTCCAATATTATCATAGCATAATGATATATCATCTATACATACAGCATCCCCTACTCTATATCTAGAACAGCTATCTTCAAAATTATCTATAGTAAATACTTCATCTTTATCTGCAAATTGTAAACTTTCTAAATATACACAGTCAAATTTTTTTTCTGCTAATATTCCAACACATCTTGCATTAGATATATTAGTATATCTTACTTCTAATTCCTCTGACTCTTCATTTTCACAATTTGATTTAAAATTATCTATTTCACAAGGCTCAAAGCTTTCTTCAAAGTACTCTCTTCTTTCCATTATTAAAGTTCCTCCTGTTATTATCTATTAAGATTCTTTATATTTATACAATTTATTTTATGTTTTTAAACTACAAGTGTTCCTCTTCTTTTTTACAAAAAACAGCTATTTTTCTCTTTATTCATAAAATAAATATAACTTTCTATTTGAAAAACATAATTAATTAAAGACCTTATTTTATTATTTCCTTTATATTTTTCTACTGAAATTACCTCTTTTTTAAAAAAAGACATCCTTCAAGTTTTAATTTAATTTTCATCTTATTTTTTTTCTTCTATATTTAACTTTTCAAATATATTAACAGGAGTAAAATTTAACCCTACCTCTGGATTAATATTTTTTAAAACCTTATAATTATAAGAATTTATATAATTTTCATAATTAGATAAATCTAAAGTATCCTCTCTAGTAATTTCTACAGGATTAATATCTACATAATTCTTATTTAAATCTTTATTATATTTTCTATAATCTTTAACTCCTTCAAATTCCTTTTCTCCTATCTTTCCCTTTATCCTTATTTTTTAAATTATCTACAAAAAATCTTAATCCATACTTAAATAAGAAATTATTTTTTAAAGAAATATTTTTTAAATCTATATTGCCTTGAAATTCTTTATAAAGATAAACTAAATTTGGAGTTTTATTTACCTTTTTATTATCTAAAACATAAGAAGTTTGAATGTAATTTGATTTATAAGCCTTCTTATCTGTATTAAAAGTTTTATATTTTTTTATTATTTACCTTTATATTTATTACTCCAGAATTTTTTTATTATTATTTGAATTAGGAAGGCTTAAAAGAATCCCCATCATCTATTACTCCAATAAAATTATAATCTACTAAAATCTTATCAATAGATACTTTATCTCCTTTTATGTATTTTTCATTTCCACTTATAATAAATTCTTCGCTTTTTAATGATTCTTTAACTATATTTTTATAAGCCTTATCATATATTTTATTTGCTAAAATTCCTTCAATTTTCATATTACTTATATCTTTATTCACATTTTTTTCTCCTAAATAAAATAATTCTTATTTATTTTTATGATATTTCCTTATATAAGTTTACTTCTAAAGAAAAAATTCTTTACATATAAATAGATAAATATAGCTTTTAAGGAGCAGAATTAAATTATGTCTTTTAAAAAGAAATTTTAATACTTTAATTGTTAAATCTAATAATTTAAAGTCTGAATTATCCTATTCTAGTAATGGAATTAAACTACATAATTATGATTTAAATAATAATTTAATCTCTAAAGGAAAGGTTTTTAATAGTAGTAATTCCTTTTCTAAATCTTTTTTTAATGTTGATTTTTTTTATAATATTTATGGAGTAATTTATACTAAAAGAAAACTCTTTAGTATATGTTTATATTACTAAAAATTATATTTATAAATCTAAAATAATGGATATAAATAAAAAATATAGTATAGCTTTTTCCCCTATATAAAGAAAATAGATGAACAAATTCATATATTTTATTACTTAATAGATAATAAAAATCCTACTAAATGTAAATTAATTAATTATTTTTTTGATGGCTTTAAGTGGAATGAAAATATTATTTCAGAAATTAGTTATTTTATTTTATCTAATTTTGTTGTTATGTGGCATAATAATATTCCTTTTTATTTTTCTTTAATAGAATTAATGGCTGTGAAGAGCTTTTTTATGTAACCTTTAATAATGAAACTTTAAGTTTTAAAGAAAAATTCAAATAACAAATTCTCATAAAAATAAGGTTTATTTATCTATTATTGAGCCTTTAAAAAATCATTATCATATAACCTTTTCTGAAAATAATAATGATAAATATTATTGTTCTTATGTTTATCTTTGTAAAAATAATGAAAAAAATATCTATAAAGGAAAATTTAAATATTTCTAAAACTGTTGCTTGTGAATTTCCTACTATATTTATGATAGATGATAATTTATATATTCAATGGCTTGAATTTAATGAACTTTTACAAGCTATTCAAAAAATAATGGAAAGACTTGGTCTTCTCCAAAATTTTTTAATAATTCTAAAGATGAAATTATTGTAGGATATAATTATAAAAGCAATTTTTTAAATGATAATATTTATTTATATAATATGTTTTCTTATAATAAAAAGCTTACTATCCTTTAGGAATTTCAAAAGGGGTTTTTAATTGAATAATATAAAACTTAATTCTATATCATCTTCTTATTTAGAACTTTTTAAACCATCTTCAAATAATTTAAAAAAAGATAAACTTTTAATTGGTACTTTAAATAATAATTCATCTATTAATAAATTTTATTCAATTATAAATTTTAAGTATGAAAATATAAATATTTCAAAAATTACTTCAGCTTATTTATATATTTATTTAGATGATATAATTTATTCAGATTTTCCCTTTAAAAAATATAGTTATATATGAAAATTTAAGTGATTTAAGTTTTAAAAGAATTTACCTTTGAAAATCCTCCAATAAAATCAGAAAACCATATAGACTCTTGCCTTCCTCTTAATTTTGCAAAACACTATGTAAGTATAGATATTACTTTTTATATAAAAATTCTAATAATAAAAATTATTTTAGTATAATTATAGATAGCCCTAAAAATAAAGCTACTTCTGTTTTAAAAATTCATTCTGTAAATTCTCAAAATCCACCTTATATAATTTTAAATTTAAAAGATTTTTATAAAGAAAAAACTATAGAAAAAGATAATTTATAAAAGATATTAATTTTTAATGAATCTAATTCATCAAAAAAACATGATTATGATAAAATCCTTTCTGAATTAGCCTTATTAAATAAAAAATTTAATGAACTTAAAAAAGATTAGATGAAATTACAATTGAGCCTATTGAATTTAAATAAACTTTAATTAAAAAAATTTTAGGTTCTTTATATTATTTAGCTATTTTGCTATAAGCATTGCTTGATAAAATAATGAACCTAAAATTTAAAATAAAAAAATATTAACTATTTACATTTTATAGCATCTTGAACATCCATTAAAGCTTCTCCAAATCTTTGATAATGAACAATTTCTCTTTCTCTTAAAAACTTTAAAGCTTCTTTAATTTCATATTCATCAGTAAGATTAATTAAACTTTCATAGGTTGCTCTAGCCTTTTGCTCAGCAGCCATATCTTCATGTAAATCAGCTATTACATCCCCTTTTGCTTGAATATAGGTTGCTGTCCAAGGATTTGCACAAGTACCTTAAATGCCTACACTATTGATAAATATAAAATAGGAAATGCTCTTTGGAGAAAAGCTAAGATATTATAGACTAAATGCTAACTTAACTCAAGAAGAACTAGCCTCTATTGTTGGATATTCTTCAGGAGTATGTATAAAAGATATAGAAGCAAATAGGAAATTACCTGGACGTGAAATTTCTAAAAAATTAGCAACTTACTTTAAACTTAATACTATTTATTTCTTTGATGAATACTTAGAAAAATACTCATGACATTTCTAATATATTAAAAAAATATTCAAAAGATAAAAAGGTAAAAAATATTTGTGCTGATTTACGAATAAGAACTAATACTTGGTACAAATGGATAAGTTCAAATAAAATTAGTAGAGAGAGTACTATCTAAAACTAAAAGAATATGATATTTTCAAAAAATAAGACCAGGAGGATAGTCTCCTGGTCTTTTGATTTGATATTAAATTTTTAAAATGAAAATATATAAATTTTAATTCTCTTTAATTTATATTTTGTATATTATATATATATTGCTACAAAGTTTAGAAGCTCTTATTTTTAATTTGTTTGTGCTATCATCCCAAGCACCTTTTTCTTTTTAATTCTGCTATAGAATACTTACTTATAAGCATTTTATCTTCACTTTCAAGTATGTTGTATTTCATCATATAAAGCACAGGGATTAATATATACTAAATCATTTTTTACTAAAATATCACCTATAAGAAGAAAAACCAAAAATAAATATAATAAACTCTGTTCTGTCTGTTGAATTAACCCCTATAAATGGTAAGATATACACTAATATATAATCACTAACTTTTTCATTACTTTTTTCTTAATATTAAAGAATTCTTCATAATGAGTACTTTTAGAAGCTTCTCTTAAAAAATTCTTAACAAAACAAATGATACAAAAATTAATATTATAAAAATTATCATCAATATAAAAGTTGATATTTTTTTCTTCAAGTAATAAATTCAGAGAAAAAGCCTTTCTTTTTTTTTTTTATAGTAATCATATAAATTTGAAATATTACTTACAATGAATATTGCATATAAAGGAATATAAGAAGATATATACAATATCCATTTACTAAACTTAGTCATTAAATATCAACCTCCTATATAACTTATGATGTAATTTTCTCTCCTATTAATGTTTTTGCATATCTATCTGATAATAATTGAACTAAAATTGACAATTGCTCCTTATTTTCATATTTAAATTTGTTGTTTACAAATTCAATTGGCAATCCTGCTTCTCTAATAGCCTCACCAAACTTTATTTAGGTTGGATAATATTAAACTTATACTATTTTGTTGCATAGCCTTTGTAAATTGTTTTGCAATTCTTTTACTATTTAAGCAATCCTCCTTAAACTGCTCTATATTATCTATTAAATCACTACATTCTATTATAGAAAGTGCATTTCTTAAATTTATTATATAATTATCATTATAATTAGTTATCAACTCGAATGAATATCTATTGAATATTATTATATCTTTATCATTAATTACTATAAAAGTCAACCATATTATCAAATTGAAATATCTTTTCTTTTATTTTTGAAAAATTGTCATTAAAAATCCTCATAAAAAATCCTTTTTTGACAAAGATTTGCTCTTTGAATACCTTCTAAAAATTTTTATATCATTATTTGAATTTTTATTTGGATTATGTAGAAATTTATTTCTCCTAATTTTTTATGTCAATTTCAAAATTATTTCCATCTTGTAACTCATTATTTAATTTCATATATCCAGTTACATCTAAGGCATTAAGTCTTTCTATTACTCCATCATTTTTCCCAACAGGATCAAATTCAGTTAATTCATTATTTTTATAATTTCTAATATAGTATCTTTTAAGCAATTAAAAATTTCTTTTGAATATCATTTTTACAATTACATTCAAAAAAAAGAAATAATCTTTATTTCCTTTATTAGAAAAGGTAAAATGAAACGCTTGTATCTTCACTAAAACTATTAATTGTACTTATCAAATCTTCTTTTTTCATATAAATTCCTCCATTATTTCTATTTGTAATCACCAAAAAAATATGATATAATAGAGGTAAAGAATTACATATACTATTATAGTTAATTGAACCTTTGTCACTGTTACTGGCAATAGGTTCTTTTTTCTTTGGTGCTTACCTATTTTCTCCATTATAAAACGTTTTTGTATAAATGTACAACCCTTAAAACAGAGAATTTTTACAAATGTTACTTTACACCTTTATCTATTGCCTTCACAGTTACTTTTTCATATTCCATTACTTTTTATAGTATAATGTTTCTTTATTTCATTATATCAAACATTTGTTCGTATTTCAAGAAAAAAATAAAAGGGTAACAAATAGCCTAGTTTACTTAATAAACGCGTTTTTTTACATTTAAACGCAATAAACTTAACTATCTATTACCCTTCTAAATTATAAGCCTAATATAGCTCTCCATGTATTTGGTCCTACTTCGCCATCTGGTGTTAAACCTCTTGACTTTTGAAATGCAACAACTGCATTATAAGTTTTATCTCCAAATATGCCATCTATGTTTCCACAATTAAACCCATATGCCTTTAAGACTTCTTGCAGTCTCTTTACAAGTTCTCCATACATTCCTTTTTAAGTAGAGTACAAGCTTTTTTAGGGTTATTGGTCCTACTATCTTATCAACATTAACTCCTATTGTTCTTTGAAGTTTTCCAACCCATTCTGACCAGTTCCGTGGACTTTAAATATTCAGCTAACCAATCAACATTGTTGATAGAGCTATTAGTATTGTTGATAGAAATATTGGTTTTTCTATAAAAATTCCTTCTGTGAAGTTGTTCATATCAACTTTTCCTACACCTTCTACATAGCCATTTTCTGTGTATTGGTGACCTTACAACATTACTAAAGCCAGTATCCATTGGAGTTTCTACTCCATAGTGTGCTATCCAAACTTTATAATTTTTTTATTCTACTATCTAAATTATCTCTTCCAAAATAGCCACCTGTATATATCATACAATCTAAGCCACTAAGTTCTTTTAAATCTTCTAAGAAATTCTAAACATCTATCTGTTATTTCTTTTGAAGTTCTTCCAAAGATTATTTGTTTCAATGTCAAGACAAGGTAATACATTATATTCCTTATCCTTTATAGCTTTATAAAAATCTTCTGCTTGTTTTGAAGGATTAGTCTTTTCAGACATAAAGTGATAAAAATCCTATTTTAAAACCTTTTCCATTTAGCTCCATTATAATGCTTTTCTAAATATGGGTCTATCCAATCTATACCCTCTGTAGCTTTTATAATCACAACTTCAATTCCAGATTATTTTTTCCTTTCATTTTTTTGTCTTTTTCTTAAAAATCTATACTTCCATTATGATTACTTATATCAATTTTGTTGGAAAAGGCACACCTTTCATTTTTCAATAAAAAAATATATTACTAAAGTTCTAAATATCCATACCTAATAATCTATCCAAAAGCTACTGCTAATATAAGAATAATAATTATAGTAAATTTCTTTTAAGACCTTTGAAACCTGTATCTGAACTCAATTCTTTGTTTTAGTGCCACACATAAGTCCTAAAATAAAAATCTAATATCATGCAAGTAATTAATATTTGTAATCCTACTTCCCATGAACAAATAACCATGTATATATTGTTCCTAGTATTGCTCCAAAGCTGCTAAACATATAATCTAATCTTCCCATTTGTTCTACCTTCTTTCATAATTTTTTGCAAAATAAAAAGCACCTTTGGTGCTTTGGCTTATATTATTCATATAAAATCTCCATTTAGTTAAATGCTCTTGTTTTGATAAATATAAATATATAAAAATGTTATCAATTATATTCCCCAAACGTTGCTAAACACAACATTATTGTAAAATTCAAATTCAAAAACATTGCAATTATTGAACCAATTATTGTTGCTACAGAATAAACTGAATTATTATTGTTATCGAAATGCTCTCTTTTTCTTCTGAATTGTATCTAATTGCTCTTAATTTTATTCCACCACAACATATATTTCTCGTTATAATTGCAAATACAATAGTATCTAACAAGTAGTAAACTACTATGTTATGTGTTATTATTGCATATATTGTTGTCATTATTCTAATAATGTTTCTAATACACAAAATATAGGATAATATTTAAATAGTTCTTCTGATTTTTGTTCCACAATGAACCAAAAATTATAATGCTTACAATTTATAATCTGATTAAAGTGCTATAAAGGAATCAGATGCAACAATCATTAATTCCTTATGTATATAAGGGTAGGTTGATGAATAAAATATTGTCGTCAAAAATGTTGCTAATAACATTCCATCTATGTTAATATGTTTTTTTTATTATTTAATCTCCTTTTTACATAAGAAAAAAGACTGAGCTTGTCCAATCTCTTTAATGTTTTAAATTGTTCTAAAGATATATTTTTATCTAAAAGGTATATCAGAGAGATAAACTTCTCTTTCTCCTTTCTCTTTAATAAAATCTTTTACACATTTTAAAGCTGATTCTAAATCTTTACAACTTCCCCATGTAGTCCAATAACATTTATTATCATCTTTAAGCGGTATCCGATTTTATAATCGTTTTGAAACATTTTTAATTTAATCCAATTTGCTTTAGATATTAATAGTGGTAAGTGCATATTTTTTTCACCTTCTTGATTTAGTTCACCAATTTGGGTCTATTGAGAATTACATAGTTTTTATTTTATTAGCTATCAATGTACCTAAATGTGGATAACCTACTGATGCATTTAAGTGTACTAAATCTACATTATCTGGGTATGGAGCAGTTGCACTAGCTGGTGTTTTCGCACAATATATGTCCCATGTAAATTTCCCAATTCCACTATTATGCCATAAATCCAATACTTCTATATTGTTATATTCAGCGACTTTCTTTATAATATTTGAAATGCCCTCTAATGTTCTTCCTGTCCCTAAAGGGTATTCTCCATATCCATCTACATTAACGTACCCATAAGTCCCTACACAATGAGGCGTGATAAACAATATTTTACATTTTAAATTCTTTTGCTTGAGCTAATAAAGAATAAATAAATTGATAACATATTGTACTTTACCGGCTAAAGTATTATTAGTTGATAAATATCTCCTATTTCCCCCGTAAGTCATATGTCTTTCGTTATATCCCGCATAAACTATTATTAATTTCTTTCCTATAACATCATCAACACTCAATGGTCTTAATGCACCACTTGCATCTGTTTCATTGTCATAATCACCATCTTGTCCATTTTCTCCATCTATAAGGGTCAATGTAACCCTTCCCACCTTTTGCATGTGTGGTTATATTACAACCTAGTAACTCCGTTACTTTTAGTTGCCATTTTTCGCACTTGTCAAACTATCTCCTATAGCTAAAATTTCAGCTCCATTCCAGTTGTTAAAATAGAAATTAAATAATTCTTTTTTATAATCATCACTTAGTGTATTAGCTACATCGGCTATCATTTTTTTATAGCATTTACATCTGTTACAGTGTTAATTTCTACTATTGTTTGTGTCAATTTAATTTTTTGCTCCACTTGTACTAGATTTTACAGAAAAGGGCAACCCTGCATAAGTATCTACATCTGTACCAGTTGTAACAGTATTAACTTTTGTTACAGAGTTCCCGGCTACTAATGCAATATTACTTTCTATAATATCACCATTTGCTGCGATTGCTCCACCGCTTATCTCCGCCTTATATGTAAGCATAAGACTTACTGTATCATCTACATCACCAACATTTTCTATAACAGAAGTTATCTTATACTTTTTTGTCCGCCGTATTTGGGAATATCCAACCCCACGCACCATACTTTGTGTTTGTTGTATAGGTAAGACTTGTTCCATCTACTACCTTACTTTGTGCTATCAACGCCTACTATCATATATTTAGATATAGCATAGCTATCCCCATCAACTTCTGTAGTAGTTGTTTTTTTTTAAATTTATTTTGTAACTTATCGTCTAACTTATTAATATCAACGCTTTTGTCACTTAAACCTATACCTTGATATTGTAAACTACTTTTTTTTCAAATTTGTTAAGACTGGAATTATAAGTATATATATAACCATCTGTGAGATTTACATAATTTTAGTTGTATCCATCATCTCAGAAATGGAATTAACAAATGAAGGTGTTCCACTACTTATATTAGCTACATCATTTTTGTTCGCCTTTTCGTCCATTTGCGAACTTAACTCTGTTTGTTTCTTTTTATACTATCCATAAAGTCATCTATTGCTTCATCGATTTTAACAAGATTTAATAATTCTACTATCTTGTTATTTACTTTTTCAGATTGAAAACACTTTTCTACTACAACCAACTGCACTGGAAAAGTTGTCATAGTGCCATCTTTAGTTATTTCAAATTCGAGTTCTATTTTGCCATTTACATTTGTGTACGAATTATCCACATCACATGTAATGGTGTTCTCTTCA
>VOFC01000930.1_pt1 | contig 15134 bp, 28 predicted proteins | sample 5384161 | NCBI WGS metagenome assembly VOFC01 (sample SAMN12384722, study PRJNA508395) | human gut metagenome | isolation source: healthy gut B | host: Homo sapiens | reverse complement strand
GCGGAGGGGGCGTGAAGATCGCCGCAGAAGGCCTTTCATGAATATTTCATCGACGAAAAATTCGAAGCCGGCATCGAGCTCACCGGCACTGAGGTCAAGTCCATCCGTCTCGGCACGCTGAGCCTCAAGGAGGCCTGGTGCCAGATCAAGACGGGCAGCTCTATATCCGGCAGATGCATATCGCGCCCTATGAGCAGGGCAACATCTTCAACAAGGATCCGCTCCGTCCCCGCCGGCTCCTCATGCACAAGCGCGAGATCATGCGCCTGTTCGGCCGGGTCAAGCAGGACGGGTATGCGCTCATTCCGCTCTCGGTGTACTTCCGCGGCAGTCTCGTCAAGGTCGAGGTCGCGCTGGCCCGGGGCAAAAAACTCTACGACAAGCGGGAGGACGCCGCGAAAAAAGACGCCAAGCGTCAGATCGACCGCGCAATGAAAGGACGGTAACTCATGGAAAATCCCATTATGACCATCACGATGGCAGACGGCGGCAAGATCGTCTGCGAGCTCTACCCCGAAAAAGCGCCGCAGAGCGTGCGCAACATGATCGCGCTCGCCAACAAGGGCTTCTATGACGGCCTGATCTTCCACCGGGTCATCTCCGGCTTCATGATCCAGGGCGGCTGCCCGAAGGGCACCGGCACCGGCGGCCCCGGCTACTGCATCAAGGGCGAGTTCAAGCTCAACGGCGTGAAAAATAACTTAAGCCACAAGCGCGGCGTGCTTTCCATGGCACGTGCGCAGTCGCCGAATTCCGCGGGCAGCCAGTTCTTCATCATGCATGAAGACGGCGAGTTCCTCGACGGGCAGTACGCCGCCTTCGGCAAGGTGCTCGAGGGTATGGACGTCGTCGACAAGATCGCCGCGACGAAGACCGACGGCAACGACCGTCCGCTCACCGAGCAGAAGATCGCCTCCATCCGCGTCGATACGAAGGGCGAGGAATACCCCGAGCCCGACAAGCTCCGCGACCCCTACGGACGCGGATGACCGCGGCCGTCATCACCGGCGCGTCCGCCGGTCTCGGCGCGGAGTTCACGCGCCAGCTCGTGCGCGAATTTCCCGACATCGAAGAGTTCTGGCTTATCGCCCGCCGCGTGGGCAAGCTCGAAGAGCTGGCCCAGCAGTTCCCGGAGAAGAAATTCGTGTGCATCGGCCTCAACCTGCTCGACCCCAAGAGCTTCCGCTATCTCGGCGAAAAGCTGGCGGAGCAGAAAGTCGACGTGCGGCTGCTGGTCAATAACGCCGGCTGCGGCACGACGGGCAATATCGGCGCCTCGGCGTCGTCCGCCGATGTGATGCGCGTGGTCGACCTCAATGTCCGCGCGCTCACGATGGTGACGCAGACCGTCGTCCGTTCATGACGCGCGGGGCGAAGATCATCAACGTCTCGTCCATCGCGGCCTTCTGCGCTACCCCCCGCATGACGGTCTACAGCGCGTCCAAGGCGTATGTCTCCGCGTTCACCGGTGGTCTTGCCGACGAGCTGCGGCCAAAGGGCATCACGGTCACCGCCGTCTGCCCCGGCCCCATGAAGACGGAGTTCTTCGACGCCGCGGGCGACCACGATCTGTTCGGCAACATCCCCTGGTGCGACCCAGTCAAGGTCGTCGCCGGGACGATCCGGGCAGCAAAAAAGGGCCGGACGTTCTACACGCCCACGGCCTTCAACAAGTTCTATCGCTTCGTGGCCAAGATCCTGCCCATGAAGTGGATGATAAAAGCAACAAGAGTTTGATCGATTTTTCCAGCGATCCGCAGCGAGTTTTCGCTGCAATACGGGGCTGCACTGGTTTCGACGGGGGCAGTGAGGCTGGATAAGCGGGCGGAGGCGCCTGGCCTCCATAAAACGGGCAATTTTTCTAAATTAACTGACAACTCTAAAGTTGCTCTGGCTGCCTAATTAGGCAACCCGTCCTCCCCGGAAGGGCCGCGAGCCGGGCTTGGGCGTGACGAAGCGGCGTCCGTGAACGCAGTAAGCTTTGCCTGCGTCATGCATCATGAAGCTACCAAGGTGCGAAGAGTGTCTGTTCCCGCCGCACCGAGGGAATGTAAATAACAGACTGCGCCCGGAGAAAGTCCTGTCAAGTTGCTTTCGGACAGGGTTCGATTCCCCTCATCCACCATTTTAATCGCTGGTCGAACTCCTGGACGGCCCGTATCGCGTTTTTAGACCTGGGGCCCTGGTTGTTTATACTCCCAGATTTTGGACGCGATACGGACGACCTGGGTTAAGCTTATTCTGCAGCGGACTCAATACTACCGATCGCCTCGTCAAGCGAATCAATGCCTCGTTCATAGAGTCGCTTGCCGATTCAGACAGCTCATATTTTTCTCCGCCTTGCAGGCTTTCCGGGGGATGTTCTCGCGATACTCGTCCTCTTCATCGCGAAGGGTCTCAAGCTCGTCACGAAGGGTACCGATCTGCTCTGCGATCTCGCTGAGGCTTTTCTACGTACTTTATTCATCTTTGGCGTCCTTTCTTCTGACGCAGGGGCTCAGCCCTGCGCCTTAGCATTTTCAACTTTGTCGGCGATAATATCGGAGCACTGGACGAGGTAGTCAGTGACTTTCCACACGCGGTAGTTCGTAGTCATTTTTGCGACCTGGTTAAAAATGTCCATGCTGTAAGTGCAGGCCTGAATCTTATTGAGCATCTTCTCAGTAAGGACGACATACGGAACAAACTCATTGCCGTAGCAGTCGGTCATAAACTCTTTCTTGCTGGACTGCATGAGCGCGATGCAAGTGATATTCTCGTTCCCTTTGAAATGACCGATTGCAGCGTAGACGTTCATGTTGTTACCTCCATAATTGTTGTGGTCTATTGCTCTCAACAATTATGATTTTACCGATGTTTAGTAAGTTTCGTATGCCGACAAACTGCTCGAGATTTTACTGATTTCGCTAAGCACTTCTGACAGGCGCTTATTTCGTGCCAGGCAAACGAATGAGCTCGCTCTTCGCCTTGGCGCCGTTGCGACCGGCCATCTCGATGGTGTAACCTGCGACGCTGCGATAGACGCGGATATTATTGCGGGTTGCGTTGGTAAAGCCCTTACGCTGTTTCAGCCAGCGAATGAGCGCCGCAGAGGGCTGGAGCTCGGTACGAGTGTCGCGATCAGAAGCAAGGTATCTCGCAATGACCTTATCACAAGCGGCCTGCTTTTCTTCAAGGGATTCGGTGAAGGCCTGGCTGCGACCATAGCGGGATAGGTCATAAAAGTTTTTGGAGTAGAGGGGCTCAACGGCACGATCTTCAAAAGCGTCGGCGCAAGATATGCGAACGACCTGCAGGTTCAGGCCCTCAATGCTCGAAGCGAGTTCCCAGTTGTGGAAGCTGTCGACCTTAACGCGGACGCGATCGCCGTTTTTCTCTCGAGGTCCACGCGAACTTGTAACCGAAAGAAGCGTTCATCCAGGAGATCATATAGCCCTGAGCCATATACTCGGCGACCTTAGCGTTTGCAGCGGCGAGAATGTCCTTAAGTTTCAGCATGATAAATACCTCCGTAATTGTTGTGGGTTTATTGCTCTCAACAATTATGATTTTATCGTATTTAGTAAGTTTCGTATGCTGACAAAGTGCTCGAGGATTTACTAAAATTAGTAGGCAAAACCGCCGAAAAGAAAGAGACTGTCAAGTCTCTTTACTTACGCTCGCCTTTTCCCGCAAGAGTCCCCAGGCTGGACAATTCCCTATAGCCTTTTCCGCACTCGCCATAGCAGTCGGAAAAAGTCAAATGCTCGCAGTCTTCGCAATGAACCTCAGGCTTGGTCCAGTCGATCGCCTGCCCGCATTGCCCGCAGAAGTTGGCCTCGCTCTCGTCGGCATTATGAAGCCACTCACCGCTCCCGCAGCACGGACACTCCAAAATGCTTGTATCACCGTCAGGGTAAGGGCTCTTCGGCGTATTGAGTTCGCTGAGAGGTGTCTAAACTGGTGCGCTGCCGGTATTCTCATACCGCGCGAGCGCGGCCAAAGGCACGCCAGGCGCACACGGCGCAGCAAGCGCCCAGCCATGCGGCGTCCTCTTTGTCAATCGAGCCATGATCTTTCCTCCTTAATAAGTGTCGCGCTCGTCCCAGTAGGAATAGCGCTCTTGCCAGTGAAGATAATCGGGACCGAAGATGCGCTCTTGCGCCTGGTCGATCTTTACGCGCCAGTATTCGGCCTCATTGCTCTTAGAGAGAGCAAGCCGAGTCTTATCGAATAACTCGTTGAAGGCCTCGCAGACGCGCATGAGCCGTTTCGAGCCGAGCGCGCTATGGCCCATGACTTCGGGGTCATTGAGAACGATCGCCATCGTATCGAGACAGAGCTGCGCGGTCCAGTCCGCTATGATATTCGCGCCGAGCTGTTTCTTCATCTGCAAGTTCCTGGGCGTAGGAGCTTTTCGACTTCTGAGCCGGCCCGTGCTTTTTACTTTTCGCCATGTCAACCTCCTGTCATTAGCAAAAATAGCAAATAGCGCGTTTCCTATATAGACCATTACAATTAAGACGAGTAGGTTTATATGTGTAGAGATTTATTTCTTAATTCTTATGGTCTATATAATTAATTGTGCTATTATTGCTATTAGGCATTAAAAAGTCAATGCTTTCAAGGCCTTGGTCTTGTAGCAAAGTGCATTTTAACTTTTGCTACAAGACCGCTATTCGCTACTCAAGCCTCAGTAGCAGAAATATCGACCGTAACCGAGACCGCTGCGCCCGCAGGAAAAGCCCTTGCAACCTTGCTGCGATAGCATCGGGCGAGAAGCCGCCGCAGAAGGTCAAAGAGACTCGCGTGAGCTCGGTGTTTTTTTTGTCGGCGCAAACCGGCCCGCGCTCGGGGCGGTAGGCGTTGAGGAAGCGCAAGGTCTCCTGTCGGGTCGTGCGTCCCTGGAAAGTGATACCGAGCTGCTTTTTGAGGTAGTCCCCGCAATAGGCCTCGCTGACGCCGAACATACGACCGAGCGCCGCGGGCCCGACCTTAAACTTCGAGAGGATATGCTTGATATAGTCCTGCTGCAAGCTCTTCGGCAAAGCTCTGAACCTGTCCCAGGAAAGAGCCTCGTCGGGCTTGAGAGTATGTACTGGGCCGTTCATACGTTCCCATTCCTTTCGTGTTAAATTGTCACTGGAAAGACCGCAGCGACGACGGCGAGAGCTGCCATACTTATGCGAGCTCCGCGCGGTAATGGCTTTCTCTTTGACGTCTTGCTTGTAGATATATTCGGCGTCGTCCATACGCGGTCCCTCTACTTGGCGAGAATGTCTTCGGGCTTGCACTCAAGCGCCTTCGCCAGTTTCACGGCGGTCTTGAGCGCAATATTCTCAGGGTTGATCTTGCCCGTCTCGATCTGGTGAATCTTCATATAGTTAACGCCGCTCAGTGCAGCCAGGCCCTTCAAGGTCAAGCCTTTCGCCTGGCGCAGTTCTCTTAATCCCATCGGAATCCTCCTTCTTACTTGTCCCCAGCCCTGACGGGCTGGGGATTCTTAGATCGCAGATTAAACACAGAAGCCGAAGGCCACGCCAAACGAGTAGTTGGCGTTGTTGCAGTTGGCGGCTGCCGTTGCCGCCGACAAAACAGAAGCTGGTAGTGTTGTACGCACGAGGAGAACGCTCCCACCAGAAGTACGCAGCCTCGCCCTCGTCGCCGAGAGCTTTGATACGGTTCCCGCGGCGCTTGTAGTACGCCATCTGCTCGCCGCGATCGGGGTCGTTTTCGGTCCAGTCATGCGGACCGAAGACCTCCATCTCAGAAGCGAGCCAGAGGAGATCGCTCGCCGTCGATCACTCTCGGCTTGATCGCAGTCCGCATATCGTCGGGCAGCAAAGCCAGAATCTCGGTGTTGAGGACCTTGCGGAGCTTGCTTGCCTTCCAGCCGCCCGCGTTCGTGTAGTCGTCATTCATGGGGTAGGTATCGCGCAAGCAGTCCTTGAGCATGAACATGACATCGCCATCAAAGGGCTTGTCCTTCTCAACAACAACCAGGTGATCGGCTCGCCGTTCTTGAGCTCGTCGTGAATCTCGTCGCCGATCTCGAAGTGCTTAGACGCCTCGCGCAGGTCGGACCACTCCTTGATCTGCGCCCAGGTGATGAACTCCTTGACCTGCGAGACCAGGCCGACCGTGCGAGGCTTGTCAGGCTCCAGGAAGGGCTTTCCGCAATGCGGGCAATACTTATACATGATTCATATCCTCCTTTTTGGTAAGTTCTTTGTACGCGGTAGTAAGCATTGAGGCAAGCTCAGGGTCTTTCTCAGCCAAAAGCTCATAAAGAGCGGTCGACTGCAGTACCTTGACCTTCGCGTCCATTTTCTGCTTAAGCTCCTTGAGCTGCTTAGCTTTCTCTTGCCTTTGCGGTATACGCCGAAAAATCGACTTTAGACACGATCTCGCGTCCGAACTGAACAGCCGTCGCAGACTCAGGCGCGATCTCAATGACCTTTGCCAAAAGCAAAGCCGTGGTGCCCGGTTTTTTACCACGACAATATCGCTAACGCAAATCGTCGGGTCATAGAGCGCGTAGGAATACTGCATGTTGTGATTCGTGCCGTCCAGAAACTGCACATTTGCCGTAATATAATCGTTAAGCATAAAATTATCCTCACTTTCAATAATAACTACCTCATCGAGCGCAAACCAAAAGGCATTGTACTTGCTGCGCGGGTTATTTGTGCCGTCGAGTTTTACTCCCCACTCTATCAGCGCAAAGTCCTGTGCTATAAACTACCACGCCGACGCAGCCAGTAAAACGCGCATTATAGCTGGCACGTGGTAAGACCCGCACACGATCTCCGATTGTCATAATACGCGACCATTCCTCCTTAAACTATCCTACGGAGCTCATGGGCGAGCCGTATCGCGTTCTACGCCCAGGGCCCTGGTGTTTATACTCTCAGATTTTGGACTCTCTTGGGTTAGTCCAGGCGGTCCATATTGACATTGCAGTGCCCGCAAATCAGGCTGAGCTCAGAAGTGGTACGAACTTCCTGACCGCAGACAGGGCAGACGTAGCGGTGGGCCTTCTCGCGCTCGGCCTTGGCCTTGGCCTTCGGCATGACGCGAGCAAAGCGGACGCTCAGGTCGACACCAGCCTCGGCGAGCTTAGCCTTGAAGGCGTCGGTCGGAGAGGTATGCGCGTAACCGTTGGCGCGGTCATACTCGACGATCAGGTCACGGCTCTCGCACTCGGCCTTGAAGGTCTTGTTGTGGTAGCGGCCCTTCTGGCAAGTGTCGGCAATCTCGTTCTCAGTGCAGAAGAGGTGAACCATCTCATGCAGCAGGGTCGCGCAGGTGGATTCCTTCGGGCGGTTGATGAACTCGGCGCCGAGGTTAATCTCATACATGCCCTCGTTCTCGGACTTCCAGATCTTCTTGGTAGAGCAGTGGCCGTAAGCCTTAGGGGTGGACTGAACGGTGATGACCGGACGAGGCAGCTTGCCTTCGAAGTAGATCGCGTTGAGCTTGTCGAAGATCGTCTCGAGGGCGGTGATCGTCTCGCTCATTTTCATCGGCTCGGGCTTGTCCTCCGCGGCAGGGGCCTCGGTCTTCGGCTCTTCGGCGGCAGGCTCTTCGCAGAGGCGCCAGCGGCGATCATAGGAAGCGGTGGCCATGCCGGTAGGCTCAGCGGTGGGCTCGCTCGCAGGAACGGAGTAGATTTTGCGGTTCTCTTCGTCGATCTTGACGACCAAGCGAACCTCGTTGGTCTCCTTGTTGACGATCTTCTTGTTCAGCACGATGCTCATATCCTTCATTTGTATTTCCTCCTGAAAAGTTTGATTTTGTTGTGTTCCTTGGAACAATTATGATTTTATCGTGTTTAGTAAGTTTCGTATGCTGACAAAGCGCTCGGGGTTTTACTGAAATTATTAAGCGGTTTCGACAGGTATTAGCCGCGAAGCTCCTGGGCCTTGACAAACGCCTCGCGCTGCCTGGCCTTATCGAGCAAGCCGCTCGCCTGCCCATGATAAACCGGCAGCCATTCCTCTTTGCGGCCAATGCCGGTCATGGTCGGGAGGGCAAAGTCATAAACCGCAGCATACGCGCCGGTTTTGACGTTATGGAAGATCGTGAATTGAGTCATAGTAAATCCCACTTTCTTGCTGTAAATAACTAAAGTCATTTGCAAAAAGAAACCGCGTTTCTGCAAGTGAGTTAGCTTATTTGTTGACTTACTTGCAGAAACGCTTGCTTTTTGCTTAGACTACACGGACCTCATAGATCAAGTAGTCGGTGTCGTTGCCGTCCGTGCTGCGGTACAACCAGGGCGAGACTTGCGCGGGCTTGTCCGAACGGCTCTCGATGAAGGCCTGCGCTTTTTTTCCAAAGAGGTATAGCCCTCTTGACTGACGCGCCCGAGACTTGCCTCGGGCATGACCTGAACAACGTAAACCTTAGTCAATAGAATCAACCTCCCCAGCGCGCATGAGCGCAGCTATCGCATTAAGTTCATTCGCGAGGAATCTGTGGCAGTTATGCAGCTCTTTATCAAGGGCGCGTTTTGTGTCCTTTCGATTAACCGCCTTTAAGTAGTCGGCCCACGGGGAAAAATCTGCGTCGAAAAGCATACAATGCGTTTCGTCATAGCAAAGATCAAAGAGCTTTTTGACTTCAAAGCATTTACTAAAATGCTCTGCCGAGCGTCGTACGGTCCAGTTGGTAGCCTTCACGGCGTCAGCGCAATGAGTAAGCGCCGAATAGCTGTAACATGCGCGTTGCCTGTCCATAAGCATTTTCCTTTCTGTCAAGAGGTTACCTTTCGCAGCGCGCTTACCGCTTGAAGCTCGTGAGCTGGGCGGTGCTGTCCGCATTCTGTTTTATCCTCTTGACATTATTTATTATACCGTGTTTAGTAAGTTTCGTATGCCGACGAACTGCTCGAGGTTTTACTGATTTCGCTAAGCACTTCTGACAGGTCTCGCCGATCAGGCCTTGCGGGCGTCTGCCGCATACGCAACCGCCTCTTCGTAAGTATCGAAGTAGTTGTGGTACTCGTCGCAAGTCTTATTTTCGCTCATGTGATTCTCAGGCTTGCAATCGGCCTCGATCGGCGCGAGATTGACTTTTACCTTGCCAGAGTCAAAAAACTTGGTGACAACATGCCAGAACGTCATAGGGGTGTACCTCCTTCAAAAATTAAGCATTTACAAATCAAGTGGAACGATATATAATGAAAGGCACCTTGGACCAGCCGGTCTTGCGACCGGCCAGGCTTATGGGGTGATTAGCGGTTATTCATCTTCGAGAAGCTCATAAAGCTCTTCTTCGGAGACAACCTCGATCTGTCGGCCATCGATCTTACCGAGGTAACCGTAAGGGGTGTAGCCATCAGGCATTTCACGCACCTCCCTTCTTAGAGCTTGCAGGTTGGAGCTGCAGGCTCTTTCTTTTGTCAAGCTCCTTTCCTCTTGACATTTATAATTTTACCGTGTTTAGTAGATTTCGTATGCCGACGAACTGCTCAGCGTTTTCAGTAAAAACCTGTTAGGTTCTGCCGATTTACAACGCTTACTAAACGCGGTAAAAATTGATATTGATGAGAGAAGGGGCTCTCCATTTTTATACGGTCGACATTATACGAAGAATCCGCCCATTCCTTTATACTAATAATAGTAAAAGGAAAGGACGGTGGACGCATGGCCTACTCGGACGCTCAGCGAGAAGCGACGGAACGCTATAACCGCAAAACCTACGAGCGCATTGAGTTGAAGGTGAAGAAAGGCCAGAAGGACTATATTCAAAAAGCTGCGGCGAGCGTCGGCAAGAGCGTCAACCGGTTTATCCTGGACCTGGTAGCGAAGGAGACCGGCAACGATGAAATATGATCTTCTCGTCCGGTATATGGACGCGGGCCGAGTCTGCGAAGAGCGCTTGCACGAGGTCGCAGAACCGGCTCAGGCAGCTCGAGCCTTTGCGCTGGATAATGATCTCGCTGCGTCAGACTGGATTGCTTGTGAGGTCTACACGCCTACCGGCGAGCTCGTCGAAAAGTTGGCGTATAACGGCCGCAAGATATAAAAAGAAAAAGAAGCCCTCCCGCGGACGAATCCGCAGGAGGGCTTTTCAGTTAGATCGGAGGGCTGTTTTTATCCTCGTCCACGGTGAAGTCTTTTGCTTTGGCGGCCTCGAACGTGATACCGCCGCGTTTGTGATCGGACTTGGCAAGCCCGAGATACCCGTTCGCGCCCGCAATGATAACCGCCTCGCCTACGCCGGTCGCAGCGGTAAGCCAGGCGGCCGTAGCAGTGTAGCCCCCCTTGATGCAGAGGTACATAAGGAAGAGGCACTCTTGCACGATCAAGAGACCGGCGAGAATCGTCAACAGGCATACGAGCTTGCTCCATTCGATCTTGACCTTCTTCTTCGAGGGCTTTTTCTCATGGCGCCCCATCAGGCAATGCCGAGGGCCTTCGCATAGCGGAAGAGCACGGTCGCGAACTGCTCACGTGTCAGGAAGTCCTGCCACATGTAATTCGGTTCGCCGTTCGGCAGCGGGTTACCGCCAACCATGAGGCCCTTGTCGATCATAAATTGACGGCCTTCGGCGCTGTAACTGCCGCAGTCGTTGTCCTGCAGCTCCGCGCGGTAAGCCGCCATTGCGACCTTGAACATATCATTGAATTGATCTTGCGTCATTTCCTCAGTCTCCTCTCCCGCAAGGCTCAATCAGGCCGGCCGTAGCCCGCGATCTGGTTGTAGCCGAGCGAATAACTCTTGTCACGCACCGCGCCGCCGTTCGGGACGACGCCAGGCGCGCTTGAGGTGTTGCCCTCGATCGTGTAGACCCTGCCTCCCTTCGACCTTCTCCACGAGACCGGTATGGTACGAGCTTGCGCCGCCGTCGTTCGTGAAGAAAATCTGGTCGCCAGGCTGCGGGTCCTTGAAGAAGCGGCCAGCCTTCTTGTAGTAGCCCACCCATGCTGTAAGTACACCCCGCGCCTGCGCCCTTCTTCGGCTGGAAGGTCATAGCCATTCCGAGCTCAAGGCCGAAGGTGTAAATAAAAGCAGTAGTCTACAGCAGTCGCACCATGCGTAGCCATTCTTCTTGCCGTTGTAGACGACCTCGAGATCGTCCAGGCAGGCCGCGAACTTGTTCCAGTTGTTGTAACCGGCGTTCGCGGTCTTGTCCTCAAGCTGGGCGTTTGTCGCCTTCTCGAGGTACCCGTTCTCTGAACGGGCGGTAGCGAGTACACGCTGAACAGGTGTCATAGCTTTAGACCTCCTTGCCGATACTGTCAATCGCGTCCTGGGTCTTCTGGGACTGGGTGCCGAAGTAGAACGCGATGATCACTGCGTAAATGGTCATAAAATCCTGGCTGATCTTTGCCGACGATCGCCATATAGGCGAACACGCCGGTCAGGACCAGGGTGACGATCGACTTGACGCTCAGCAGATTGCCGAGTCTCTTTGATGATCTTTTCGTTCATTCCAAATCTCCTTTCAGCCTGCAGGTGGTCGGTCGGCAGCGCCAGGAACTTCGCTTTCAGGTCGTCCATGACACCGTTGACGCCCAGGCTGTGATACTGCGTCCAGCAGTTGATGAAATTTTTCGCGAGCATAGATCGGGGCGTACCCCGTTCGCTCCACTTGTTATAGTCGGCGATCATCTGCGCCCTGAGGGAGTGCCTGTACGCCGAGCCGAACGCCCTTGATCTGGGCGAACAGCAAACGAAAAACGCCGACAAGCAGGCCGCCGGCGCCGAAAAGGCTGAGGACCTGGTAAAGCGTCATTCAGCTACCTCCGTCCAGCCATAAACGCCAGGCTCCCAGACGTTGTTGTCCACGTTAGAGGTCCAGTGCTTATCAGAGTGAGAGACCTTTGCACCCTTGGCGTAGGCGTCATGCGCGCCTTGCGGCTGAGACCAAGCCGGCCACTCTTCGCAGGGTCGGCGGTAGCTTTCCATAAGCTGGAGGCGACGTCTGGCGTCCAATCAGCCTGCGAGGTATGATCTTGCAGGCAGCGGTAGAGCTGGCTGCCATATTTGCGAATATTGCCGGTCTTATAGGTGATCAGGGTAGGCCCAGGCAGCAAACAGGTCAACGTGCTCGTTGGCGGTCGTGTCATCGACCGCGCCGCTTTCCGCAGCGTTTACGAAGAGAATCGACTGCACGGCCACGGCCTCGGTACTGAGCGCGCCCGCGTCCACGAAGGCAAGCGTAACGAGCTCCAGGTCTTCCGTGGCGGACTTCCCTGCAAGGCCATACACTTTACCTTCCCAGACGATACCGTGAGCCCTGGACTCGCCACAGAGTCCCCAGGAGCCATTCTCAAGTGGCTCGACAAAGTTTGGTTGCTCGGTCAGCCCCAGAGTAATCCCATCTTTTACGATTCGGTACATTAGTTGCCCTCCATTTCGTTTTATCGTTCGGGTGGAACCCGAAAAGATGCTTGAAAAATAGATCGATACGCGCGACGGCCTTGAAGCTGTCGCCTCGTCGCATGTGTCCCCTTAAAGCTGTCATAGGCGGTGCGAATATCCTCGAGCGAGAACTCGCCGGCCTCGTACCACTTGCGGAACTTGAAGAGCTTTCTCTTCATCGCGCGCATGGACGCACGGCTCATTTGCGAAGGACTCGGCCGGTCTCCGTCAAGATGAACTTCGTTTTGAGGAATACAATGCCGCGTGCGATCGGGCGGATTTTGGTCTTGCGCAGGTTGAGCGTGATACCCAGCTCGGCGCAGACCTCTTTGATTCTCTCGAGGCAATACTCCAAATAGTGAATATCCTCGTGAATCAAATAGCCATCGTCCATATACCGGCCGTAGCCCTTAATGCGAAGCTCTTCCTTGATAATATGGTCGAGCTTGTTCGGCAGCATGAGCGCCGCGTTTTGCGAAATTTGACTGCCAAGGCCGTACCCGACTGGGCCGAAGTTCTCGAGGAATTCATTCGCGAGCTTTCTGGTCTTCGGGTCGTGAACACGACGGGCGAGCTCGCTCTTGACGGTCCAGTGCTGCGCCGAGCCGAAGTAATCCTTGAAGTCGAAGACGAGAATACCGCCTTTGAGACCGTGCTTGCGGAAATGTCGCTGCAAGTGGCAGTTAAGACGGTCCATCGCGAAGTCGATGCCTTTACCTTTGATGCTCGCGGCGTTGTCATAGATAAAAGCTGGCTGAAAAACCTTTGTGATAACCTGGTCGCAGAGATTTCTCTGAACGGCGCGCTCTGTGATATGGACGCTACGAATATGACGCCATTTTCCGCGATCGTAAATGTCAAACTCATAGAAGCCTCGGCTTTATACGTTCCAGCCATCAGCTCGGCATGGGTCCTCGCGGTATTCGAGATGATGTTCATTCGGTAGCGCTGCGTCGAGCATTTCCAGTTGACATTCTTGCAGCAGGTTTGCCCTGCCTGAAATAGATTGCTAAAAGGAAAAAGGCCTCCTCAAAGCTGCCGCAAGCGATGCTGCGCGCGAGCCTTTTGGCCTGCCTTCTCTGACAGCGGCGTTGATACCTAAGCTCGTGCCGCTCTTCGCTTGTCATAGATTAGATTGTCTCCTTCGTACAGTGGTATTTATAGAGCGCGTGTTATAACTGCGTAGCGGCGCCGTCCATGAAACTCGGTACCCGCGCGCTTCCGAGCCATGCAAGCAGCGTCCAGACGGCCGCATCGACGGAGTGTTTTTGGCCCGACGGCCAGGGCTGCAAGTCCTCCTTCCGTATCGGTCCTGCTTTCGCTCTAAAGAGCTACTCGGTCTCACCAGGAAATAAACGGAATCCGAAGGCCACGCCATTCGAGTTGTTGGCGTTGTTGTTATTGTTCGCGTTGCCGTTGCTGTTCACATTGCAGAAGTTGTTGGAGTTGCTCCCATTAGGAGAACGCTCCCACCAGTTGTTCGCAGACAGGGCAACAATGCAGGACTTGACCCAGTTATTCGGGAAGATTTTTATATCGGGCGCGATCTGAGCGCCTGATACCGGAAATAAGTTTGGCCTCCTCGATGATAAGCTCTCCCAAACCGTGAAGGCGTTATCAAAGCCTTTGAAGTTTTCGGGATTCTTCCAAAGGACGGCCGCAAGAAGGCCCAACTGCCGATCGAGCGCCTGCAATTTCGCGTTAGCCGCGATCAGGTGATCTCGCCGGAGTTGAGCCTCATGCTGATTGATCGGGAAAATGCTATTTGCCATCGTAACCTCGTCGTAGACGGCGCTCGCATGGTCCATGATCTTCTGCGTCAAATAGAAAGTATACCTTTTAGGTACCTTGAGGCACTGCTCAAGGGTATGGACCTGCAATTTTTCTCGCGGTTTTCAACGAACTGCGCAGAGCTGGCGCCGCGTTTGGACTTGTAGACTGACATAAGCATTTTCCTTTCCGCGGCCCTTACGGGCCGCAGATATTTGTAGATTACAGATTAAACACAGAAGCCGAAGGCCACGCCATACGAGGCGCTGGCGCCGTTGGTGCCAGTTGGCGCTGCCGTTGCTGTAGACAAGACAGAAGCCGGTAGCGCCGTTCGCAAGGAGAGAACGCTCCCACCAGCTGTACGCAGACCCGCTTACATTCTTAACCTTGCTGTTGCCGGCTTTGTAGTACGCATATTGCGTGCCCTCACCAGAAACCGAGTAAGAGGTAGAGCCGAAAATCTCAACCTCAGACAGGAGGAAGAAGAGCTTATCGGCGGTCGTCTTGATCGTTGTACTCTGACTGCCAGCCGAGGAGAGCTTATTGACCTGCTTAATGGCGTTTTGCCAGGCACTCGTGAGCTGACTGAGATAGGTCGCCATGTTGCTCTTACGCATAGCGCAATTTTTTCCCAGCCGCCGCTATTCGTGTTAGAGCTATTCATTTGCGCCTTACCTGCCAGGCAGTCAGCCATCTGCAAGGTCATACCCGCCTTGCCGGTCGCAGTCGCAGAACCATACGCGGTGGAGGTCGTCAGGGTATCATGGTTGAAGCCCATGATCTTAAAGGCGTACGAGGTACCATTGATCGCGATATTGATCGAGTCGCCAACACTGATTTTGTAGTGGCTCGCGCCGTCGTCGATATAGACCGTGCTTGTCGTGTTCGTGATCGCGCTGTTCCGAGAGATCGCCTCAGCATAGAGACTCATCTTCTCAGCGGTCAGGCTCGAAATGCCGGTCGTATAGTTGACGCCAGACTTGGCGCTCGTGCTCGCAGTCGGCTTATAG
>VOFC01005396.1_pt1 | contig 15137 bp, 19 predicted proteins | sample 5384161 | NCBI WGS metagenome assembly VOFC01 (sample SAMN12384722, study PRJNA508395) | human gut metagenome | isolation source: healthy gut B | host: Homo sapiens | reverse complement strand
TTCCCATGATCGGGCAGTCCAGTTTGACGTGGTATTCGTCCGCCGTGAAGTACGTGTTGTCCGTCTTCTTCGAGTTCGTGTAGAACGAGTTGCACTGGAGATAGATGCTCGTGCCGCCGCCCGCGCCGCCGTCAACGTTTTTGTCGGTCGGCAGGTCAAGCGTCATACCGCCGAGCGCGATGTCGTATGCGCCGGTATCGGCGTTCTTGGCGAACGCGCGGTAAGCATAGCGGCCCGCGGTGAGGCTGGCATAGAACATCTGGTAATTGTTAACGAGCTTGCCCTGCGCGGGATCGTATGTTTCCTCGCCCTCGGGCAGCGTGCTCGTGAAGTTGCTGTAGAGGAACACGTTCGTGATCTCGTCGCCGAGGATCTCGTTGCCATTGCTGTCGGTCGTGACATTGTAGAGCTTGATGATGGGGTAATTGCCGTTATAGTCCTTGCCGACATAGAACGCGAAGTTCAGCATCGGCGCTTCCTCTACGGTGAGAGTGAGCGTCCAGGTGTCCTTGGAGAAGTGCTTGCCGTCGTGGGAGGCGTAGAAGCGGTAGATGTACGTTCCGGCTTCGTTTTCCGTGATCTGGATGGTCGTCATGCCGAAGAGGGCCTCGGGGAAGGTCTGCTTTGCGCTCCAGGTCGCGCCACCGTCGGCGGAGCGCTCGTAGTAGTAGTTCTTGTAGGACAGCGTCTGGCCTTCTGCGGGATCGAAGATCTTGTTGGCCTGCAGATCGCTGAGGACATAGGCCTTGCCGATCTGCGCCTTGTCGCTGGTATTGGCCGGATAATCCGCTTTGCGCGTCGGCACGGCGATCTCCGCGAGCTGCTTGCCGCAGGTATCGCACTTGCCGTCGCCGTCCGCGTCCGCATGCTCGACCACGGTCTGGCCGCTGAGCACGGGGGCCGGGCAGCTATCCACATAGCCCTCGCCGAGCTGGGAGGCGCTGAGCCCCTTCGGCGGTGAAGGCTTCCGCGCCGCTCTCCACGCCGGAGACCGCCGCCGTGCCTTCGAGATAATAGGCGTTCGCGGCAATGACTTCGACTTTGTTGCTCGTGCCGCTCTTCGTGCCTCCGACAAGAGCGCCCATGAGAGCTTCATCGGCTTTGTCGCCGCTGATCTTGCCGGTGCTGTAGCAGCCGGTCATGGTGAGCGTTTGCGTCCCATAGGAATCACCGAAGCAGCCGACAAGACCGCCGACATACTGTTTTTCCGCCGCGGTTCGGTAATAGAAGTCCACCGCGCCGGTGTTGTAGCAGTTCGTGAGCGTCAGGGTGTGTTGCTGCCGCTGCCGACAAGACCGCCGACGCCCTCAAACGTGCTCTTGTAGCCGCGCAGATGGACGTGGCCGCTGTTCCAGCAGTTCGTCAGCGTTACGCCGCCGATGCCGGTATTGCCGACGATGCCGCCGACCTGCCCCTGATAGCCGGTGATGTCCACTTCGTTGGAGCAGCCGATGAAGTCGGTCTCCTGCGCGCTGCCGACAAGACCGCCGTGGGAGAAAATATCATCGTTTGTCGCAGAGCCGGTGAGAGTCACATAGTTGTGGCAGTTCTCGACAGTGGAACGGCGGTGCGTGGAAACGCCGCACGTGCGTCCGGCAAGACCGCCGACCATGCGGGTCACGGCCATCGCCGTGCCGTAGACCGAGAGGTTCTTGATCGTCACGCCGTCGCACTCGCCGAAGAGGCCGATGTAATAGGTGTTGCCGTTCGTATAGTTCGAGGCGTTGCCCTTGAGATACAAACCGGTGATCTTGTGGCCCTGGCCATCAAAAGTGCCGCTGTATATTCTGTTATTCGCGTGATCGCCGATCGGCGTCCACGGGTTCGCCGAGCTGCAGATGCCGCTGAGATCGATGTCGTCCGTCAGACGGGCGTTGAGCGCGGCGTTATCCTTCGAGGCGTTGACCTCGTTGGCAAACCACTGGAGCTGCGCGCCGTTTGCGATCTCATAATAGCCGTCCGCCGCGACCGCAGGCTTGTTCGGGTCGGTGACGGTGACGGTGCATTGGGCCGTGTAGCCGCCGTCCGCCGTGGTGACGGTGACGGTCGTCGTGCCCTCGCTGAGCGCGGTGACGACGCCCTTCCTGCTGACGGTGGCGACCTTCATGCTGCTGCTCTGCCAGGTCACGTTCTGGTTGTTGGCCGTGGCCGGCTCCACCGTGGCGGTGAGCTGCGCGGTCTTGCCGCGCTCGACCGTGAGGGTGTTCTGGTCAAGCTTCACGCCCGTGACGGCAACCGCGCCGCCGGGGGCGGTGTTATCGCCATACACAAAGCCGAAGCAGTTGAAGTAATCGTAGCTCTTCTCTTCGGCAGCGAAGTACCGGCTGTTCTCAACAAGATACGGGACCGGGAGCTTCAGCGTCTTGCCGCCGGAGGCGTTGTCCAGCAGTTCAAAGCCAGGACAGTCGTAGCCGTTAACAGTGCCTGTGGTATCAAACAGAGCGCAATAGCTCAGGGGCGTATATTTAAAGTCCGCCGGGTAATTGACGTATACATAGTCCGTGCCTTCCGGAACGGTCACCGTGTAGAGCTTCTTATCGCCCGGAACACTGAAATGCTCTACATAAATCGAACTCTTTTGATGTTGTAGATATACTGCGTGCCCTCTTCGTCGAGCGTGATGGAGGCAAAATCGAAGTCCTTATAATATTCCGCCGGGTCGAAAACGGGCTCCGGGGAATCGCCGGTGACCGTCACCTTCGCGGTGGCGGGCGCGTAGCAGCGTCCGGTGTACCGGCGTTCGATCGGTACCCAGCAGGTAGTAGGTGCCGGTCTCGTTGAATGTGTAGGTATAGGCGTTTTCCTCCGTGCCGGAGAGGTCCATATCCCCACGTACTTCCAATCCGCGTCGTAGACCGCAACGTTCAGACCGGTGATCGGGTCGAACTGCTCCACGTGCCGCCGTCGGCCACGGACTTGGTATCGTACTTGAGCGTGTGCGCCGTGAGCGTATTGCCCTTGGCTACGGTGAAGCTGTCCTGCTCAAACGCCGCGAATGCGCCGACCGTCCAGAACTGCCAGTTGGTGAACATGGCGACGTCGATCGTGTCGCCGTCCGAGAGGAGGATATAGTCCGCCGTCGAGCCCCAGCCCGGCCCCATCAGGGGATAGACATGGTTGCGGTAGTACATGAGGTTTTCGTCATGGCCCCAGAACTGCTGCATGTACATGGACGTGGCGCTGCCGGTAATGTTGAGCGCCAGCATAGTGTCCTCATACGCCTGCTCGTCGGTCATGGTCACCACGCCGTAGCCGCCCGCCGCTCCGGGGATCTGCGTGCTGCCGGTCTTGATCTCTTCCTCCGTGAGACCCATGTAGTACGTGCCGATCATGTAGAGATAGAGGTGCAGTGCCGTCGGACGCTGGACGATCTTGCTATCCACATACGCACCCGAGCCGTTTTCCGTATGGTAGCGGTAAAACTCGGTAAGGTCCTGGTTTCCAGATCAAAGTACGGGACCTTCACCTCGAGATGCGAGAGGACCGTGCCGTCGATGCCGCGGATGGGCATGCCGTCGCTCGAGATCGTCACATACACCGTGACCGGATCGGCGGGCGACTCATCGTAGCGGTACTGGTTCTCGTCGCCCTTCGGGGCCTCCGTGACGGTAATCGTGAGCTGCACGCTGGCCGTCTCGCCGTTGGAGCACGCCGCCGTGACAGTCGGAGTATACGTGCCCATGGCGGAGTTCGTGAACGAGAGACACTGTTGCCCATCGACCTCGGCGATTTGGGTATGCTCGCCGTAATCGCCGTTGTCCAGCGTATAGGTCAGCGTATGGCCTTTGCTGTCGGTGAAATACTGCGCAAGCTGAACCGTAAGGTTCTCTCCCTGCTTTGCTGTAAAGGTTTTGTCCGCACCCGTCGCCGTGAGGCATCCGTCCGCCGCGAGCGCCGATACCGGCAGCAGCGAGAACACCATCAGCAGCGCGAGAAGCAGTGCAAGACCTTTCTTACCCGTTTGCATTGGTTTTTTCCCTTCCTTTCCAATGATTCCTTGAACTTACCTTTTTTATATCAAGCGCAGAATCTCCGAGGCATCTTCCGCCGTGATCCTCCCGTCACCGTTCAGATCGGCCTTCAGCCAGGCTTCGGCGTTCTTCGTCTCGAAGCGCTGCTGTCCGCAGCTGATGGAATAGATCCTCTGCGCGTCATTGATCTCCGTAACGCCGGAGCCGTTCACGTCCCCGTCGTAGCAGACCGTATCGCTGCCGCCGCTGCACCGAACGCGGGAAACGCGCGCCGCCGCATCGTTGGCCGTTGTCAGCGCGCACCACGCGCCGTAGGTTTCCAAGTAGAGCATTTCCGCGCCGTCCAATGTCCAGCGGCAGCGCGTGCCGGGCTCGGCCGCGACCTTCACGAGATACACCGCACCGTCCTCGCTCCCGGCGTATTCCGTCACGGATATCTCCGGCAGGGGTTTCAGGCGTTTCGTATGCCGCATAGTACGCCGCGGGGCGGTAATAGTTATCCATGCCGAAATCCTCGGCATAGGAGACCGTGACGCCGCCGCGTGCAGTGGCACATGAGCACGCGCCCATCGTCCGCAAAGCCCGTCACGATGCCGACGTGGTCGGTTTCCGCCGTGCCCTCGCCGCCGAAGACGAGATCGCCGGGCCGCAGCTCTTCGCGCGTTATCGCTTCGCACGCAAGACGCGCGCTCGTCCCTCGCCGATGGTGGGAAGCGCCTCGACCGTCCCGGCGGCGTTGAGCAGCACCCACGTCACAAAGCCGGAGCAGTCCAGACCGTCGGTGAATATTTCGCCGTTCTCGTTCTGCTGCGGGAAGCCCCAGAAGGGGCTGCGGCCCAGGTTGTTATACTTGCCGCCCCAGAGATATTCGATCCTTCCCTGCTGCGCGAGCGCGAGACGGACCACATCCTCGCGGAGCGTATATACCCTCCCCCGCGCCGGACTCGACCCAGCCGTACCCGCGCCAGAGAGAGAGGAGCTTGTCCCACTCATCCCCGGTGCACAGCGCCTGATAGCGCTCCTGCTCTTCCGCAGTCACGAGAAGCGCCGATGCGCTGCGCGAGAGCAATATCTTAAAAGAAAGCGCATACTTCGTTTTTATAACGTTCGGCTCGCCGGTCTCATCATTGAGCGTGCCGTCGGTCATGTCCGTTTCCATGAGCGTGCAGGAAACGGCGCTCATAGCGCCGAACACCGTGCGGAGCACGGAGAGCCTTTGCCGTGAGATCGACCTCCGTCAGCTCGTCCGCCGTTTTGCCGGTCTTCGCGGCGAACGCCGCGGCGATGAACGGCAGCGCGTCCATGTTGTCGGTGAGCGTACCGTTTCCGTAGGCGAGCGTTATCTCTTCGATCTCTTTCTCGGCGCTCTGTTCCGCTTCGGTCAGCACGAGCGTCTGCACAAGGCCGTCAAGGAGAGCGTCCAGTGCCTGCGGGAACGGGAGTCCCTCGGTAAGGACGGAAAATACTTGCTCGGCTCCACGGCGGTCTCGCGCGTTTCGAGAGCTTCAAGTTCCGGTTCGGGCGTTGCCGTCGGTTCCGGGGATTCGGTCGGCTCCGGGATTCGGTCGGCTCCGGGGTTTCCGCCGGTTCGGGCGTTGCCGTCGGTTCCGGGGATTCCACCGGTTCCGGCGTTTCCGTCGGCTCCGGGGCTTCCGTCGGTTCCGGGGTTACCTCCGGTTCGGGCATTTCTCCGGCCCGGACGCTTCTTCGGTTTCCGGACGTCCTCCGCCGCGGGGGTCTCCTTCGGTGCGGATGTCTTCTCCGGTTTGGGGAACGCTTCCGGCCTCGGCGTTATCTCCGGCGCAGGTTCCGCAGCCGCCGTCGCCGCCGGTTCATCGGCGTCGGCCGCCAGCGCAGCCGGCGAAACTGCCGCGAGCATCGCCGCCGAAAGAAGCAGCGCCAGTGTTTTTTGTAAATTTCTTCTCATACGATCATTCCTTAAAGAAGAACACTCTTCTGGAGTTCCGCGTGGACGGGCTGGCCGTTTTTCACCGTGATCACGATCTTGCCGTAACCCAGCTCGCGGATCAGGCGCAGGATCTCCTCGTCCTGTTCCGTCTGCTCCGGCGGAACGGTTTTCGTCATTTCGTCCGGCATCGCTGTCGTCATTCCGATCTTCATCTCCTTTTTTCCGAGCGCCGTTTTGACAAAAAACAGCCCTCCATCGATAAGACAGAGGGCTGTTTGTGCGCAAAAGGAACGCCAACGGACACCCTATAGGCCGGACGCAGTTCAGTTAACTGAACTGCCCCCATAGGGAGGGGTCGTTGGCGGATCTGCAATCAGTAAAAACATACGGAGAGCTCGCCCGCTGTCTTGGGTTCCGGACTTTGGTAATTCTCCTGGCTCGCGCTGCGTGAAAAGTTTTTTCTTTTCCTCGTCCGGAATCTACCTTCTCCCGAGGCTGGTTGCCCCGAAATGGCGGACTTTCGTCCCTGCGGCTCTCCGCCGCTTCGATCCGGACTCGCGCATACAGTACCGTGCGTGCAGGGGATTCGCACCCTTTCCTTTTCACCGCCGCCTGACTTTCAAAAAAGCCTTTACAGCAAACGGCTACCTGTCCGATAGATCCATATTCAATTCTAAATAAATTATACCGGGTGTCTTGGAAAAGTCAAGGTTTGGCACCGGCATTTTTGGCAAAATTCTGGCTTTTTCCTTTCTTAATATATTTATTTTAAATTACTGCCATATCATTTTAAAAGATATGCCCCGGTTTTTTCCGGGGGCATACGGCTTTATTCCCATTGCTTCCACACGTCCGGGCAGTACCCGGCGGTGGCCTGTTTTCCGTTGCGGACAACGGGCGTTTTCAAAAGCGTGGGGTCTTCCAGAATGCGCTCCGAGCTTATCGTCCGCGCGGGCAAGATAGCGCAGCAACGCCGCGTCCGGGTGCTTTTCGTCGATGAGATCCTCAAGCCCCACGGCGTTTTTCACGCTTTGCAGCTCGCCGCGGCTGATGCCGTAGCGGTTGAGATCGATGTACTGGTATTTGATGCGGCGTTCCTTGAAATACCGCTCCGCCTTTTTTCGTATCGAAGCATTTGCTCTTGCCGAAGATCTGTATGTTCACAGCGCTTCCCCAGAAAACGGTGGAGGTTGTGGAAAAAGATATCCTGCACAAGCGCTTCGCTGAAGCGGTGCGCGAGCATCTGCTCATACAGCTCTTCCATGCTCTCCACGCCGGTGATGCCCTCCGGCAGCGACTCGATGCCGTCAAAATCGGTGCCGAGACAGAGATTTTCGCGCGCGTCCATGCAGAGGAAATGGTCGATGTGCGCGAGCACGGCGTCCATATTCCGCCCGAGACCGAGAAAGCCGGGGCAGAGATTCAGTCCGATGACGCCCTCGTTGTGGACGATGGCGCTGATCTGCGCGTCGGTCAGATTGCGCGGATGGTCGCACACGGACTTCGCGTTCGAGTGGCTGCACAGCACCGGGCGCTTCGCAATGCGCATCACGTCCCAGAACGTTTTTTCCGAGGCGTGGGAGAGATCGACCGCGACGCCTTTTTCCCAGCAGGTGTTCACGAAGCGGACGCCGTCAGCAGTCAGGCCCGCGCCGGTATCCATTGCCGAACCGCACAGGCGGTTATCCTTGTTCCAGCAGAGCGTCACCATGCGCACGCCGCGGCGGTAGCCGTCGAGCAGACCCGCGACGCTGCACCGGAGGAGATTGGCACCCTCGACCGAGAGGAACACGGCGACCATGTCGTCCTTCGCAGCGGCGTCAGCCTCCGCGACGCTCGTGCAGAGCGCGGCGAGATCGCGGTTTTCCTTCAGCTCGCGCTCAACGGTGAGCATGATGCGGCGGAACGCCGTGGGGCCGTCAAAGCCCGGCGGTGCCCAGATCGCCATGACCTGCGCGGCGGGGGCGTAGTGGTGCAGACGCAGAAGATCGATGTGGTTCCGGCTGCTCTGACGCAGGGAATTGAACTTCGTCAGAGTGTCGCAGTGAGCGTCGAAATACGGGATGCAGTACGGCAGAGCCATGGCGATAGTCTCCTTTTTCTATATTTTCAAGGGGATAACCCCTCAGTCACGGCTTGCGCCGTGACAGCTCCCCTGTCAGGGGAGCCAAGGGGTTTGCGAAAAACGGTCTTGCCTCCCCTAACAGGGGAGGTGGCAAAAAACGAAGTTTTTGACGGAGGGGTTTTCCTCGTTTAGACTTCCATGATGATCGGCAAAATCATCGGGCTGCGGCGGGTCTTTTTTTGAAGAGATAACCGGAAAGGCCGGACTTCACGCGGCTTTTGATGCTCGCCCAGTCGGTGATGCCGTTATCCTCACAGTAGGCAATGCTCTCCATCGCCACGCGGCGCAGCTCGTCGATGAGCTTGTCGTTTTCCTTTTCATAGACAAAGCCGCGGCTGATGATGTCCGGGCCGGAGATGAGCTGCGCATTCTCCGCCGAGAGCGTCATAACGACGACGACCATGCCCTCGTCGGCAAGGAGCTTGCGGTCGCGCAGCACCACGGTGCCGACGTCGCCGACGCCCATGCCGTCCACGAGCACGCGGCCGGACGGGACGGTCGCGCCGAGCTTGGCGGATTTGGCGGTCAGCTCAATGACTCTGCCGTTCTCGCCGATGATGATGTTCCGGCGGTCGTGACCCATACCCACGATCATGTCGCCGCTCTTGTGGAGCATGCGGTACTCGCCGTGCACAGGGATGAAGAACTTCGGCTTTATAGATGACCTCCGCGCCCTTCTGGAACAGCTCGTCGATGACGCGCGCGAGATCGTCGTCTCGTTGCCGGGAATGGCGCTCGCGGAGATGATGACGCGGTCACCCGAGCCGATGTCCACCTGCTTGTGCTCGGAGAACGCCATGCGGTGCAGTGCAGACATCGGCTCGCCCTGACTGCCGGTGCAGAGGATGACGGTCTTGCTGCGCGGCACGGAGCCGATGCGCTTCATGTCCATCAAGAATGCCGTCCGGCACCTTCATATAGCCGAGCTCCACACAGAGCTTCACCACGTTTTCCATGCTGCGGCCGGTGATGCCGACCTTGCGCTTATACTTTGCCGCCACGTTGATGATCTGCTGCAGGCGGTGGACATTGGACGCGAAGGTCGTGACAATGATGCGCTTATTGCAGTCTTTGAACAGCTCGTCAAAGCAGTCAATCACGCGCGCTTCCGAGGCGCAGTAGCCGGGCCGCTCCACATTCGTGGAGTCCGACAGCAGTGCGAGCACGCCCTCGTTGCCGAGCTGACCAGACGTGGCAGGTCGATCATGCCGCCCTGAATGGGCGTGAGGTCGATCTTAAAGTCACCCGTGTGGATGACAGTGCCGATCGGCGTTTTGATCGCCAGCGCGACGGAATCGGCAATGCTGTGATTCGTGTGGATAAATTCGATCTCAAAGCAGCCGAGCTTAAACTTATCACCAGGTTTTTTCGTGAAGATCTGCGTATGGTACAGCAGGTCGTGCTCTTCCAGCCTGAGCTCAATGATCGCAGCCGTCAGCGGGCGTTGCATAGATCGGCATGTCCAGCTGCTTGAGCACGTAAGGGATCGCACCGATATGATCTTCATGCCCGTGCGTGATGACCATACCGCGGATACGGTTTTTATTTGCGCCTTCAGATAGCTGATATCCGGGATGACCAGATCCACACCATAGAGGTCCTGATCCGGAAAGCCCATGCCGCAGTCGACAAGGAACATATCCTTGCCATACTCATAGATGGTGAGATTCTTACCGATCTCACCAAGCCCGCCGAGCGGGATGATTTTCAATTTGGATGCCATTCGTAACTCCTTTGCGTTCGCTTTCGGGCAGACTTCTCCCCCGGAAGCTGGTTGATGTGATGTTTCGCGCCCATATGTACGAAATGCGTTGCCTGCGGCAGCGGATGACCAGAGTATCCCCAGAAATCCGTACCGTCAAACCTGTTACATTTCCATTCGGCCGGCCAGCGCCCGCAGGAGCGTGGCATCGTCCGCATATTCCAGATTAGAGCCGACCGGAATGCCGTAAGCCAGACGTGTGATCTTCACGTCAAACGGCTTGAGCAGGCGCGCTATGTACATCGCGGTCGCCTCACCCTCCGTGTCGGGGTTCGTGGCCATGATGACCTCTGTGATCCCGCCGGCAGCCACACGCTTGACCAGCTCCTGGATCCGGATGTCGTCCGGGCCGATGTGATTCATGGGCGACAGCACGCCGTGCAGGACGTGATAGACGCCGTTATACTCGCGGCTGCGCTCGATGCTGAGCACGTCGCGCGGCTGCGCCACGACGCAGATCGTCGTTCTGTCCCGGCTTCGGAGCGCACACCGGGCAGAGCTCGCCGTCCGTCAGGTTCTGGCACACCAGCAGTGGATGTTTTTCTTGGCGTCCACAATGGCGGCTTTGGCAAAGCGGTCCGCCTCCTCTTCCGGGAGGGACAGGACATGAAACGCCAGCCGCTGCGCGCGTTCGCGTCGATGCCGCCGTCGCACTCGAGCGCGCAGGAAAAAGGCCGCGCTCCGTGATCCAAGCGCGGATCGTTTCGATCTTCGGCAGCATATCCGCCATGAACTTCTGCCCGCCGAATCCCGGTTCGACCGTCATCACGAGCACCATGTCGAGCGTATCGAGCCACGGGAGCACTGCCTCCGCCGCCGTTGCGGGCTTGAGCGCCACGGCCGCCATTTTCCTGCGGCCTTGATCTCGGCAATGGCCGCCGTGATATTCTCCGGCGTGTCGGCTTCCGCGTGTACCGTTACAAGATCGGCCCCCGCGTCGCAGAAGCGTCTGGCGTAGCGCACGGGCTTTTCGATCATAAGGTGGACATCGAGGAACATATCGGTCGCATTCCGCACCGAGGCGAGCACGGGAAGGCCGATGGAGATGTTCGGGACAAAGACGCCGTCCATCACGTCATAGTGGATCCAGTCCGCGCCGCCTTGCCGGACGGATTCGATCTCCTCGCCCAGACGGGCGAAATCGGCGGACAGGATGGACGGGGCGATCTTCAGCATGGCGGTATTCCTCCGGTATGTGTCGCGGGGTCGTCCCCCCGGCATAAGTATGGTTGCGGGCAGAGGCTCGAGCACTGTCTTTTTTCGATATGGGGACACCGGCCGTCCGGTGTCTCCCCCGGCTGTGCGCCTACAGAGCCAACTTGTATTATATACCAAACCGCTTCATAATTCAAGTGAACAGATATACAACTGTGCTTGACGGAAAAGGCGAATCCATGTAGAATGTAATGTGATTCTCGAAGGAGGCGGTTTTATGCGGAGAAAGCGTCGCCGCGGCATCGGGCCGGTCGGCACGATCGTTCTTATATGGGTATTTTTTGCGTTCATTCTTCCGGTCCTCCGGCTGTCCGGCGGGCTGATCGCCGCCGGTCTCGCCATTATGGCGTCCGTGTGGGCGGCCAACGCGCTGCGCCGGAAGGCGGAAAAGAGGAAGGACGAGCAGACGGCGATCCCCGTGCAGTACACGGAAGTAACGTCCGAACCGGAAAAGCCCGCCGCGCAGGAAGCGCCCGCCGCCGAGCCGAGCCCCTACTCGCCCGGAGGTGCAGGCCGTCATTCAGGAGGGGCCGCACGGCGCTCAAGGAGATGGGCCGGCTGTACGCCTCCATCCCCAACCCGGAGATCCGCAGCCGGATCAACGAGCTGATGAGCGTTTCCGACAAGATCATCCGCGATGCTATCGACGATCCCGCCGATGTGCCGCAGATCCGGAAGTTTCTCGACTTCTATCTCCCCACAACGATCCGCCTGCTCAATGCCTACGACCGCATGAGCGCGCAGGAGTTCGGCGGAGAGAACATCACCGGCTCGATGCAGCGCATTGAGGAAATGCTCGATACGACGATCGCGGCCTACAAAAAAGCAGCTCGACGCGCTCTTTGCCAATCAGGCCGCCGATATCCAGATGGACATCGACACCATGAACACCATGCTCGCCCGCGAAGGGCTCGGCGGCAAGGGGTATCTCGATATCAAGGATTTCATGAAGCAGTACGAACAGCAGCAGAGCGCAGCCGAGGCCGCGCCCGCGCCCGCATCCGATACAAGCCCGAACAAACGATGAAAGGAAGCACCTCCCATGGATGAAAAAACTTACGTTCCTTCCTGACGCTCAATCCCACGCAGGCCGCCGCGCAGGAAGCCCCCCGCTCCCGCAGCTCGTTGTTGAAGAGGAAAAGCCCGCCGTTGAGCCGGAAAAAGCTCGACATTGACCGTCTCTCCCCGAGGAGCAGGCCGCCGTGCGCGAGTTTGCCAAGCAGATCGACGTGACCGATACGAATCTTGTTCTTTCCTACGGCGCCGCCGCGCAGAAGAACATTGCCGATTTCTCCGGTGCCGCGCTCGGCAAGGTACGCACGAAGGACATGGGCGAGGTCGGCGACATGCTCACGAGCCTCGTCGTGGAGCTGAAGGATCTCGACTACGACGAAGCCGAGCAGAAGAAGGGTCTCCGCGGTCTCTTCAAAAAGGCCTCCCGCCCATGGAGGAGACGAAGGCGAAGTTCGACAAGGCCGAGATCAACGTGGACAAGATCACCCAGCAGCTGCAGAACCACCAGGTCGTCCTCGCGAAGGACATTGCCTCGCTCGACCGCATGTTCGAGCTCAATCAGGCGTATTTCAAGGAGCTCACGATGTACATCATCGCAGGCAAGCTCCGCGTGCAGGAGCTGCGCGAAAAGGATCTCGCCGAGCTGCGCACAAAGGCGGAGAAGTCCAGTCTGCCCGAGGACGCGCAGGCCGTGAACGATTTCACAAACCTCATCGGCCGCTTTGAGAAGAAGCTGCACGATCTGGAGCTGACCCGCACGATCTCCCTGCAGATGTCTCCGCAGATCCGCATGATCCAGAACAACGACCTTCTCATGACCGAGAAGATCCAGACCGCCATCGTGAACACTATCCCCCTCTGGAAGAGTCAGATGGTGCTGGGGCTGAGCATGTACCACCCAACAGGTCGATCGTGTAGGAGCCCATCTCGGCCATCGGGACTTCCGCCTCGACGGTCTGCATGCCGTCCTCCGCCGTCATGCCGAGCACGGTGCCGCGGCGTTTGGAGGAGATGTCGGACATGATGTCGCCCAGGTTGGCGTCCGGGATGGTGACCTTCAGCAGGCCGATCGGCTCGAGGATGGTCGGCTTCGCCTTCGGGATGCCGTCCTGATAGGCGAGACGGGCAGCCGTCTGGAACGCCATATCGTTGGAGTCGACCGGGTGGTAGGAGCCGTCATACAGCACGGCCTTCAGGCCGACGAGCGGGTAACCGGCGAGCACACCCTTCTGCACGGCGTTGCGCAGACCCTTTTCAACGGACGGGAAGAAGTTTTTCGGCACGCTGCCGCCGAAGACCTCCTCGGCGAAGATCATGTCGTCGGACTCATCCTGCGGCTCGAAGCGGATCCAGACGTCGCCGAACTGGCCGCTGCCGCCGGTCTGCTTCTTGTGGCGGCCGTGGGCTTCGACCTTCGCCTTGATCTTCTCGCGGTAAGGCACGCGGGCGGGCTTGAGCTCAGTCTCGACGCCGAAGCGGCTCTTGAGCTTGGCGCACAGGACGTCGACCTGAATATCGCCGGCGCCGGAGATGACCATCTGATGGGTCTCGGCGTTGTTGACGAGCGTGAAGGAGATGTCCTCCTCGTTCAGGCGGGCGAGACCGGACGCGACCTTGTCGTCCTGGCCCTTGGTCTTGGGGCTGATGGCCATGGAGTAGCAGGGCTCAGCCAGCTCGATGGCGGGCAGCTCGACCTCGTTTTTCGGGTCGCAGACGGTGTCGCCGGTCTTCCACTCCATCTTGCCGATGGCAACGATGTCGCCGCAGCAGGCTTCCTTGACCTCAGTGCTCTTCTTGCCGCACATGGTGTACATACGGCCGAGCTTATCGGTGCTGCTCGTGCGCATGTTGCGCAGAGACAGATCGGACACGACCTTGCCGGACAGCACCTTGATGAAGGAGTACTTGCCGAACTGGTCGGAAATGGTCTTGAACACGAACGCGCACACAGGGCCGTTCGTGTTGACGGCGAGCTTGCCGCCGTCTGCCGTGGCGACCTCACCGATGTCGGCCGGGCCGGGCACGTAATCCACGATCGCCCGCAGCACGGCCTCGGTGCCGATGCCGCCGGCGGCAGCACCGCAGAGCACGGGGAACACGGTGCGGTCCTTCAGACCCTGACGCAGGCCCTTGACGGTGTCCTCCTCAGAGAGCATCATGTCCTCGAAATATTTCTCCATGAACTCCTCGTCCGCACCGGCGGCCGTCTCAAAGAGTGTCTCGCGCAGCGACTCGACCATGTCGGCGTCGGCGGCGGGAACGGCGATCTTCTCGGTCTTGTTGCCCTTGGTCTGATAGGCGACGTTGTGCACGAGGTCGATGACGCCCGTTCCGTCGCTCATCGGCGCGGTCACGGCGCAGACGGCGCTGCCGTATTTCTCCTGCAGGGCGGAGAGGACGCCGGCGAAATCGCCGTGATCCTCATCGGTCTTGGAGATGTAGAACATGCAGGGCATGTTGGCGTTCTTGAGGTATTTCCAGCTGCGCTCGGCGCCGACGGCGATGCCGTCTTTCGCGGTGCAGAAGATCATGCCGGCCTCAACGGCGCGCAGGGCGCACATCACGTCGCCCGCAAAATCGAAAAAGCCCGGGCAGTCGAGCACGTTGATCTTGCAGCCGCCGAAGTTGACCGGCGCGATGCTGGTCGAGGACGCAGCACCACGCGCACGCGCGGCCATAGGAATGGAGCTTCGTGCCGCATTCGGCAAAGTCCACGAGCGTGTGCTCGAGACCGTCCTGCGCCATCATACCGGCGGCAGGGCTGCCGCCGAGGCGGGATGCCGGAATGCGGTACCGCTCGGCGGAGGACGGGAACTGGAAGCCCGGCGGATACGCGCCGAACGTTTTCTGCAGAAGAAGAGGGTCAAGATTAAAGTCGCGCACGGCGAAGATCGGCTTGCGATGCTCGCGGCGCAGGGCGGCCAAGGCGCGCTGCACGCTCGCCATCGGGCGGTAGCGCAGCGGGAACACCGCCGCCAGCTCGCCGGATACGGCGGTATAGAGCGCGTTTTCCTCCTTGATCTTGTCGGGGATCTTCACGCCGCTCAGATGCATATATGCGAGCGTGCCGATGCGGACCTCCTCGCCCTGCACCATCTTCGCGCCGCCCTCGCCGACGGAGAAAATCCTCCACGGTCTGCA
>VOFC01002792.1_pt1 | contig 15143 bp, 25 predicted proteins | sample 5384161 | NCBI WGS metagenome assembly VOFC01 (sample SAMN12384722, study PRJNA508395) | human gut metagenome | isolation source: healthy gut B | host: Homo sapiens | reverse complement strand
ATTCAGGAACGATCTGTGATGAGATATCATCCATCCGGACGCGCAGCAGCGCTGCGAGACAGACAAGATTATCCACAGAAGGCAGCGCCGTTCCGTTTTGCCATTTATAGATCGCCTGCGGCGAGTTAAAGCCAAACGCCGCCTGTACATCGTGTACGGAAAGGCCTGCGGCCTTTCGGAGCTTTGTGATATTGTCGCCGGTCTTTACCGGATCGATCGCGGAAAGTCCATTTTTCATCACCTCCTGACAAGTTCAGATATCCGCAGGCGCAAAAAAGCCGCCTGCCTTTTTCTCCAGGCAGGCGGCTTATACGATCTCCGAAGGAAGTGTGGCCCGGCAGTCCCGTTACACCGGGTATACCGTATCGCCGATCCGAGGTTCCTTCTCTCTCGCTTCTCCTGCCATGGACGCGCTTCGCGGCAGCTGTTTTCCTGCTCGAAAACAGCCTGTTGTTCGCTCATGGAGAAGATGGCGGAAGAAATAGCCTTCATGATCGCATTTCCTTTCGTGAATTTCAATTTCTGTATGCACTATACCATACGTTTTTCCATTTGTCATTCAACTTGTGGTTAAAATTTTTTCTGCGGCAGACTGTTTTTTCCGTCTGCTTTCCGGACGCCGCCGTATGCTTTTTCTACACCAGAGACCCAAAAGGATGTCATTCCTTATGAAAAACAACAAGAAAAAATCTTGCGATCCTTTGCGCCGCGGCGGCAGAGAATCACGCCGTCGTGACGGTCGGATCGGGCTGCGTGTGGACGCTGACCGGTGACTTCACGGTCACAAGTCTTGTAAATAACGGCACCATCATCTTCAATGGCTGCACTATCACTCTTGCCGACGGCACGGTGATGCAGTAACGCGCAGAATCTATATAAGCAGAAACCGGCGGAGGTTTTTCCTCCGCCGGTTGCCTTATATCCCGTTTTCTTTTAAAAACGTCTCCGCGGCATGCGCGGCGAGCGCGAGATAGCGGATGACGTCCGCCGGATACTCGCCCGCGGCGGTCTCGCCCGTGACCATGACGGACGCCGCGCCGTCCAGCACGGCGTTAAATACGTCGCTCATCTCCGCGCGGGTCGGCACGAGCGAGTGCTCCATGGAGGCGAGCATCTGCGTTACGACCATGAACGGCGTACCGTTCTCCCCGGCAGCGGGCGGCAATGCGCTTCTGCACGGCGGGAAGCTCCCAGAGCGGCACGGCGTTGCCGAGATCGCCGCGCGCAATGACGATCTCGTCCGCGTGCGGCAGCAGCTCCGCAAGTGCATCCATGCCGCGGCGGTTTTCGATCTTGGCGAAGAGCCGGATGTCTGTGCCGCCGCACTCGTTCATAGCCGCGCGCACGGTTTTCAGATCGTCCGCGCTGCGGACGAACGGCTGCATGACTGCCGTGACGCCGCACGACGGCGCAAGCGCGAGATTTTCCCGGTCCTGCGCGGTCATGGCCGGGAGCGATATCTCCACGCCCGGCAGCGCCGCCGCTTTTTGCGGGAACGGAGCACGCCGCCCCGCTCGACGAGCGCGCGGTCCGCGCTCTCGGCGCGGGAGCCGGAGCCTTCCGTCGTCCAGAAGGAGGCTCTGCCCGCTTTCGTGACGGCGCGCAGCACCTCCTCCGGCAGCGGGATACCGCCCTCGCCGAGCGCGACGCGCGATCCCTCTTCGAGCGCCATCGGCTCACGGAGCCGCCGACGCGCAGTTCCGGCCCCTGCATATCGAGCAGCAGGCCGATGCTCGGCCGGTCTCCCGCTCGGCGGCACGCACCGCATCCAGATACGGCTTTGCCTCGCGCAGCGTTGTGTGCGACAAGTTGAGCCGGATGCCCGTCATGCCCGCGCCGATCATCCGCGCAAGCGTCGCGGCATCCGCGCACGACGGCCCAAGTGTGCCATAAATTTGAACGCTCATATTTTGATCCTCCGGATTTTTCTTTCATTTTATACCGTACCGGAGCCGCGCGCAACCGAAAAAGACAGACCGCACCGTCTGTCAGCGTCTCGTGCCCTTGTCAAGCGACGAAAAAAGGGGTATAAATAGCATGTCTATCTTTCAATTGCGGAGGTTTCCATGATCGCAGGAAAAAGGGGCTGCCGGCTTTGCCGCGGCGCTGTGTCTTCTGCTCGCGCTGCTCTGCGCCGTTCCCGCCCACGCAGCGGACGATGACGACCGCTTCCAAGGCAAGACATGGGACGAGGTCGTCGAGGTCTTTCTGTCCGAGCGCGGCATTGACCCGGAGAAGGTCGCTCTCGGATACAGAAATACCGTCACCGGCGAGGAGCATTTTTCTAAACGGCGATATATACCACATGGCGGCAAGCATGCAGAAGGTGCCGCTCAACATGGTCTACACCGAACGGGTACGCAGCGGGGAAATGACGCTCAACGAGAGAATTGGCGGCTACCCTACGCCAAGGCGTTGGAGCTTACGATCGTCGATTCCGACAACGATCTCGCCTACCGGCTCTGGATGAAGCTCGGCGGCTTTCGGGAGTACCGCAGCATGATCGTCCCCTATATGACCGACGATCCGGACTCGCTCGACCCAATCTTTTTTCGGGATAACTACTTCACCGCCCGCCAGATGATCCACTGTCTGAACCTTCTCCAGACGGAGTCTGAACGCTTCCCGGGTCTGATCGACATGATGCGCCTCGCGGAGCCAAAAAACTATTTCAACTACCATGAGCAAAGCTACGAGATCGCGCACAAATACGGCTATCTCAAGGTTCTGACCACGCAGTATATCAACGACTGCGCCATCGTTTACACCGACGAACCGATCGTGATCGTCATGTTCACGCCTCGCTGCCGAAACCGTACATGACGCGCTCGCCGATTACTGCTCGCTCATGGCCGACTACGCGCAGTATCACACGGAGCTGCGACGCGCCGAGGAGGCGCAAGTCACGCCTTCACCTTCGCCGTCGCCGTCTCCCGTACCCACGGCTGCGCGGATGGCCGCGCGGTTGAGCGCGCGGACCCGCCAGGATCATGACGCCGACGTCGGCGAAGATCGCCGCCCACATGTCCGCAATGCCGGCCGCGACGAGCGCCAGACAGCCGAACTTGACGATGAGCGAGAACACGATGTTCTGCTTGACGATGCCGATGCACTTGCGGGAGATGCGGATCGCCTTGACTATCTTCATAGGGTCGTCGTCCATGAGTACGACGTCCGCGGCTTCGATGGCGGCGTCGGAGCCCATGGCGCCCATGGCGATGCCGATGTCGGCGCGGGTGAGCACGGGCGCGTCGTTGATGCCGTCGCCGACGAAGGCGAGCTTCTCGTGCGGCCCCTTTCGCCGCAAGGAGCTTTTCGACCTCCGTGACCTTGTCGCCGGGGAGGAGCTCGCTGCGGACCTCGTCCACGCCGAGCTCGGCAGCTACCTGCTCGGCCACGCGCTTCGTGTCACCGGTGAGCATGACGGTCTTTTTCACGCCGCATTTTTTGAGCGCGGCGATGGCTTCCTTTGCGTGCGGCTTCGGCATCGGAGATGACGATATGGCCGGCGTACTGCCCGTCGATCGCCATATGGATGATCGTACCGACGCTGTGGCATTCAACGGCTTCGATGCCGAGCTTTTTCATCAGCTTGGCGTTGCCGGCAGCGACGCTGTGGCCGTCCACCACGGCTGAGACGCCCTCGCCGCTTATCTCCTTGATGCCGGAGACGCGGCTGCGGTCGATCTCCTTGCCGTAGGCCTTCTGAAGGCTCTTGCTGATCGGGTGCGACGAGGCGCACTCGGCAAGCGCGGCATATTCGAGAAGCTCCGCTTCTTCAAGCGTGCTGTGGTGCACGCCGGTCACTTCAAACACGCCCTGCGTAAGCGTGCCGGTCTTATCGAACACGAGATACTTCGCGTCCGAGAGAGAGAGCTCGAGATAGTTTGAGCCCTTGATGAGGATACCCTCGTGGCTCGCGCCGCCGATGCCCGCGAAAAAGCTCAGCGGAATGCTGATGACGAGTGCGCACGGGCAGCTCACAACGAGGAACGTGAGAGCGCGGTAGATCCAGTCCGTCCAGTTCGGGGCAGCGCCGAAGGCGAGCCGGAGAAGCGGCACCGCGATGCCGAGCACGAGCGCCGCGCCGCACACCGAAGGCGTATACACCTTCGCAAAGCGGGAGATGAACGCCTCGGAACGGGACTTGCGCGAGCTGGCGTTCTCCACAAGGTCAAGGATCTTGGAAACGGTGGACTCGCCGAATTCCTTCGTCGTGCGGATCTTTAGCACGCCGTTCATGTTGATGCAGCCGCTGATGATCTCGTCGCCGGTCTTTACGTCGCGCGGCAGGCTCTCGCCGGTGAGCGCGCTCGTGTTGAGGCTCGCCTCGCCCTCGACGATGATGCCGTCGAGCGGCACCTTCTCGCCGGGCTGTACGACGATCACGCTGCCGACGGCGACCTCGTCGGGATCGACCTGCTCGAGCTTTCCGTCAACCTCGATGTTGGCATAGTCCGGGCGGATATCCATAAGCGCGGAAATGCTGCGGCGGCTTTTGCCGACGGCGTAGCTCTGGAACAGCTCGCCGATCTGGTAAAACAGCATAACGGCGATGCCTTCGACGTAATCGCCGCTCTTCGTCCAGGTGGCAAGGAAGAACGCGCCGAGCGTGGCAAGCGCCATAAGGAAGTTTTCGTCGAACGGCTGGCCGTTCGCAATGCCTTTGCCGGCCTTGCGCAGGATGTCGTAGCCGATCACGGCGTAGGCAGCGAGGTATGCGATGAGCTGCGCTATGCCGGTGATGGGAAGAAAATGCAGCGCAATGAGCATCACGGCGGTAATGACGATCCGCCAGAGCATCTTTTTCTGTTTTTTGTCATGGCCTTACGCCTCCTGTCTGGAAACTGCGCCGCCGGATGCGGCGAGGATCAAAGCTCGATCTCGCAGTCGGGCTCGACCTTCTTGCAGGCCTTCAGCACGCTCTGCATGACGGTCTTGGGATCGCTGCCCTCGGCAAACTCAACGATCATTTTCTGCGTCATGAAATTCACAACGGCGTCCGCGACGCCCCTCGGTCTTCTTGGCAGCGTCCTCCATCAGATTGGCGCAGTTGGCGCAGTCGACTTCGATCCTGTAGGTCTTTTTCATGGTGGTTTTCTCCTTTCTGTCAATTTGCGTCGATTGACAAGGGCACGCGGTTCTGCCGGAGCAGAAATGCTCGCAGACAAGGAAAAGGCCGCAGAGAATACTTTGTGTATTCTCAAGGGCCTTTGACTTGTATGAGAGCATTTCCGCCCGGCAGAACTGCTTTGCATCGGACAGCCTTGGATTTTCGAGGGATTTTTGTTCTTTTGGACGCAGGCAGGCTGTCGCCCGCCAAGTAGAAAAGGGCAAAAAGCACCGAAAAGACTGGCTGTCCGACGTGCGTGCCCTTGTTAATCGACGCCCGAGCGCAAACAATTAAATGCTTGCTTAATCGTTATAAGCGCAGTATACTGGCTTTGTTCCGAAAAAACAACCCGTTTGGACGTTCTGCTTCCAAACGGGCAAACGAAATTTCCGAAAAGGAGAACCGCCATGCCGGGTTTTCTCCCCCCACGACCACGGCGCGCACCAGCACGAGGAGGAGGTTCGCCGCGTTCTTGCCGATGACGCGCGCTTTTCCGCCGTGGCGGAGCTGTTCCGCTCGCTCGGCGATCCGACGCGCGTGCGCATTTTCTGGCTGCTCAGCCACCGGGAGGAGTGCGTCATCAACATTGCCGCGATGCTCGACATGTCCAGCCCCGCCGTATCGCACCATCTGCGCTCGCTCGCCGAGAACGGGCTTCTCGAGAGCCGGCGTGACGGCAAGGAGGTCTATTACCGCGCGCCCGATACCGTGCAGGGCAGCTGCTGCATGAGATCGTAGAGCAGGTGATGGAGATCGCCTGCCCGGAAAAGACGCGTAGACCGAAGCGCGCGTCGCAGGAGGAGATCATCCGAAACGTCCATGACTACATGGTTGAGCATCTCTCCGAGCGTCTCACGATCGAAGCGCTGTCGCGCGAGTTTCTGATGAACACAACGACGCTCAAGGCGGTTTTCAAAAAGGTGTACGGCACGTCTCTCGCCGCGCGCACATGAAGGCGCACCGGATGGAGCGGGCGGCCTCGCTGCTGCTCAAAACGCAGGACGACATCGGCGCGATCGCCCGCGCCGTCGGCTACGAGCCAGAGCCGGTTCACCTCGGCCTTCCGCGAATGCTACGGCGTATCGCCCGGCGAATACCGCCGCGCGCACACGCCGGCTTGATTTTTTCCCTCACCGAAAGCAATTGACAGGCCGCGAAAAAAGATATATCATTAAATTTATATAATCTTTACATTTACGGGTGAGAGTATGCTTTCGCAGGAGATCCTTGATCTTTATAAAAAGTCGCGCCTGATGACATACCGGGCGATGTTCGGGCGCATCCGGGAGAAGACCGGCTCGCTCTCCGCTACGGAGGCCTACGCCGTGGACGTGATCTATCTGCTCGGCAGCCCAACGATCACGCAGCTTGCCGAAACGCTCGGCATATCCCAGCCGAACGCCACCTACAAGGTCAACAACCTTGTGGCGAAAGGGTATGCCTGCAAAACGATCTCGGAGGACGATAAGCGCGAGTGCCGCGTCACGGTCGGCGAGCGGTTTTACAAGTACTACGGCAACTCCACGCGCTTTATCGACAACGCCGTGGACGCGCTCCGGGAGGATTATTCCGAAGACGAGCTGAAGACCTTTGAAAAGGTCCTGCACAGTCTGAACCGGCACATCGAAAAAAGGGAGGAAACCAAGCTATGACGACCGGAATGCATCTCTGGGACGCCGACGTATGGAGCTTTGTGCTGACGCTCTCGCTGCTGTTTGCGGCGATGATCGCGGCCAACATTCTCCGCCGGCTCTGTCCCTTTATCCGCAAGGCGCTGATCCCGAGCTCCGTGCTCGGCGGCTTTCTGCTGCTGCTTGCCAACGCCGTTGCCCGCTGGGGTTTCCACCACCCGCTCTTCTCCACCGGCACGCTGGAAATTCTCACGTATCACGGTCTCGGTCTCGGCTTTGCCGCGCTCGCGCTGCGCAATACCGAGAAGAAGACCGACGGCCGCTCCCGCACCGGCGCGTTCGACACCGGCGTCACGGTCGTGAACGGATATCTGTTGCAGGCGGTGCTCGGACTGATCGTGACGATCGGGCTTTATTACGCCATCCGCAGCTTCTATGCCTCCGGTCTGCTTCTCCCGATGGGCTACGGCCAGGGGCCGGGGCAGGCGTACAACTGGGGCCACAACTACGAAATGCAGTGGGGCTTTGAAAACGGCACGAGCTTTGGCCTTGCCGTGGCCGCGATGGGCTTTGTGTCCGCGAGCGTCGGCGGCGTCATTTACCTGAACTGGCTGCGCCGCAAGGATCTTCCAGGGCCGTCTCGGCGAGGACGCCAGGGACAACGTCACACTCTCGACCTTCACCGGCGACAACGAGGTGCCGATCTCGGAATCGATGGACAAGTTCACGATCCAGCTTGCGCTCGTATTTCTCGCCTACGCGCTCGCGTTCCTCTTTATGAAGGGTATAAACTCGCTGCTCGACCCGCCGGGACGGGCGCGAAGGGGCTTGCGGGAACGGTGCAGGGCATGATCTGGGGCTTCCAGTTCCTTTTCAGCAGCGTTTTCGGCATGCTCATCAAGGCGGTGATGAAGACGCTCCGCAAAAAAGGGCGTCATGCACCGCGAGTATACAAACACCTTCATGCAGAACCGCATCGCGGGCTTCATGTTCGATCTGATGGTCGTGGCGTCTATCGCGGCGATCGACCTTTCCGCCTTCCGCGACCACCGGTTCGTCCTGCCGCTGACGATCATCAGCATCGTCGGGGCGTTCGGCACATACTTCTATCTCCGCTTTGTGTGCGCGCGTGTGTTCCCGTGGTATGAGCACGAGGCGTTCCTATCGCTCTACGGAATGCAGACCGGCACGGCGTCCACGGGCGTCATCCTCCTGCGCGAGATCGACCCGCAGTTTGAAACGCAGGCGAGCGACAATCTTGTCTACCACATGCCGTGGGCGATCCTCTTCGGCGCGCCGATGTTCCTGCTCGTCGGCGTGGCGCCGCAGAGCGTCGGGAAGTCGTGGATGGTGCTCGGCGTATGCGCGGCGCTGTTCGTGATCTTCAATGTGATCCTCTTCCGCCGGTCGATCTTCCGCCGCAAGGCCGTTACGAAATAATACTCGTTGATACATACGATAATGGGGCAGCCATTCAACCGAATGGCTGCCCCGATTTTTATAGCTGATACGGCCCGTGGCCCTCCTGCCAGCCGACAAAGTCGCTGACGATCTCGCGCATGGCGGTGAAGTCCGCGGCGCGCGCCGCTCTCTGCCGGAGCTTTTCGCGCTCCTGCTCGGTGAGCGCGCCGAACTTTTTCCAGCGCAATGCCGTTCTCCGCGAGAGCGCGGTCAAAGTCCGTTTTTACGGATCGGTTTTCGTTCATGTGCATTCCCTCCCTGCGGAGAGTATGCCCCGGCGGAAGGCGTTTATGCGTTCTCGCCGCTCATGTAATCGTAATAATCCGATTCGCTCGCAAAGAGCATATATTTTCCGCTCACCAGTCCGTAGTATCCGCCGTGGGTGTAATAGCCGCGCATGTCGTTGCCCTCCCTGTCCTGTTTACAAGACAAGGATACGGCACAGAGTGTACGATAAAACGGACTTCCGCGTTTTTTACGATCCCTCAGTCTCGCCTGCGGCGAGTCGGCTCCCTTTTGCACAAGAGGGCCTTTTTTCAGAAGCGAAACTCCGCGGTCTCGTCCGCCATGCGCAGAACGCGGCGGCGCGCTTCCTCCATGGTCTCCGGTTTCGGTTCCTCCATCGCTTCGATCTCGGCTTCCTCACGTTCCCGCTCGCGCCGCTTTTCGCCGCGCACCGCGGCAGTCACCGTGCCGCCGAGAATGGCCGCGCCTCCGGCGAGCTTCACAAATGCCGCGGCGGTCGAATACCCCGCCCAGACAAGCGGCAGCACCTCATCGAGCGCTGCGAGCACCGCGGCGCCGCCGAGAAGCCACCAGAGGTTTTTCCTTTTTTTACGATATCCCGCAGCTTTTTCTCCGGGAAGAAGGCTTTGACAAAGGCGGCGAGACCGGCGGCAAGGGCAAGCACCGTAAGCCCCCAGCCGAGCACGGCGGCCGCCGCCGCGGGCAATGCCGCAGCGAGCAGGGCGCTTGCGCCCGATGCCGTGAGCCACGCCGCGCCGCCGATCCCGGCGGCGACGAGCACACGCGCGCCGAACGGGAGACGGGCAAACCACGCCGCCGCGCGCTGCGCCTTCTTCTTTTCCTCTTCGCTCCCGGCGACCGTCCCGGTCTCGGGCGCATCACCGCCCGCGCCGCGGAGCGGCACGGTCTCGACGATGGGTGTCGGGAAATCCTCCGCGCCGTCATCGAAAACGCCGTCGTCCGGTAATATCCCGCCGACCATCACGCTCGCGCTCGCCACGGTAGCGACCGCGGCGGCGGTGGCCTGCCGCTTGAGCTTTTTCGCGTTTGTTCCGATCCATTTCAGACCATCTTTTCGGGACGGTACGCGGCGTCGAACGCCTCGGCCGTCATGTACCCGAGCCGGAGGCAGCTCTCGCGCAGCGTGAGATCTTCGCGGTGGGCGAGCTTGGCGACCTCGGCGGCGCGCTCGTAGCCGATGTGCGGCGTGAGCGCCGTGACGAGCATGAGCGAGCGCTCCATGTTCTCCGCCATTTTTTCCCGGTTCGCGCGGATACCGGAAACGCATCGCTCGTCAAAGGACGCGATGGACGCCGCGAGAAGGCGCGCAGACTGCAAAAAGTTATAAATACACACCGGCAGGAACACATTCAGCTCAAAATTTCCCTGCGACGCGGCAAGGCCCACGGCGGTAATGATGGACGAGCCGGGCTCGTTTTCGGGGATGAAGATCTCACCGAGGCCGTCGCGCGGGCCGGAGGCCAGCCAGCGCACGTCGTTTGCAATCTTCATCATGTCGGCGGCCAGCGCCTTCACCGCGCCGTGTGCAAAGACCAGCTCGTCCTTGGAGGTCAGCGCGTGGAATTTTTCTCTGCCGTCACTGCCGGTGGCGCTTTGATCCTTGCCTGTCAGCTTCGCAATTTCAGCGGCGACCGTCTGTATCGAAGCCCTTCGGCGTGTTGAGGCCGGTGCCGACGGCGGTGCCGCTGAGGACTGCGACATATTCACATCGTCGTTCGGGTGCAGCAGCTTTTCCCGGTGATGGCGTTGCCGCGGTTCGCTACGACCCTCGTTGACGTTCATGTTGGTCTGGGTGCCGCTGCCGGTCTGGAACACAACGAGCGGGAAGTTTCCGTCAAGCTGCCCGGCGAGGATCTCGTCGCACGCGCGCGAAATGGCAGCGCATTTTTCTTCGGTCATGCGCTGCGGCATGAGCGCGCGGTTTGCCTCCGCCGCCGCCTTTTTCAATATGGCAAAGGCGCGGAGGATCTCCTCCGGCATCGTTTCATGGCCCGCTCCGGCGGGGAAGTTCCGGCGGCTGCGCTCGGTCTGCGCGCCCCAGTATTTATCCGCGGGAACGGCGATCTCGCCCATGGAATCGTGTTCGATACGCATTTTCTCTTCCGGCATAATGGCGGCTCCTTTTCTTCGGTAATATACGGACGTGCGGCAACGGGGACGGATCTCTCTGACAGCTTTGTGTCAGCAAGAACCGTCCCCATTGACAACTTTTTTTACTTGGGCTGGCGGCCGTTGCAGAGGTAGAACACCGTCAGCAGGCCGGGGCCGCAGTGCGCGCCGATGACGACGCCGAGCGCCGTGATCGTGATCTCGCCGACCTGGGGATATGCCTTGCGTATCTCGTCGCGCACCCACTCGGCATCGGCAACGCAGTCCGCCTGCAGGATGTGGATCTCCGTGCCGGTCGGATCGCACTCGCTGAAATCGTGCAGGATGCCGTCGCGAATGGCGCGCAGCGCCGCCTTGCGGCCGCGCACCTTCTGCGCCACGTCGAGCGTACCGGCGTTCGGGACATAGAGCACGGGCTTAATGTCAAGGATCGAGCCGACGAGCGCCGCGCTGTTCGAGACGCGCCCGCCCTCTTTGAGATAATTGAGATCGTCCACGGTGAAGCGGTGGGCGATGCGGAGCTTGTTCTCCTCGCCCCAGGCGACGACCTCATCGAAGCCTGCCCCGGCTTCCTTGCGGCGGACCATGTTCATCACGAGCAGACCCAGACCGCCGGAGATGCAGAGCGTGTCCATCACATAGAGCTTCCGTTCGGGGAACTCCGCGCGCAGCTTGTCCGCGGCCTTGTTCGCGTTGACGAACGACACGGACATCTTCTGCGACATATCGAGAAAGATCACGTCCTTCCCTCGTCGAGAAACGTCTTGAGAAAGTCGTAATACACGAACTCGTTGATCATGGACGTGTGCAGCTTATCTCCCCGGCGCATACCGGCGTAGACCGCGGCGCGTGTCTCCTCGCGGCAGTCGTCCTCGCGGGGCTCGTCGTTCACGGTATAGGAATACGCGATGAACGGGATGTTGTGCTCCTCCAGCCAGGTGCGCGGCAGGTCGGAGGTGGAGGATGTGGCAATGATGTAATCAGACATAGTATATTTCCTCTCTGTAGTATAGTCGGTGTCGGTTGCGTCGATTGACAAGGGCACACGCGGTTCTGCCGGGCGGAAATGCCCTCATACTGCGTCAAAGCCCTTGAGAATACACAAAGTATTCTCTGCGGCCTTTTCCTTGTCTGCGAGCATTTCTGCTCCGGCAGAACTGCTTCGCATCGGACAGCCTTGGATTTTCGAGGGATTTTTGTTCTTTTGGACGCAGGCGGGCTGTCGCCCGCCAAGGAGAAAAGGGCAAAAAGCACCGGAAAGGACTGGCTGTCCGACGTGTGGGCCCTTGTTAATCGACGCTTTATCCGCCGAAGATCGCGGAGAGTGTCTTGCCCACGCGCTGGAAAAAAGCCGCGGATGCTGTCCCAGACCGTTCCGGCGGTGGACAGGGCGCTCTCGCCGCTCTCGCGGATCTTCTCCACCGTTCCGGGCAGGTCCTGCATGCGCTCGGCAAAGTTTGATCCGCCGAGGCTCTGGATCTTGCGGAAGAGATCGGCAAGCTGCTGCGTCTGCGCGTCGTTGAGCGTCATGCCGTGCTCCGCGGCGATGGAGCGGATGCGCTCGCGCAGCTCATCGTCGAGAGCGCCGCGAGCTCGTCAAAGAAATCGGTCATGGCGCCGAGCAGCTCCTCGAGCTTTGAGGTGTCGAGCTCGCCGGAGAGCGCGTCGGCCTCGCGCAGCCGCGGCGGCGGTCTCCTTTGCCTCCGGGTCGAGCGGCTGGCAGGTGAGCGTTTCATACGCTTTGAATACGGCGGGCAATATGGCGAGCGCGCCGGTCTCCTCCGGCGCGGCGGCGACGATCTCCGCGTCCGTCACCCCGGCGGCGGTGAGCGCCGCCGCAATGGCGGTCTCCGCGCCGGTGATGTTGGAAAGCGAGAGCGAAAGCCCCTCTCCGCCGGAGCGGATGCGGACGAACACGCCGACGGACGCCGCCTTCTCCGGCACATCGGAAAAATACGTTTCCGCGTCCGGCCGGGAAAGCGCCAGCTCTATCGCCGTGCCGCGCTCAACGCCGAGCGCGGTGAATATACCGTCGGTCTCGCCGAGCGTAAGCTCTTCGCCGAGCACGACGCAGCTGTCCCCCGGCACGGCAAACGCCGCCGTGGTGAGCAGCAGTAAAGCAAGGATACAGAAAATGAGCTTTTTCAAAAACGGTTGACCTCCCGAAAATAAACAGCCCACGAGAGCGCAATGCGTCCGCGGGCTGTTTTATGCGTCTCAGCCGAATACCTTGACGCTCGTAATGACCGGCTGGTTCACTTCGGCGATGAAGCCGTCCGCGCCGGTGACCTGCACGCTCGCGGCGATCTGGTCCACGATGTCCATGCCGCTCACGACGTAGCCGAACACGGCGAAATCGCCGTCGAGATACGTCGCGTCGTTCTGCAGAATAAAAAAACTGGCAGGTGCCGCTGTTCTTATCCGTGCCGCGCGCCATGCCGATGGCGCCGCGCGTCATGGAGAGCGGGTTGTTGAAGCCGTTGGAGGTGAACTCGCCCTCCACGGTCGTGCTCGCCTTGCCGGTGCCGTTCTTGTTCGGGCAGCCGCCGTAAATGGCGAAGCCGTCGATGACGCGGTAAATGGTCAGGTTGTTATAAAAGCCCTTTTTGGCGAGATTGAGGAACTGGGACGCCGTTTTGGGCGCGCTGTCCGCGTCCACCTCGAGCCGGATGGTACCGTAATTGTTCACGGTGATCTCCACCTCGTGTTTGCCGGTCCAGGTCTTGTTTCCGCCGCAGCCGGCGAGAATGCTCGCCGCCATGAGCAGCGCCAACAGAAATGCGATCTTTCTTTTTCATGGGTCGAACCTCCGTTTCCAAAGAAATTCGGGTCTTATTTGCTGGATTTACTTTTTTTCTCCGCGAGGGAGCGCGCGTAGGCGGCATAGCGATCCTTTCTTGCCTTGGCCTCTGCCGCGCTGGCGCCTCGCCAGAACATACATTTTGATCTTCGGCTCCGTGCCGGACGGACGGACGACGAGCGCCGAGCCGTCGCTCAGCTCAAAGAACAGCACGTTGTTGCCGACGATGGGCGTCTTTTCCACAACGCCGAGACCGGGGATCGGGGAAGGAGATAGGTATGAAAAATTCACCTTCTACATTAACAATCTCTGCAGGAAGAACTTCGGTGATGCTGTGACTATTAAACAGGATTTTGAAACATGTGATTTTAACTGTATTGAATCTGGAGAGTGATTCTCCAGCGAACTGATGACAAATTCTACTCTGGATCATAACTTTGGCGACTGATTTGGAATCTGGGAGATCCCGAATCTGTTTGATATAACGAAGGTGCTTAATTCCTTGGATAGGCCAAGTCGGTGTCTGATAAAATAAACTGCAATTGAAAAGTTGGTTTACGGGAGACAAAATAGTTTCGCGAATAAGAATAGCGCCTCATCCCACTTCAGCTTTGAAAGAGTAAAAGATTGCATATGCAATGCGATAGAGTTCCATTATATTAATAATAGTTTTAGTGGCGCAGCCACAATTCTCTAATGCTTTCGGACATCGTATTTTGGCCTTTTCTGATATTAATGATGCACCGTCACAGAAAATACAAAGCTAGAAATAATGCAAAATGTACAAATATAACCAATGAAGGTATTTAAATATGTGGGTGGATAAAACAGCCTCAGGGACTGTCATTGAGACTGCTACTGGGCGATTGGTGTCGCCGCATTGCAGTCACCTCCCAACTTGGCGTATTTTTGCCCCAACATACTCTGCCTCTTTTTCCTGGTATGAGAATTGAAGTGAAGGCGCGTTTGAGAGAATACGGACTGGTTTTGTCTGGACAATCGACCCTAAAAATTTGAAAAATTCCCTTCCGAACACGAAAAGATGAGATCGATATTCTCAAGAACACTCAAGGTTCTGTAATTACCAGGCTGTAACTGTTGGCAATGAGAGATAGGTTCAAAGAGTGGGCAATACCTCAAGCGAATGAATGGAATATATATTGGTGGAACTTGTGGATGAAAAATATAATCAATTTAGAATTAATGGAGCAACCAATCTGACTGTGAATCGTAAATATCAATCTCCTGACAGGTGGCCATCTGACAAAGGCTGAACCCCGTTACTGTTAATCCTGATCCCGGTTACTGCTGCTGGCGGCAGTGCCGGTCTCTCTACCTCTTATGAGACTGGCTTCTCTCGAACGTTGTAAAGCGCCCAGAAGGTTGGGATAATGCAAAATTGAAAAGTATTGCCACCAGAAACGGATGATAATACGCTCAGTCGGAAATTGATTGATTCGTATCTATACAATGTAAGACCGCGTACAGACCGGGATGCCGAAAAGTTCCGCCAATCGTTATTTATTAATGTTATCTCTTCAATTAGTCAATAGTGCGAATGATATGCCGGAAAGCCATCGTTAGCGCGATGTTACGCTCCGGCCATTATTATTAGTCAATTATGCAGAAAATGAGATTATTGGAAATTAAATGGTAAAATTTGTAGTTAATGATGGCTGTCTCTATCTTTGCTGGACACAATCTTATACAAATTATTTATGGAAAAAATAAAAGCAATACGTAACTGAACGAAGTACAATTG
>VOFC01002987.1_pt1 | contig 15157 bp, 21 predicted proteins | sample 5384161 | NCBI WGS metagenome assembly VOFC01 (sample SAMN12384722, study PRJNA508395) | human gut metagenome | isolation source: healthy gut B | host: Homo sapiens | reverse complement strand
TGTTCCGGTTGCGGCGGGTCTTGTTCCAATGACTGCACAGGAAGCTGTAAAGGGAATTGTCTGAACGGATGCAGTACGACGTGTAAAAATGGCTGTTCAGGAAGCTGCAAGGGAACCTGCGATAGTACCTGTTCGGGTTCCTGCTCTGGCGACTGTTCCGGCTGCGGTGGCTCCTGCTCGAACGACTGTTCTGGCAGTTGCTCCGGCGACTGCACAGATGATTGTGAGGCTTGCAAGGCGGGCTGTGCGGCTGGATGCGCGACCGGCTGTGCCGGATCGTGCTCTGTGCAGTGCGATGATGAGGCGGCGTGTCATGGAACTTGCTCAGGAAATTGCTCTGGCGGATTTATGTGGTAAGGGTGGAAAGCGATATGAAAGAAAAAATCGTTCCCAATATGGAGCCGTTGTTTCTCTCTTATGAACGGCATAAGTGCTTGTGCGGATTCCTGACGATGCAGCACTTCAGCTCGGAAGATTTCGCAAAGGAGCTTCGGTATCTGCCGGAAGATAACAGGTTCTATCATGGCCTGTGTTACCTTGGCCTTTATCAGAATATCGGCGTTGATGATTTTTCCGCATGGCTGGACAATGCCCGGTCGGCGATTTCTGCCTTAGCGGAAGCCTTCGGACTGGAATTTGAAAACAATGTGGAAAAGGAACTGTATGCGTGGGGGCTTGCGGCAAGGAGCTTTCCGTTCGACGAATGGCACTCGGCGTTCCCGGTAGACGAAGAGGTGCTGCATTCTTTTATGGAAATGCAGATCGACACGAAGGAAAAAGTCTGGGCATTTTACAATGTCGGGACGGCGGCGCTGGATAAGATGGAGTTCACGCGGGGAGAGCAGAGGGACGCGTCACTGTTCATTCAGTTCATGAAAAAAGACGCTGGATGCCAAAACGGACTACGAAACCCTCAAGAAAATCCATTACGACATGGAGAAAGGCGGAATCGTCTATGGAGAATGAAAAAACTTTCATGCTGGCTGAAAGAGAGAACCTTTTGGTCGAGCGGCTGAATTACATCTTTGAGAGCAACCGCGCCATGGTGGCCATCTTGGCGCGGGAACTGGCCGGTGCGGAGAACACAGCAGCGAAAGAAATGCTGCTGGAAGAAAAAGAAAGCTGCAAGCGGGCATTTCTTGAACTGCGTGTGGCGCAGGATGCTGTGCTGGATGCAAAATTTTCCGGTCATCGCCCGGATGATATCCAGTTCAAATTCGACTTTCCCAACCGGGAGGTGACGTGCCGGTGGTGAAGAAAAAAGCAAGATGTTCCGTCGCGGGGAGGACTACACGAATTTTGTACAGCGAATGTACCCCAAAACGGAAAATGGCGGCGTGGCCTGCCGGAACATTACATTCCAGATCACCGATGACTGCAACATGAGATGCTCGTACTGCTATGAGCACCACAAAGCCTGCGGTGCAATGAGCTTGGAAACGGGCAAGCAGGTGGTGGACTACCTGCTGAACCTGTATGAACAGAACGACTCCGATTTCATCAATCAGCATACGAAAGGCGTTGTGTTGGACTTCATCGGCGGAGAGCCGCTGCTGGAAGCGGCGTTGATTGAGAGAATCTGTGATTACTGGTTTGCAGAGTGCTGGCGGCGCAAAATCCCGCTGGGGCCGTACACCCGCATTTCCTTTGCGACAAACGGCCAGTTGTGGTTCTCCCCGGCGGCGCAGCACCTTTTCCACAAGTACCATGATCTCATGTCGGTCACGGTGAGCATCGACGGCATCAAGGAGCTGCACGACAAGTACCGGCTGGATGTGAACGGTATCGGCAGCTTCGACAAAGCATGGGCGGCGTTTCAGGATGGCAAGAAGTACGGCTGGCTGAACAGCAAGATGACGTTTGTGCCAGACAGTTTCAGTTACATCTACCCCAGCATCAAGATGATGGCAGAGCAGGGCTGCAAGGAAATCCATTGCAACTATGCACATGAGCCGGAGTACACGGAGGCTGACGCGGCTGCACTGTACCGTGAGCTGAAACGTGTGGCGGATTACATCATCGGCGAAGCACCAGATGTCTGGGCGAGCATTCTGGGAGAACAGATCGGCAACCCGCACCCGGAAGACAAGAACTGGTGCGGCGGTACGGGTGCGCTGTTGTCTTTCGCACCGGACGGAAAGGCGTATCCGTGCATCCGGTACGCACCAATCTCCGTTGGCAAAGAGCTGGCTGCGCCGATGTGTCTTGGCAACTGCCGAGATGGCCTTTATGCCACGGAGCAGCAGCGGAAGACAAAAGAAATGTTGGACGCGATCACACTGACTACGCAGTCCACGCAGGAATGTATTGACTGCCCGGTGGCGACAGGCTGCTCTTGGTGTTCCGGCTTCAACTATGAGGTTTACGGAACCCCGAACAAGCGTGTGACGAGAATCTGCAAGGCGCACAAGGGGCGTGTGCTGGCATCCTGCTATTTCTACAACCTGCGCAGCATCAAGCTGGGCGATGTGGAACCGAAGAAAATCAATCTGCCCCGCGAAGAGGTGGAGCAGCTGATTGAAAGCAAGAGGCGGACGCGCTGTTTGCACTTGAAAAGGAGGCGGCGGAGAAATGGGAATGGTAAAACTACCCGAAAAGGAGCTGGCAGCGGCGTTTACAGCGGCGGATTACATCCTGATCGTGCAGAAACGCACTGACGGAAAGCTGGACATCCGCCGTGCTACGCCGGAGCAGGTGGCAAAGGTGGTCGGTGACACGCTGGAAATCCAGAAGATCAAGGAAAACCAGAACAATGTAAAGCTGACCGCTACCGCCGATGCGCAGGGCGTTGTGACGCTTTCGCTTGGAGGTAGGACCGCATGGAAAACGTGATTCGCACAAAGTATGTCCGGGTTGACGGCGTACTGTACCAGCTTGTTGATGGAGAAGTACCGGAATGGGCGAAAGAAGAAGCCCCGGATGCCACCTTACTGCAAGAGGGCAAGGCGGCGGATGCCAAGAAAACCGGACAGGAAATCCAAAAACTGAAAGACCGACCGCATTTTTTCTACGATGAAGAGGGATACCTTACTTTCAACGATGGACAGGAGGAAGAACAATGAATACTCACATGGCATCGGATGAATCCTTGATTAAGATTTTCAACGCTGTGTCTGGCTCCGCGCTGTCTGCCGCCGGTGACGGCAGAACCGCCGTACTGACAACGGGCAATGTGGATGCAATCGACGGCTTCTACAACATGATGGCGAAAAAGGCAACCACGCAGAAAGAGATGAACGCACTGTTCATCGACTGGTGGACGGCGAACTGGGACCCGACTTTGAGCACCTACAACGGGATGCTGGAACGCTGGTTCGGCACAGTCCTGAATGACAACCGTGTGCATGGCGTGAAGTTCCCGCTGTTCAGCACGTCCAATACGGCAATCGGCGAGCTGACCGATGACAGCGTTGGTCTGGCCTGCTCTCCTTCTACGGCAACCACGGCCAGCGTGGACGATTTCGCCGCCCCCTGCCGCAGTTCTGGTGCGTCGAAGTTGCGGCAGAGAAGAACGCAGACGGCAGCCACACCATTTACGCCTGCCAGTACATCGACGATGACGATGTGGTGCGTGGCTCGAACCATCTGGTGTGGGTGCTTCAGAAGAACACCTTTACCCGTGAGCGCAACGAGAACGGCTACCGCATTTTCAAGATGCGCTGCAACCCCTCGGCGGGCTATGAACAGTGGCCGCAGGGTACGGACCGCACCGGAAAGGTCTATCCGTATATCGCCAACCCCAAATATTTTGCCGGTATGCAGGATGACGGCAAAATCGGCGGACACACCGGCCTTGCCCCGGTCAACTATACATCGCACACCAAGGGTGTGCAGCTCTGGCGGCAGCGCGGTCCTCAGTATGCGGGCGCATCTGGCCGCACCCTGAAATGGCAGCTCCGCATGATCTGGCTGAAATATGCCCGTAAGGGTAACTCCGGTACGATTGAGGGTTGCACCTCTTACAACTATCAGTACCGCGCAGCATTCAGCGCGGAGAGCGTGAACTACTTCCCGCTGACCGCTGCACAGGCGGCGAATCTGCTGGTTGGTTCGTGGGTCGCAATCGGCAGCCACAACAAAGACACGACCGACCGAAACGATGCCAGTCTGCACGACATCCTGACCGAAGCGCAGATCACCCGCATTGAGGACATCGCAGTGGATGATGTGACCTACAAGGCCGTCTATGTGGACAGCGGTGACGCAACGTGGGATGTGGTGAAGGATCAGTCCATGATCTCCACCATGCCCTACGGCAGCGGCTACAACGATACCGTGCTGGGCAATGACGGCAGCCGCACCAACTACACCAACGGCAAGGAACCCGGCCTGCTCCAGAAGACGGAGTTCCAGAACGGCGCGTATCTGATCGTGGCGGACGAGCTGTGGAAGTGGGATAAGGACGGCGACGGCAACTATACGTTCGACGTTTACACCTGCCACGACCAGACAAAGATCACCACGGACGGCACTATCTCGGCAGACTACGCCAAGTGCGAAGACCTGACACTGCGCTTTGCGGATGGCACGCCGAACGCATGGCAGTGTATCGAGGATACTGCCATCAGCGGTGACCCGGCGGTGCTGTGGCCTGCTGCTGTTTCAAACCGCGCTGGCAGTGGTACGGGCGTTAAGGCTGGCTTCTTCGTCTATCCGGCAGCGTCCGGTGTCCGCGCGGCTTGGCGGTGCTGCGGCTTGAACTACGGCGGCCTCGCGTCTTTGGCGGCGGCGTACTCGAACATCTGGGTCGGTTACGCGGGCTGGGACGGCGGGGTCGGTGTGCCTGATCTCGCTGGGTAAAGACGGGGTGAATTGCCCGGATACATCCGGGCAAGAGGGGCAGTCAGCCCCTCTTTGACGATATAACGATATAGAGATTTTGGGATGTATGGTGTCCACAGGCTGGCTTCTACGTCAATCCGGCAGCGTCCGGTGTCCGCGCGGCTTGGCGGTGCTGCAACTTGAACAACGGCGGCAACGCGTCTTTGGCGGCGGCGAACTCGAACAACTGGGTCGGTAACGCGAACTGGAACGGCGGGGTCGGTGTGCAACTGGTTCAAAAAATCATCATTCATTGCATCATATATTCCACGCTTATGTGCGAAAATTTCTTGAAACCAGCATCACGGCGCTGCGTCCGCAGGAAAGGGCGGGCCCATCCGTGGCGGCAGGACAAGGAACCTGCTGGCGGCTAGTAGCATAGGCCGAAAGGCTGAACCCGAAAGCCGTTGAAACCAGATGATTTTTATATGAAAACTTATTGTAAACCGAAAAGATGTTGACATTGAGGATACCAATTTCAACATGGAAGCGGTGCATTGTGCATTCGGAAATGGAAAGCTCCGGCGGCGGGATTTCAGAACGGTTTTGACAAAGACCGGGAAAATCTCGGAACCGGAGCTGTTTTATGAGCGGAAAGAGCACAAGTGCCACAAGATCATTGATGCCATTGACGCGGTGGCTGAACAGGAAACGCAGAAGATTCGGGACGAATGCCTGAACCTGAAACCGGTCCGGCAGTTCAAACGCATTGACGGAATCAAGATGAAAGAGCGAAATCTCTGTCAGGAGTCGCCGGAACAGCAGGTGCATGAATACATCCTCGTTCATGCACTTCAACCGCTGTTCCGCGCAAAGTTCCTGCCGGCCCAATTCGGGAGCATCCCGGGAAAAGGACAAGTGGCTGGAACCAGACTGATCGAGCGGATCATCCGAAAGAGAATCCTCGGAAAACGGATGCGGTAAAAGGTGACGTGCATCATGCGTACCCATCCACCACGACGCTCTGCGTCATAACGCTGCTGAAACGCGGCGTCGGGAAAAACAAAAAGCTGATCTGGTATGCCGGGGCGGTGACAGAAAACTACCCGGACGGCGTTCTTCTGATCGGCGGATATTTCTCAACATGGGCGTTCAACTACATTATGAGCTACGTCCTGCGCTATCTGATGTCTCTGGTGCAGGTGCGCCGGGGCAGCGGGTCTAAGCTGGTGCGGGAAATCGTATGCTATGCAGATGATTTTGTGCTTATCGGGCACGCTTCGCAGCTCATGAAAGCAATGAAGAAAGCAACGAGGTGGGCAAAGTCTGCGCTGGGGCTTGAGATCAAACGGGCATGGCAGGAAGTGCGGTTTGCATCTTTCGAGGAAGAAAAACAGGTGAAAGCCGCGCGGGCGGCGGGCAGCCATTACCGGACACCAGCGTTGGACATGATGGGATTTGCGGTACGCCGCACCTATACCATCGTCCGCAAAGGAGTATTCCGCAGAATCCGGCGGCAGCTGCTCCGCGCCGCTCGTGATCTTGCAACGCTTGATTTGTTCCGCATTGGAGAGCATCCAAACTGACGGCTTACAATGGTTGGTTTACAAACAGCGACAGTACAAACCTTGATGAAAAAAGTACGATGTCGAGAAAATCATGCGGGCGGCGCGATGGAGCGTTGCCCGCTGGTCTATGATCCAGAACAGGAGGAAAGCAGCATGAAAGAAATCTATTCGTTCCAGCCGGAAGCGGTCGAGGTGTTCCGCGTAGGTGACGATACCGACTTGATCCTGCGCAAGAACATCGAGAAGCAGCAGATGACCGACGATGAGGGTAAGGCGTATACCGTTTACGCCTGCGATGAACGGCAGGTGCGCTACGCCGGGGTGCTGACCGCCGAAGAGGTCCAGAAGAACTTCGACAAGTGGTGGGACTATGCGCCGCCCACGCCCGTGCCCGTGCCGGAGAAAAGAAGTTGGAAGACCGGGTGAAAGAGCTGGAAGCGCAGAGTACCACCATGGCAGACCAGCTCACTAGCACCCAGATGGCGCTTTGTGATGTGTACGAACAGGTGCTGAGCGTGACCAGCACCGCCACGGAATGAGCAGGGGGGTGTGAACTATGAGCACTGACTACATGGCGACGGTCTATGCAGACCTGATCCGCAAAGGCAAGAAAACTCTGGCACAGGTGCACAAGAGCTTGCAGAAAAAGGTGAAAGCCCTGCTGGCGGAGGACAACAAGTGAGTGTTCTTCGTGAGCTGATGCTTAAAATTTTGCTGAGAAAGGAGGTGGACGTGATGGCAGTTGTCTATGCTACCCTTATCATCAAGGGCAGGAAGACGATTGATCAGGTTCCGGCAATCATCCGGGATGAGGTCAAGCGGATTCTGAAGGACCTTGAGGTTGAGGTCTGAGGGAAGAGGCGGGGTGCGGCGGGAGCTGCACCCCATTTTATTTGAAAGGACGTGATCGTATGGCACTGAACGTATATTCCCTTGAACGGGACGGCGAAAAAAGCCTGTCTAAAAAATTTCAAGGTGAGGGAGTTCCGCTGCAAGGATGGATCTGATCCGATCTTCATTGACAGCGAGTTGGTGGAAATTTTGCAGAAAGTCCGGGATCACTTCGGCTCGCCGGTGCACATCAACAGTGCATATCGGACTGCCGCTTACAATCTGAGCAAGAAGGTGGGCGGCGCAAAGTTCAGCCAGCACCAGTATGGCAAGGCAGCAGACATCTACATCCAAGGCATCCTCATCACGAAGCTGGCCGAGTATGTGGAGACGCTGATGCCCAACAAAGGCGGCATTGGTATCTATCCCATCAAGCCCGGTGTGCGGGACTGTGCCTTTGTCCATGTGGATGTCAGGGCGGCCAAGAGCCGCTGGAGAGGCTAATATAAAAAGACAGGAGGAAGCAACATGACTGAGATTCTGAAATCCTTTTTGATGATCTTCCCTGAATGGCTTGCAGCCATTCTTGTGATGGTTGGCGTGGTCGTTGCCGCGCTGGGTCTGGTCCGTCTGGGCTACGGTCTTTTTCGTGGCGAAGACGGTGTACAAGTGGATCGTCAACGCAGAGGAGAAGTTCGGCACGGGTGCAGGCGCGGAGAAGAAAGCACACGTTATTGCGGTGCTGCGCGGCTACACCCCGGACTGGCTGGACTGGGCAATCAACGAGAAAACGCTGGACTGGATCGTGCAGTTTGTTTTCAACATGACCAAGAAAAAGACTCGAAGAGTACATGGCAAAGAAATCCAAAGAAACCGCAACTGTGGCCCATTTCGGTAAGGTGGGGGAGGACAAGTGGAATGACTAATGAGGAGCTGGAACATCGCTTGACGGATGTTGAAAACAGAAGCAAGAGCAATACCCGCCGACTCGACGGCATGGAAAAAGCTGACCGATGCGGTAAATGGCATGAACACCAACATCAAGCTGACGATTCAGCAACTCGAAAACACAAACAAGAGCCTTGAAATTGTAACGGCTCAGAATAAAAAGCAGCTGGATACATTGCAGAAAAAGGCGCTTCCTTCGGTGACTGTGATCTGGTTGCGGCAGAGATTCTGTCCTTGCAAAAGAACTATGATCAGGCGCTTGCGCTTTACATAAAAAGTGTTCAATGAGGTGGAGAACCCGCAGCTCCTGAGCCATGCTTACCTGTCAGCCGCAAATGCAGCGCTGAATCAGGACGATATGGAAAAGGCTGTGCGCATTCTGAAACAGGGATGCCAGAACCTTCCGGAAGGTCAGGCTGTGCTTCAAAAAGGAGATGCTTGCGGATCTTATGATGCAGCAGGCAGCATCTGACAAAGAAAATGCAGAAGAATACTATGCTGAAGCGCAGCAACTGCTGGAGAACTGGTGGACAGCGGCTACGATACTATTGCCACCCGGTTGAATCTGGCAACTGTACTGCAGGCATTGGATCAGTACAGTGAAGCTGAAAAGGTTTTGAAAGATCTGCAGGAGCAGTATCCATCGGATTATCGTTTTGATATGCAGATGGCCTATCTTCCTGATCGACCAGCTCCGCACCAGCGGATGGCTCAAATAAGGAGGAATACCTGCGTCTACCGGACAAATCTTTTTGTGGTTGGAATCGTTGACATGATCGTTTCGGCTGTTGCGGCAGTCGTTTCAGCATGGATCCCTGCGCAGCAGGAAAAAAGCTGAAGGAACAGATGCGGAACGAGTATCAATAAAAAATCAATCGATTAAGGGGGTATGAAAAAATGCTGAAAAAACTTAGTGTAACGGCTGTTATTCTTGCAATGTCGGCCATGCTTCTGGTGCCGACTGCATACGCGGTGCAGTCAGTAGACGCACCGGCACAGGTGGCTTTGTGACGATTGACGGCAAGCTGTATCATGTTTCGAAGAATGGCTATGCCATCGATCGGTACGCCAGGGGTTGCACGAGATCGACGGAGGAATGTACTATGTCAAAGAGGATGGCTCGTTCCTGACGAACAGCGCGGTAGAATACCTTACTTTTTTCTATGCGTTCAGCGGGCTGTGGTATGTTTTGCTGCTTCTCTTTTCGGTGTTCTGCAACTATCTGGCCGGACTCTTCGTCTCCGGCCGGAAAGGTGTCCTGACTGCGGCCGTCGCCGTCAACCTGGGCATCCTTGGGGTCTTCAAATATCTGGGCTTTCTGGTGCAGACGCTGGATCACCTGCCGGGGTCGCCCTTCCGGTGCCCTCCATCGCACTGCCGGTGGGCATCTCCTTCTTCACTTTTCAGGGCCTGAGCTATGTCATCGACGTCTACCGCGACTCGAAGCTGAAGAGTACCCGTTTCCGGGATGTCCTGCTCTACATCTCCCTGTTCCCCCAGCTGGTGGCGGGCCCCATCGTCCGCTACGAGGATGTGGCCGGGGAGATCCATACCCGCCGTCAGACGCGGAACAGCTGGCCCGGGGCCTGCGCCGCTTCATCGTCGGCCTGAGCAAGAAGCTGCTCATCGCCGATGTCTGCGGCAGCGCCGTGGCCCTGATCTACAGCGCCGACCGCTCCGTGCTGGACAGCCGTCTGGCCTGGCTGGGGGGGCTGTGTGCTACCTGCTGCAGATCTACTTTGATTTCAGCGGATACAGCGACATGGCCATCGGTCTGGGCCTCTGCTTCGGCTTCCACTTTAAGGAAAACTTCAATTATCCGTACATTTCGGCCAGCATCAAGGAATTCTGGCGCCGATGGCACATCTCGCTGTCCACCTGGTTCCGGGAATACCTGTATATCCCACTGGGCGGCAACCGGAAGGGCACCCTGCGGACCTACCTGAACAAGGTCATCGTCTTTTTTTTCTGCACCGGCCTGTGGCACGGTGCCAACTGGACCTTCATCGTCTGGGGCATGTGGCACGGGTTCTTCATCGTCGCCGAGGACGCTGCGGCCCGTCTCTTCCATCCCGGCCGCCACGCCTCCGGCAAGGCCGGAAAGCTGCTGAAACATTTGTATACCCTGTTGGTGGTCCTCATCGGGTTCGTGATCTTCCGGGCCGACAATATGGGACAGGCTCTTGCCATGGTGGGGGCCATGTTCTCGGGCATCGGCACCTCGGCCCAGACCGGCCTGCTGCTGGCCCAGTGCCTGACCCCGCTGACCGCAGCCGCCCTGGTGCTTGGCATCGCAGGCAGCACACCGCTGGTGCCTGCTCTCCGGGCCAGAGCTGCCCGCCGGCCGGGCACGGAGACCTGCGCCCAGGTGCTGAGCTATCTCGGAGTGCTGGTACTCCTCGTGGTGGACCTGCTGCACCTGTCGGCGGCGTCCTATGTGCCGTTCATCTATTTCCAGTTCTGAGGGGACAAGAATGCAAAGGAAAAAAAATCGGATACGCCCTGTTTGTGGGGGCGGCTGCGGGCATTTGCATCCTGCCCGCCCTGGCTGCGCTGTGGCAGAACGAGCCCCTGTGGGCAACGAGCAGCTGGCCGACCTGCCGGAACTCCGGCAGGAGGACGGCAGTTTCAACGCGGAGCTGCTGAATGATTTCTCGGATTACTTCGCCGACCATTTCGGCTTCCGCCATGAGATGATCACCCTGAATGACCAGCTCACCGGAACGGCACTCCGGACGCTGGACAGCAGCAGTGTACTGCTGGGCCGGGAGGGGTGGCTGTTCTACAAGAGTACGCTGGAAAGCTACACCGGTGCCAACCGCTTCACCGCGCGGCAGAGCTTCGCCGCCGCCCGGGTGCTGCGGCTGATGCAGGAATACTGCGAAGAAAACGGCATCGAATTCTGTTTCACCATCGCCCCCAACAAAAACTCGCTCTACGGCGGCCGGATGCCGGCTCTTTACCAGAAAGCCTCCCTCCGCAATGCCGACCTGCTGACACAGCAGCTGGCGGAGCAGGGGGTGCATTATGTGGACCTGTTCACGCCCCTTTCCGGGGAGGACCGGCAGCTCTATTACCGGCTGGACAGCCACTGGAACATGGAGGGTGCCCAGCTGGCGGCCAGCACCCTGCTGACCGAACTGCAGGGCTCCGCTCCGGATTTTGATGCCCTGAAAAACGGCGGTACCACGCTCCACACTGGCGACCTCTACGAGATGGTCTACCCCGCCGGGCAGGAGACGGAACCGGACGCAGACTATGATTTCGATTATGCCTACGACGAAAAGTTCCACTCTGCCGACGACATCACCATCCACACCCGGAACGATGCGGCGGAGGGGAGCATCTACGTCTACCGGGACTCCTTCGGCATCAACCTGCACCCGTTCCTGGCGCAGAGCTACGGCAGTGCCTGTTTCTCCCGGAACATGCCCTACCGCCTGACGGCCGTCATGGCGGAGCAGCCGGATGTCCTGCTGGTGGAGCTGGTGGAGCGCAACCTGAACTGGCTGCTGGAGCGTGCGCCGGAACTGCCTGCCCCGGAGCGCTCTGCCGTCACGGCGGAGGACACCGGTACGGTGGTGGACGCTGCCCGGACGGACGGCGGCATGGAGGATATTTCCTCCTGAACGGAGATCTGGAAGATACCGTCCCGGATGACGACTCCCCCCTTTACGTCCTGACCGAAACCACCGCTTATGAAGCTTCGCCCTGCGGCACGGGAGAGCAGCCCTTCACGGCCTACCTTCCCGACACGCTGCGGGGACAGAAGCTCTGCATCGCTTACCGGTCCGGCGGAGAATGGGTCTCCTGTGCCCTGACGGACTGAACCAAAAGAAAGAAGGAAGTATAACTATGAAAGCAAGTCATAAACTCATTGGCGTGATCCTCTGCGGCTCCCTGCTGCTGGCCACCGGCTGCGGGGCCAAGGCAGATTCTGCTTCCGGCTCGGTCTCCGAAACCGCCAGCTCCTCTGCCGCTTCTTCGGAAGCAGCTTCTTCCGAGGCTGCTGTCTCGTCGGAGGCGGTCAGCGAAGCCTCTTCTGCCGTGAGCGAGGCCGTCAGCGAGCGCTGCCGAGTCCAAGGCCGAGTCGAAGGCTGAGAGCAAGGCAGAATCCAAGACCGAAAGCAAAGCCGAGTCCAAGGCGGAGAGCAAGCCCGCACAGCAGGCTGCGCCCGCTGCTTCTTCCAAACCGGCTGAGTCCAAGCCCGCCGCCAGCGAGGCTGCCCCTGCACAGCAGGCCGCACCCGCCGAGACGGCCAGCCTTGAGACCGCGCTGAAGTATGTGGGCAAGGACGTTTCCAAGCTGTATGCCGCCATCGGACAGCCGAACAGCTCCGAGTACGCTTCCAGCTGCATCGGCAACGGGGAAGACGGTCTGCTGTACTACAACGGCTTCACAGTGACCACCTACCGCGAAAACGGCAAGGAGACCGTGCAGGACGCCTATTGAGCATAAACCTCAGCCTCTGGCAATCGACCGGAGGCTGAGCTTTTACATGGGATAATGAGAATGAAACGCCAGAAAATCAAGCGCTATCGGTTCAGTGTGACCCGGAGTACCCGCCGCCGAAAGCCGGTCACACCCTGCGGGCTGCCGGGGTGGTACTGCTCTGCCTGTGCGTCCTCGCCGGGACTGTCTTCGGGGTCCGCCGGGCAGTCCGGAGCCATGCCGCAGGCTGGAAGGGCGAGGGCCTGCACCGCTACTTCATCTCGCCGGACACCGGCCTCCGGGTGCAGGGTCTATACGAGATCAACCACAAGCTGTACTACTTTGGGTCCGACGGCTTCCTCAAGACAGGCTGGGTCCGGCAGGACGGCTATGTGGGTCATGCGGACGAGGAAGGAAAGCTCGCGCAGGGTGAGGTCAAAGTGGACGGGAAGTATTATTACTTCCAGCCCGCCACCGGCCAGCTGTACACCGGCTGGATCACACTGGACGGCGCAGACTACTGCTTCGACGATACCGGCCACCCCCGCACCGGTCTGTACCAGGAGGACGGAAAATCCTGGCAGCTGGACTCCGACGGACGGGTCACCGACCGTCTCAACGGCTGGAAAACGGAAAACGGCGTACTCCGGTACTACGACTCTACCGGTGCCCTGGCCCAGGGCTGGACAAAGCTCGGCGACCAGGACTACTACTTTGTGGACGGCGTCAGCCAGGCCGGCTGGGTGGACACCGACGCAGGCCGGCGCTATCTGGACGGCAGCGGCAGCGTGGCGACCGGCTGGTGCGTCATCGATGGTCAGCCCTACGCCTTCACCGATGAGGGCGAGCTGAAGCAGGGCTGGGATCACTCCCATGGAAAAAGCTATTACTTCACGGATGGCATCAGCCAGTCCGGCGTGTTCCAGGAGGGCGGCACCCGCTGCGACCTGAACGGCAGCGGCAGTGTGCAGCCCACTGCGGAGGCCGCACCGGAGGAGGACCTCTCCCAGGATGCCGAGGGCGAACCGCCCACCGAGGACCTGCTGGAACAGCAGCCCGCCGCGCAGCCTTCCGGGACAACCCAGACAGAGACGCCGTCTGCCGGAGAGACTGCCCCTGCCGCACAGCCGGAGACCCCGGCTGCCGAACCGGAACCCGCTGCACCGGCAGAAACGGAGCCTGCAGCTCCGGCCGACACCCCGGAGGAAGGAGGGGACGCCGCATGAAAGTGACACGACGCGATTTTCTCTGCCTTTCGGCCATGGCCTGCACCTGGCTTCTAACGGGCTGCCAGCCCGCCGCCGAGGAGCATGCTGTCAGCTGGCAGCCGCCGCAGACCAGCGACGGCCCCCGCACCGAGACCTCCCCGGTGCAGCAGGGGCTTCTGGATGACAGCGCCGTCCTGCGGGAGGGCATCCGGGTGCCGGACGCCTTCGAGCTTCCGCTGGAAGGCTCCACCGGTCTGGTGGGCTCTGCCGTACTCCCGTTCTACGAGCAGCCTTCCGATACCTCCGCCGTGCTGCGGCGGCTGGCAGCCGGGGATCTGTTCTACATCCGGCAGGAATCCGGCTCCTACTGGCAGGTCTGCCTGCTGGACGGCACCGTGGGCTGGCTGGACAGCACCTTCTGCATGATCAACCTGCCGGACGTCCTGCCCTCCATCGTCTACGAAAACCCCAACGCCGTGGCGTCTGTCTTTGTGACCTGCGGCGAGAACATCGACGGCATCACCGGGCAGAAGCTCTACGACGGCCTGTTCTACAACCAGCGTCTGGGCCGGGACGAATTCGTGATGCCCGTCAACTACCACATGGCCAAAAAGGTGGGTGCCGCCCAGAAGGCCGCCCTGCAGGCCGGGGACTGCCTGAAGATCATCGAGACCTTCCGCCCCTATGATGTCCAGATGCAGGTCAAGGATGCCGTCTACGCCAAGGCCCGGGCCGACAAGAACCTGATGGCCGCCCTGAACAAGGGGGCCTGGAACATCGGCTGGTTCATTGCCACTTCCCTCTCCAACCACCAGCGGGGCGTTGCCATGGACACCACCCTGCTGCGGGTCACCGACCAGACCCAGCACCAGATGGGCGGCTGCCCCTTTGTGCAGGTCACGGGCGAGGAGTACACCATGCCCTCGGCCATGCACGAACTCAGCAGCGCCGCCGCCTGCTTCACCGCCAGCGCCGGACTCCTCCACCTGCGCACAGGCGCTTGCCATTGCGGAAAAATATCAGCTGAACCTGTCTAAGCAGGCAAGGACGCTGCTGGCGCAGGAAACGCCGAAAAGCCCTTGACAACGTGACCACCCGGATCACCGGCAGTGTGCGGGAACTGTGTACTGCCGCCGCCGATGCCTGCCGGAAGCTGGGGTATGAGCCGGTCGTCCTTACCGACCGGCTTTGCTGCGAAGCCCGGGAGGCGGGCAGCTTTCTTGGCTCCATTGTCCGCACCCATGCGGGACAGGGCAAAAAGGCTGGCTTTTATCGCAGGCGGGGAAACGGTGGTGCACCTGACCGGCAAAGGGCTGGGCGGGCGAAATCAGGAGCTTGCGCTTGCCGCTGCCCCTGCCCTTGCGGGGCTGGAACACTGCTGTGTGTTCTCGGTGGGCAGTGACGGCACC
>VOFC01006497.1_pt1:10000-15166 | contig 15166 bp, 23 predicted proteins | sample 5384161 | NCBI WGS metagenome assembly VOFC01 (sample SAMN12384722, study PRJNA508395) | human gut metagenome | isolation source: healthy gut B | host: Homo sapiens | reverse complement strand
AAGAAGATAAATACTATCTGATAAAACAAAGCACTTTCAACAAAAAATTGAGGTGCTTTTTGTTTTGTGAATATTCCCAGGCAGTTAAAAGATCATCAAACCGACCTTTTGACACTCATGCCATATTATGATTAGTATGCCAATACACTACAGGAGGTTGACCCAGAATGGCAAAAAGAAGCAAAAACAAAATGCAATGAGAATGCTTGACAGACAGAAAGTAAAGTATGAAGCACTTAGCTATGAGTGCGATGAATTTATTGACGGAATCCACTGCGCGGACATTACAGGTGCGCCCTATGACCAGTCCTTTAAAACTCTGGTGATGGAGGGCAAAAGCGGTGGATACTATGTCTTTGTAGTCCCCATTGAAAAGAAGTGGACCGAAAAGCCGCAGCCAAGGCAGTGGGAGAGAAGACGATATGATCCATGTAAAAGATATCACCAAGATCACCGGCTACGTTCGAGGCGGCTGCAGCCCCATTGGAATGAAGAAGCCGTTTCCTACCGTTTTTGACGCATCCGCAGGCAATTTCCAGGAAATTTATGTGAGCGGCGGAAGAATCGGACTGACCCTGAAAGTTCCGGTAGAAGATCTTCTGAAAGTAACCGGTGGAAAATTAGCCAACATTACAGCCAGGGAAGAGTAATCCCAAGTAATCCCAATTTACAAAAACAGGGGAAAGAGTATGCTAGAATATCCATAAATAAAAACGGCAGACACGAAGACGTGTCCGAAAACAACTCTTACCTGTCAATGTAAATAGTCAGCCCGAAGGGCGGCAAGGAGGATTTATGAAAGAAGGAAAAAGAATTAAGAAATGGCTGCTTGGAGCAGCGGTTGCGGTGATGACTATGATGAGCGCTATACCAGTATCGGCAGCCAGGGAAGACATTCACAGCTACTGTTCAGAAAGGAAACTGCCTTCATATTGTAAATGAGAACATCAGTGGAAATGCGATCAGTAAATATGAGCTGCAGGTGATTCCGAAAACATCCGGTGCGAGATATGATATTGTGTATGCGTATGGCACGGAAGCTATGGCCATGAAAGACTGCCGCAAGAAATCCAGCATCACCAATTCCACTTATTTTAAGGCGAACCGCAGTGCGAACCGTGGAATCATCGCATGCGTGAAAGCGAATTCAGGTACTGTAGAAATCCGTGTGGTAGCGACTTCCAGGAAATCAATGTCAAAATTAAGAAAAGCATTATGAAAAACCACAGCCCGTTGAAATCTCAGAAGGTTACAAAAGGCAGAAAGCTTTGGCTGAAGGGTACCGGCAGCAACATCACAACCTTACCGCTGATCATTTCCGGAAATTCCACTGTGGTTATGCAGAGAAATCTGAACAAGAATGCTTTTGAGCGGTATGATTTCAAGGACAAATATATGTATTTCAGAAGATATGTCCTGGGAACTTGATCAGACCGTTGTTCAGCGCAGTGATGGACTCCATATCCAGGTGGTTGGTAGGCTCATCCAGGATGAGAATATTTGCTCCGGAGATCATCATCTTGGAAAGAAGACAGCGGACTTTTCTCACCACCGGAAAGAACACGGACACGTTTTACACCGTCTTCACCCGGGAAAAGCATACGTCCAAGAAATCCACGTACATAAGTAGCATCCTTGATCTCGGAATACTGAGTCAGCCAGTCTGTAATAGTAAGGTCATTATCGAATTCCTTGGTATTATCTTTGGGGAAAATAAGCCTGAGTAGTTGTGATTCCCCATTTATAATTTCCCTCGTCCGGTTCCATCTCGCCAGTAATGATCTTAAAGAAAGTGGTAATGGCCTGCTCATTTGCACCAACGAAAGCAACCTTTATCCTCACGGCCAAGAGTAAAAGGAAATATTGTCCAGAATTTTGACACCATCAATTGTCTTGGAAAGATTTTCAACCATCAGCACCTCATTACCGATCTCACGGTTTGGACGGAAGTCGATATATGGATATTTACGGCTGGAAGGACGCATGTCATCCAGCTGGATTTTCTCAAGGGCTCTCTTTACGGGATGTAGCCTGTTTGGATTTGGAAGCGTTAGCAGAGAAACGGGAAATGAACTCCTGCAGTTCCTTGATCTTTTCTTCCTTTTTCTTGTTGGCTTCCTTCATCTGCTTGACAAGTAACTGGCTGGATTCGTACCAGAAGTCGTAGTTACCGGCATACAGCTGGATTTTTTCCATAGTCGATATCTGCAGTCTGTGTACAAACCTTGTTCAGAAAATAACGGTCATGGGAGACAACGATAACGGTATTTTTGAAGTTGATCAGAAACTCCTCCAGCCACTCAATAGCCGGAAGGTCCAGATGGTTGGTGGGCTCATCCAGAAGCAGGATATCCGGATTTCCGAAAAGGGCCTGTGCAAGAAGAACCTTGACCTTCATGCTTCCTGTAAGGTCAGCCATCTGCGCATAGTGGAATTCCGTCTCAATTCCCAGACCATTTAACAGGGTAGCGGCGTTGGATTCTGCTTCCCATCCATCCATGTCTGCAAATTCGCCTTCCAGCTCGCTGGCGCGGATACCGTCTTCATCGGTAAAATCTTCTTTTGCATAGATGGCATCTTTTTCTTTCATGATCTCATAGAGACGAAGGTTACCCATGATAACGGTATCAAGAACCGTATAAGCATCATATTTAAAGTGGTCCTGCTGTAAGAAAGAAAGGCGCTGACCCGGGGTGATCGCAACTTCACCGTTTAGTCGGCTCAAGCTGACCGGATAAGATCTTTAAGAATGTGGACTTTCCTGCACCGTTGGCACCGATCAGGACATAACAGTTTCCCTCTGTAAATTTGATATTTACATCTTCGAAAAGAGCTTTCTTTCCAACTCGCAAAGTAATATTGTTTGCTGAAATCATATTATCCTCCTATTAAATATATTAAATAAGTCATCCTTATGAAATGAACACACATAATAATAAGTATAGCCGATTTTCATTTTATCGTAAACTGGCAAATATGCAACAATTATTTCTGGTTTTTTCGCTGTTTTGTAGCAGAAACACGCTAAAACAGGGGACGGCAGACCAATAAGGCTCTTTACAAAGAAAAAAACCACTGCTATAATATCTGAATATCAAAATTTACGTGGAAAAACTTTTGCTAGGAAGCTTTTCCACGAGGAAATACAGAGAGGGAAAAGATATGCCGAAAAGACAGATCTATCTGACCGGATTTATGGGAACCGGCAAAAGCACCATTTTAAACTGCCTGCACCAGCTGTGCGGCCTTCAGAAAATAGAGATGGACGAGCAGATCGTCCAGGAACAGGGAATGAGCATTCCTGATATTTTTGCGCAAAAAGGCGAGGAAACTTTCCGCAATCTGGAGACAGAGCTTGTGAAGAGAATCTCCCACATGGACAACATTGTAGTTTCCTGCGGCGGCGGTACCGTAATGCGCCAGTGCAACGTAGAGGAAATGAAGAAGAACGGAACCATTGTGCTTCTTACCGCCACCCCTCAGACCGTTTACGAGAGGGTAAAGGGCAGCCACAACCGTCCCCTCCTGGAAAAAAACATGAATCCCCAGTACATAGAACAGCTGATGGAGGCCAGAAGACCGAAATATGAAGCAGCCGCAGACATCATAGTGAAAACCGACGGACGCACCGCAAAAGAAATCTGCCAGGAAATAAAGGAACGTCTTGAAATTAACGATAATACAAAATAACGTGAAATAAATGTTAAAAAAAATTAAATAACAGTTGAAAATTGTAAGAATAATTGTTATACTTTAGGAAGTTTTTGGGGGAAGAAGACCACATAAGGACAGTATACATTTTTTATTATGATGTCAGGGCCAGAATACTTTTTAACCCTAACATCTTATTATGATTCGTGTCCAGTAAGGAGAAAGGTTACAGATATGTTTATTACGAGAGAATGCGATTATGCAGCAAGAGTTCTTCGGGCACTGTCAGCGGAAACCCGCCTTAGCGTTAATGAAATCTGTGAGAAGGAATCCATTACCGCACCCTTTGCCTACAAGATCCTTAAGAAACTTCAGAAAGCAGGCATTGTAAAAAGGATACCGCGGTGTACATGGCGGATATGCCATGAATAAATCTATGACGGAGCTGACATTATTCGATGTGTACAGTGCCATTGACCCTGATCTGTTTATCATTGAGTGCATGGCATCCGGTTACGAATGTCCGGTAGATGGAAGGGGAGATCAATATGCACAGGGAGCTCTGTGAGATCCAGCAGGGTGTTTGGAAAATGCTCAAAAGAAAGAATCTTCAGGAGGTTTTGCTCCGGAGAATTAAAAAAGAAGTGAATAAATGCTTTGGCAGCAGGATATCTGCTAAAGGCCAGAAGCGGCCATGAGATTTTCCCTCATGACCGTTTTTTTTGTATGTGATAATGTACAAAAAACAAAATGGACATCAATGGAAGATTATGCTATAATGTTATATGGACTTTTAGACACGATGTGTCTAGAGATATTATTTTCATCATACCTTTAAGGAGGAAAAACAAACTATGGCAAGAAAGATGAAAACCATGGATGGTAACCATGCAGCCGCTCATGCATCATACGCTTTTTTTCTGATGTAGCTGCTAATTTACCCGATCACCCCTTCATCTGTTATGGCTGAAGCTACAGACGAGTGGGCAACCCAGGGAAGAAAGAACATTTTCGGACAGGAAGCTCAGGTTACAGAGATGCAGTCTGAGGCAGGTGCTGCTGGTGCAGTACACGGATCTCTTGGCAGCTGGTGCCCTTACTACTACCTATACAGCATCCCAGGGTCTGTTACTGATGATCCCGAATCTGTACAAAATTGCTGGTGAGCAGCTTCCGGGAGTTATCAACGTATCTGCCCGTGCACTTGCTTCCACGCACTTTGTATCTTCGGTGACCACTCCGACGTTATGGCCTGTCGTCAGACTGGATGTGCAATGCTCTGTGAATCTTCTGTACAGGAAGTTATGGATTTAACACCTGTAGCTCACCTTTCAGCAATCAAAGGATAAAGTTCCGTTCATCAACTTCTTCGACGGATTCCGTACATCTCACGAAATCCAGAAGATTGAAACATGGGATTATGAAGACCTGAAAGATATGGCAGATATGGAAGCTATCGATGCATTCCGTAACCATGCCCTGAATCCGAACCACCCATGCCAGAGAGGTTCCGCT
>VOFC01006497.1_pt1:0-5000 | contig 15166 bp, 23 predicted proteins | sample 5384161 | NCBI WGS metagenome assembly VOFC01 (sample SAMN12384722, study PRJNA508395) | human gut metagenome | isolation source: healthy gut B | host: Homo sapiens | reverse complement strand
TGTCCAGGTTGAAGCTGCCGTAAGAGGTAGTGGAGGACCGGACCCACATCCGTTGAAAAGGGTGGGGATGAGGTGTGGGTAGGGGAGAAATTCCAATCGAACCCGGAGATAGCTGGTTCTCCTCGAAATAGCTTTAGGGCTAGCCTTGGTACAGATTTGCGGAGGTAGAGCACTGAATTTCCTAGGGGGCGTCAAAGCCTACCGAAGAATATCAAACTCCGAATGCCGCGTAATCGATATCCGGGAGTCAGACTGCACGAGATAAGTTGGGCGGTCAAAAGGGAAAGAGCCCAGACCTTCAGTTAAGGTCCCAAAGTGCGCGTTAAGTGGAAAAGGATGTGGGATTTCGAAGACAACCAGGATGTTGGCTCAGAAGCAGCCATCCATTCAAAGAGTGCGTAATAGCTCACTGGTCGAGAGGTCCTGCGCCGAAAATGTCCGGGGCTGAAACGCGCCACCGAAACTAAGGAACCGAAAGGTTGGTAGAGGAGCATTGCATGCGGGAAGAAGCAGTACCGAAAGGAGCTGTGGACTGCATGGAAGAGAGAATGCCGGAATGAGTAGCGAGAAAGAGGTGAGAATCCTCATGGCCGAATATCCAAGGTTTCCAGAGTAAAGCTGATCTGCTCTGGGTAAGTCGGGGCCTAAGGTGAGGACGAGAGTCGTAGCCGATGGACAACAGGTGGAGATTCCTGTACTGCGGTATGACAGAACTGTGGGGACACGTAAGGAAAGCGGAAGCCGGGAATGGAAAGCCCGGTGCAAGCGGGGTACCAGTCACTCAGGCAAATCCGGGTGGCAATGGGAAGACGTGATGCGGAGTGAAATAAAGTAACGAAGTCCGTGAGCTGTGCGTCAAGAAAAGCCGCTATTGTTCATACCGTACCCGTACCGTAAACCGACACAGGTGGATGAGGAGAGAATCCTAAGGCCGGCGGAAGAAGCATTGTCAAGGAACTCGGCAAAATGGCCCCGTAACTTAGGGATAAGGGGTGCCTGGGAAACCAGGCCGCAGAGAATAGGCTCAAGCAACTGTTTAGCAAAAACACAGGTCTATGCGAAACCGAAAGGTGAGGTATATGGGCTGACGCCTGCCCGGTGCTGGAAGGTTAAGAGGAGAGGTTAGCGCAAACGCGAAGCTTTGAATTTAAGCCCCAGTAAACGGCGGCCGTAACTATAACGGTCCTAAGGTAGCGAAATTCCTTGTCGGGTAAGTTCCGACCCGCACGAAAGGCGTAATGATTTGAGCGCTGTCTCGACAATGCATCCGGTGAAATTGAAGTACCAGTGAAGATGCTGGCTACCTGCGCCAGGACGGAAAGACCCCATGGAGCTTTACTCCAGTTTGGCACTGGGATCCGGTGTTGCATGTACAGGATAGGTGGGAGGCTGTGAATTAGTAACGTCAGTTGCCATGGAGCCGCTGTTGGGATACCACCCTTGCAGTATTGGGTTCTAACCAGCCGCCGTGACCCGGCGGTGGGACAATGCCAGGCGGGGAGTTTGACTGGGGCGGTCGCCTCCGAAAGGGTATCGGAGGCGCCCAAAGGTTCCCTCAGAATGGACGGAAACCATCCAAAGAGTGCAAAGGCAGAAGGGAGCTTGACTGCGACACCGACGGGTGGAGCAGGTACGAAAGTAGGGCTTAGTGATCCGGTGGTATTAAGTGGGAATGCCATCGCTCAACGGATAAAAGCTACCCTGGGGATAACAGGCTTATCACTCCCAAGAGTTCACATCGACGGAGTGGTTTGGCACCTCGATGTCGGCTCATCGCATCCTGGGGCTGTAGTAGGTCCCAAGGGTTGGGCTGTTCGCCCATTAAAGCGGTACGCGAGCTGGGTTCAGAACGTCGTGAGACAGTTCGGTCCCTATCCGGCGTGGGCGTAGGATATCTGAGAGGAGCTGTCCTTAGTACGAGAGGACCGGGATGGACGGGCCGCTGGTGCATCGGTTAGACTGCCAAGTCTACGGCCGAGTAGCCAAGCCCGGAAGGGATAAACCGCCGATGAAAGCAGGCGTCACAGCTGTCCTTGTGAACCTGGTATTTAACTATCTTCTTATTTATGGTAAATTTGGTTTCCCGGAGCTGGGAGTAAGAGGGGCAGCAATTGCTACCGTTATATCCCGTTATGTGGAGGTAGCCATTGTCATTGTCTGGACGCATACCCATACAGACAGAATGCCATTTGCAAAGGGGCTGTACAGCACTTTGAAGGTACCAGCCAGCCTGACGAAGAAAATTCTGATAAAAGGTACCCCGCTTCTTCTGAACGAGACCTTGTGGGCGGCTGGCATGGCAATCCTGACACAGTGTTATTCTGTACGCGGTCTGAATGTGGTTGCGTCTCTGAATATTTCCAACACTATTAATAATGTGTTTAATATTGTATTTATTGCTCTTGGAGATTCGGTTGCCATTGTGGTGGGACAGCTTCTGGGGGCTGGAGATATGAAGAAAGCAAGGGATACGGATAATAAGATGATCGCATTTTCCGTTATGTGCTGTACGGGAGTTGCGATTGTGATGCTTGTGGTTGCGCCGTTTTTCCCAAGGCTTTATAATACCAATGATGAGGCAAGGGAGCTGGCGAAGTATCTGATTATGATCACTGCATTCTTTATGCCGCAGAATGCGTTTCTGCATGCCACTTATTTCACGCTGCGCTCCGGCGGCAAGACCATTATTACATTCCTGTTTGACAGTGTGTTCGTGTGGTGCGTCAGTGTGCCCATTGCGTACTGCCTCAGCCGATTTACAGGGCTTCATGTGCTGGCAGTATTTACCATGGTGCAGATCGGAGATATTCTGAAATGCATTGTTGGCTTCGTTCTGGTGAAAAAGGGCGTATGGATGCAGAATATTGTTTCCGGTCGTTAAACTGCCAAAAGACCTTTTGCCCCGAACATCATTTGTATTGGAAAATTCCATAATAAAAAAAATGCGTTTCATTTCAAAAACATTCGCTGCCAAAGAAATGAAACGCATTTTTTGAATTTAAAGCAAAAGATTACAGGGAAAACAGTTCTCCTGTGTGGGTTACGTCGTATCCTGTCTGTCCCTGAAGGATGGTGCGAAAATCCTCAGAACGGACGATCTCCAGCAAAGCAGCAAATCCAGGCTGGGAAAGAGCATTTGTTTCCATAACAAGATACATGGGCAGTGTTTCCAGGGGAACAAAATCTAAAAGCCCGGACTGATGAGCCGCATATTCTTCCCCAAGGGCCGTGTCCGCTTTGTGATTAGCCACAGCTGCAGCTGTAGAAATGTCAGACACAAGCTCTGTGGAATAACCGGAAACACTGGCAGGGGAAATCTGGCTGCCAAGAAGGAAACGGTCCAGATAGATTCTGGGAGTGCTGCCTTTCTCACGGTTAGCAATGGTAATGTTTTTTTCCAGAAAGGGCATTAAGGGATGTGATTCCCTTAGGGTTGCCGGATGGAACATAAAAGCCAATGGCATATTCATAAAGACAGATCACGGACAGTGCAGTGCCGGGAACCAGATGGCGGATATCTTCCAGATCCAGGCTGGCACAGGCAATATGGGCCTTTTGAAATAAAGGGAATAAAGGCTGTTGTAGCTGTTCATAAAAGACTGAAGCACTGGAATTCCCTGTGGATGAATGGACATCTGGCTGACCAGAAGCTCCAGAGCCGGGGAAAACTGTCCGCACAGGATCAGTCCGCTGGAATGAAGCAGATAATCCCGCTTCAAAAGGGAGCTTTCTGGCGGAAATTCCGGAACCTGCAGGCTGGACATGGGGGAAATCCCGGAAGCAGAGGCTCCAGAATTCCCGGATTTCCGGAATTGCTGTGCTCAGATACTGGTTCAGCTGCTGTTCACTGATCCGCAGCTGCTTTGCCAACCTTGGAGGAATATAATTCTCCCCGCTTGATCAGCTCATATACGGTTGTTTTTTTAATCTGAAGCCTGTCTGCGACTTCCTGGGCAGTATAAAGCTTATTCATCAATTCCCACCATTACGTTGGTAGCCTTGATTACGGCATAAGCATCGGAGCCCACCTCAAGTCCAAGCTCCTCTACAGCTGCACAGGAGATGGTTGCTGTGATAATGTTTCCACCGCCGATATCAATAGAAACGATGGAGTTTACAGCTCCGTTATTGATGCTTACTACTTTCCCTTTTAACTGATTACGTGCACTTAATTTCATAGTAAAATCCTCTTTTCTTAAATAAAATCTGATTCAGAAGTAATCGCTGCGAAAGACAAAAAACAGCAGTTTTTCCATGCTTTCGCTGTCCTACTATGATAGCATGGAATGTGGGAAAATAACAAGCTTCGACACGATTCCAAACACGTTCTGGTTATAGGAAAATTTACAAAAAAATATTTTGCATGGATAAAAAGAATTTGTACAATTTGCAGGCGCAGGAATTGACATAGAAAAACAAATCAAGTATAATGGATAAAACGGAACAAAACTCAATAAAACAGAAACGAAAATGGAGGAACGAGACATGAAAAAAAAGAGTTTTTGCAGCACTGATGGCTGGTGTTATGGGAACTATGATGTTTGGTATCACTTTAGTATCTGCTGAGGCTGAGACTCCGGAGCTGAAAGGTGAGGTTTACGCTTTTATCGCAGCCAGCCTCAGCAATTCCATGGAAGAGCTTCAGAAGAACTTCAATGAGACATATCCTGATGTTGAAATCCTCTACAATGCAGACAGCTCAGGCACATTACAGACACAGATCGAAGAAGGCGCACGCTGCGATATCTTCTTCTCAGCAGCACAGAAGCAGATGAATGCGCTGGTAGATGAAGGCCTTGCAGACAAGGATTCCGTTGTAGATCTTCTTGAAAACAAGGTAGTCCTGATCAAACCAAAGGATGGCGAGACTAAGGTAACAGGCTTTGAGAATATTACAGACGCTGCCAACCTTGCACTTGCAGGTGAGGATGTTCCGGTTGGACAGTACTCCCGTGAGATTTTTGACAATCTTGGAATTACAGACGAAGTAAACAAGATGG
>VOFC01003739.1_pt1 | contig 15166 bp, 19 predicted proteins | sample 5384161 | NCBI WGS metagenome assembly VOFC01 (sample SAMN12384722, study PRJNA508395) | human gut metagenome | isolation source: healthy gut B | host: Homo sapiens | reverse complement strand
GCCGCTCTATGAGGCGGCACAGAAGCTGGCAGCGGACTTTCACCTTACCCCGGACAAGCCGCCCAGCGCAGCGGCGCTCCACGCAAAACGCATTCAGACGGAAGCACAGCAGCTCAGGGAAAACGAGCGGCTGTGCTTTTCTGTTTTATCCGATTACGCCCATGTGCTGCGGGACTGGAAGGTGCAGTATGCGCCGCAGTCACCTGACGAGCCTGTTCACGCACGGTTCGTGGAAGCCTGCCGTAACCTCGACCGGACAGAATACTACTTAGATATTCTGTGCGCCGGGGATTCCCACGAACGTGCCGAAGTAATTCAGCAGCAGATGGCGGACGAAAAGCTGGACGGGCTGCGACGGAGGTTAGAGAAAATTCACAAGGAGGAATTGGAAGATGGATATGACACCGCAGACGTGGCCTGAGTGGTACGACGGCAGGCACATCAACGAGGTGCTGTTCTGCCAGCAGTTTTTGGAGAAACACCCCATGAAATGTGTGCGTGGGCGGCTTTTCACCGTGGACGGACTGATCGAGGATGAGGGGCAGATCGGCAATCTCATTCTGGAGGAAATCTCCGGTGTGCTGACCGCCAATCTCTCCAAGACGGTTGCGAATCTGCTGGCCAGCATCAAACTGCAAGCCTATTCGCCGCCGCTGCCCATTGAGACGGACCGCATCCACGTTGCCAACGGGACGTATTTTATGAACGGTAGCTTTACCGCCGATAAGAGCTACTGCAACAACCGGCTGACGGTCGCCTACAACCCTGACGCACCCACTCCGAAAAAGTGGCTGCAATTCCTATCAGAGCTGCTGCAACCGGAGGACATTCCAACCTTGCAGGAATTTCTCGGTTACTGCCTGCTGCCTACCACCAAGGGGCAAAAAATGCTCATGCTCATCGGCAAGGGCGGCGAGGGCAAAAGCCGCATCGGTCTGGTCATACGCTCCCTGCTGGGCGACAGCATGAACACCACCAGCATCCAGAAGGTGGAGAGCAACCGGTTCAGCCGTGCAGACTTGGAAAACAAGCTCCTGATGGTGGATGACGATATGGATATGAGCGCCCTGCCCAAGACCAATTATATCAAATCCATCGTGACCTCTGAGTGCAAGATGGACATGGAGCGCAAAGGCGTCCAGAGCTATCAGAGCCAGCTCTATGTGCGTTTTCTCTGCTTCGGAAACGGTGCGCTCACCGCCCTGCACGACAAGTCCGACGGCTTCTTTCGCCGCCAGATCGTGCTGACCACCAAAGACCGGCCCGCTGGCCGAGTGGATGATCCGTTTCTGGTGGATAAGCTGCTGCGGGAGAAGGAGGGCATCTTCCTCTGGTGTCTGGATGGTCTGCATCGGTTGATTGGGAACAACTATCAGTTCAGCATTTCCGGCAAGGCCAGAGAGAATATGGAGACGGTCAAGCGCAGCAGCAACAATGTGATCGAGTTTCTGCAATCTGAGGGCTATATCCGCTTCAAGGCCGACAGTGAAGCCAGCTCCAAGGCACTGTATGAGGCGTATCAGCGCTGGTGCGAGGACAATGCGCAAAAGCCCATGTCTGCAAATCGTCTCAGCTCGGAACTGGCGCAGAACGAGCGCCTTTACAATGTAGAGGCCACCAACAATGTCCATGTCGGTGGCAAGCGGGTGCGCGGTTTTATGGGCATTGAAGTGGTCAACCCACTGCCGTATTAAAAATGAGAACCGGACTTCAAAATTGCCGTACACGCCGTACACTCTGTACGGCATTTTTCAACTTCATCCGCAAAATACGGTTTTGCTTGTGCCTTTGGTGAAGCAATTCACAGCATCGTGTAAAATCTGCCGCTGAATCGGCGTTCGGTACACAAAACCGGCGTACAGCAGCGTACACAAGCCGTCTATGCCGTACCGAGCCGTACACGGACAGCCTATTTTAACGGCTTCAAAATCAATGCTTGTGAAATCCGTAAAGATTTTTGTCGTAGGTCGAACGCACTGCACCATCAGGTGATTTACCGAAGCGTGAATCCGCTGCTCCGGATTGCGGCATATCCTGCCGTTCTGTATGTTCTCATGCCGAACGATGAAGCCGATAGGGCGCTGCTGCGAACAGGGCATCACGGGCAGAAATCTGAGCGGATTTGCAGCACAGCGGATTTTTCACCGACAAGCACACTGGCATCACCGATACGAAAACCGATTATACGAAATTATGGAGGTAAAACCAAATGAAATCCAATCTGAGAAATGAAATCAAGTCGTACATCGTCCGTCAGGGCATGACCATGCAGGAGGTGGTCGATCTGCTGCATGACGAACACGGCTGGTCTGACAGCGTATCTAACCTGTCCAATAAGCTCCAACGGGAGTCCCTGCGCTATGTTGAAGCCGTCCAGCTTGCCGATGCGCTGGGGTACGAAATCGTTTGGCAACGGAGAAAGTGAGGAGGGATTTTTATGACAGAGGCAGAGAAGAAACTGTTGCAAGCACAGCACCGCTTGGAGGAAGCGCAGGCACGGAACCGGGTCAAGGAACGCAAGGTCCGTACCCGTAGGCTCATTCAGGAGGGTGCAATCTTGGAGAAAGTGCTGCCGGAGGTGCGGACGATGGAGCTGTCTGCGCTGGAGGATTACCTGATGCAGAAGCTGCCGCAGCACAATTGAATCCGCTGGGAGGTCTCCGGGAAACCGGGGGCCTCCTCTTTTCCTCCCGTAAGGGCGCACTTACTCACCACCCTAAAGGGCAGTGGTATTTCCTGCGGAAATCGTGCGCTCTGCGAGGCGGATGCGGCTGCTGCGGCAGCCTCCAGACAATGCCACAGCACTTGCAGGGTGCTGCTGTCATCGTCTGCGCAGGTCGCAGTTGTTTCTGCTTTGGAAACAGCTTGCACCCTGCCCGCACAAACCTGCCACCGGCAGCTTTGTTTGCGGCTATGCCCGAAGCTCATCTTCGGGGCATTTTCTCTTTTGCGAAAGAGAAACAGAAAAAGGAAGAACGAGGTGAAGAAGATATGGCGATTTATCATTTGGAAGCGAAGGTGGTCAGCCGGGGCGCAGGCCGCTCCGCAGTAGCTGCTTCTGCCTATTTGAGCTGCTCCCGCCTGTATAACGATTACGACGGGATTCAGCACGACTACACGAAAAAACAAGGGCTTGTCTGGCAGCAGATGTTTCTGCCGGAATATGCCCCACAGGAATGGCAAGACAGAGAAAAACTGTGGAACGCCGTGGAGGAAGTAGAGACAGCAAAGACAGCAGGCTTGCCCGTGAGTTTGTTGTGGCTCTGCCCATAGAGCTAAACCGGGAACAGCAGATCGAGCTGCTGCAAGACTTTATCCGGGAGCAATTTGTGTCCGATGGAATGTGCGCCGACGCTGCCATCCACGACACCGACGGTCACAATCCCCACGCCCACATTCTCCTGACGGTGCGCCCGCTGGATGAGCAGGGACGCTGGCAGTACAAGACCGAAAAAGAATATCTCTGTATGAGAAACGGTGAAGAACGAGGCTTCACCGCCGCCGAGTTCCGGGCGGCGCAGAACGAGGGCTGGGAGAAGCAATATCCCTACAAGGTCGGCAAAAAGAAGGTCTATATGACACCGTCTGCTGAGGCGCAGGGACTCATCCGGGCTGACAAGCATCCGAAGAGCACCCGCTACGGCAGACAGAACCCCATCTCCGAACGTTGGAATAGTGAGGAGCAACTTGTGACATGGCGGGCTGCATGGGCGGATGTGACCAATCTCTATCTGGAGCGCGCCGGACGGGCGGAGCGAATCGACCACCGCAGCAACGCAGCCAGAGGTCTGGATGAGCAGCCTACCATCCATGAGGGAGTGACCGCACGGGCGCTGGAGCGGAAAGGGATCATTGCTGACCGCTGCGAGATCAACCGGCAGATCAAGGCGGACAATGCCTTGCTGCGGGAGCTGAAAGCTGCGGTCAGGAAGCTGGCACAGGCGGTAAAGAACACCCTCCCGGTTATTGCCGAGGCGATGGAAAAGCTGCGGGCAAATATGATTGTTTTCCGCTATCAGCTGCGGCATATCGGCCGGGGCAGGCAGCGCATGAAAGATTATATCCACGCGGTTCAGCCGAATCTGGTGCGCTATACCGAGCTGGTTCAGGAGATTCGGGGCAAGGGCAAGGAACGCAAGTCTTTGCTTGCCCAAAAGAAGGAGACACCCCTCTATCTCATCCCGAAGCAGTGTGAACTGTCCCGCCATATTGCGGAGCTGACCGAGGAATTGGAAGAGCTGAAATCCGAGAAGGATATGCTGCTGCACTCGCTGGAATGCAGTGACGATGCCGGTATCGCTGCTGTGAAAAAGGACATTTCCACGATGGAAGCCGCACTAAAAAAGCTGTCGCAACAGGAAGAAAAGTACACGGCTGAGCTGAACGACGCTTTGCAGCAGTATGCTGATTTGAAGACGCAATCGGCAGAATTCGACCCAGACGAATTGCAGGACGCAAGGCTCGACCTGCGTCCTGCAATGGAGCGCTCTGTGGTTGACCGTGTGCAGTCTGCTTACGGAGATAAGTACGATTACTTGATGATGTACGACAGCAAGCGGGATGTTGCTGATATACTTCATGAGGAAACGGAAGCTCGCTCCATCCGTGAACATCTGCGTCAGAAACAGCAGGCACAGCAGAAGCAAAACAAGAAGAACAGCAGAGACACTTGGGAACGATAATATATATATGCTACCACATTCTTGCGCTTACCTCTATCCCAACTATTGACATAGAGCCGCACAAATTTAAAGGAGCACGGTCGTGGCTGACCGTGCTCCTTTAGCATCGCTTGCGATGCATAGTCACAGATGGAATCTGTGTCAAAGGGGTTCGAGGATTTTATCCCAGACAGGCGATTTATAAGCCCCTGCTGCGGCAGGGGCTTATAAATTTTGCATGAGTGGGTACCGCCATGCATTGCTCGTTAAGATCGTGCCCAACTTTTTTACTTACGCCGCATCGAATATTTGCGAGATAACAGCCCCTGTATATGCGCCTGCTGCACTGGCAATTAAGTTCACAAGTTCAGATTTTGCTTTTTGCTCACTTAACTTCAACAATTCATCACCACGAGGAGAACAGTCGTATGCGGAGGTAGGGGCTGGTGTGTTGGACGCATGGGCGATTATCAAATCGCGCCAAAGCCGCCCCGAGGGCGGCTTTGGTAGGTGGCGGCTGACGCCGCCGGGTATGGGGGGGGTACCGCCTGCGGGTAGAACACCTCATCCGCCCCCTGCGGGGGCACCTTCAGCTGTGCACACCCCCAGTGTGTACCCCAAGGGCACTTGCTTCGCGGCGCGCACTGGGGTGCCCCTCAAGGGGGAAGGTTTGGGGGCTACCCGCGTCCACGTAGACGACCTCGAGGCCGGAACGGAGGGCGTATTCCACCGTGCGGCGGGTGCCGCCGTCCTGACCGTCGAACACGGCGATGAGGCGGGCGGCGTGGTCCACCATGTAGCGGTTGCGGCGCTGCATACAGCCGGGGCCGTAGCGGTCCTGGACCACTGTTTCAAAGTCGCAGCGGTCCACGATGGCGTGCCAGCGGGCCTGCTGCTCCGGCGTCCAGCCGCCGCACTGGCTGGGGCAGGGGATGGCGGCCTCCAGCGTCAGGTCCGGGTACTGGGGACGCAGGGCCAGGACGATCTCGGCGCAGTAGGTGTCCACGCCGCGGGCCATGCCGCAGATGAAGTGGCGGAAGCCGTCGTCACAGGCGGCGCAGACCGCCCGGCGCAGGCGCTGCTTCAGCTGGGCGCAGCGGGGATCGCATTCGTCATAGCCCCAGGGGAGCTTCTCCGGACGGTAGCCGGAAAAGCATACGGTCATCTGCCGTGCGGGCATGGGTCTCACCGCCTTTCTTACGGTATATTGTAAACGAAAACCGCGTCGCTGTAAAGCCGGAAATCGGTATTGACATCCGCGGGGCGGCGTGGTACTATACTTGTCGAAAACAACCGCATATTTGTCTTCGGGGCGGGGTGAAAGTCCCCACCGGCGGTATAGTCCGCGAGCTGCTGCGGCAGCAGGAACCGGCGCAATTCCGGTACCGACAGTATAGTCTGGATGAGAGAAGGCGTGTATGGCATTTTGCGATGCTCTTTTTTGATGCGTACACCTTGGAAGGCAATTTTCCGGGTGTTTATCATCAAGAAGGAGTGTTTTTTATGACTCAGAAGCAAAAGACCCATCGTATCGCGGTGGCCGCCCTGCTGGCGGCGGTGGCCGCCGTCCTCCAGTTCGTGGAGTTCTCCATCCCCGTCATGCCCGCCTTTATCAAGCTGGACGTATCCGACCTGCCCGCCCTGCTGGGGACGTTCTCGCTCGGCCCCGTCTACGGCGTCGCCATCCAGCTGGTGAAGAACCTGCTGCACCTGCCCTTCGGCTCCAGCGCCGGCGTGGGCGAGCTGTCCAATTTCCTGCTGGGCGCGGTGTTCGCGTTTATTGCGGGTATCGTCTACAAGAAGCACAAGAACCGGGGCGGGGCGCTGTGGGGCTCCGTGGCCGGGGCCGCCGCCATGGCGGTCATCAGCATACCCATCAACTATTTCATCGTCTATCCCGCCTATGTGGTGCTGTACGGCCTGCCGCTGGAGGCCATTGTGGGGATGTATCAGGAGATCCTCGGGACGGTGGCGCAGGTACCGACCTCCAACGCGCTGCTGAACTGCCTGATGGTGTTCAACGTGCCGTTCACACTGTGCAAAGGGATTGCTGGACGTGGCGCTGTGCTTCCTGATCTACAAACCGCTTTCTCCGCTGCTGCATAAGTAAGAAAAAATCCCCCGGCTTCGCCGGGGGGATTTTATATGGGGGGTGAAGCGTCGCCGGGGGATGGTTTTATGTGGGCGGCGGGAGGTTTTGCAGCTCACACGCCCAGCTTTTCCAGGGCGGCCAGCTTCAGGCAGGTGCAGAACACGGCGATGGCCTGCTCCAGCTCCGCCACCGGCGGCAGGGAGGGGGCGATGCGGATGTTGCTGTCCTGGGGGTCCTTGCCGTAGGGGAAGGTGGCACCGGCACCGGTCATGGTGACGCCGGCCTCCTTGCACAGGGCCAGGGTGCGCTTGGCGCAGCCGGGCATGACGTCCACGCTGACAAAGTAGCCGCCAACGGGGCGCTTGTAGCCGGCGATGCCCAGCGGGGCGATCTCCTTGTCCAGAGCGTCCAGCACCGCGTGGAATTTGGGGGCCAGGATGGCGGCGTGCTGCTTCATCAGGGCCAGGGTGTGGGCCTTGTCCTTCAGGAACAGAACGTGGCGCAGCTGGTTGATCTTGTCGAAGCCGATGGTCTGGATGTTGATGAGCTTGGAGAAGTAGGCGATGTTGTCGGCGCTGGATGCCATGACGCCCACGCCGGCACCGGGGAAGGTGATCTTGCTGGTGGAAGCAAACTCATACACCATGTCGGCATTGCCGTACTTCGCGCACAGGCTGATGATGTCGGGGAATTCCACATAGTCGCAGTCGAACTCGTGGATGCAGTAGGCGTTGTCCCACATGAGCATAAAGTCGGGGGCGGCGGGCTTCATCTTCGCCAGACGGTCGATGGTCGCGGCGGAGTAGATCACGCCCTCGGGGTTGGAGTACTTGGGGACGTTCCACATACCCTTGACGGCGGGGTCCTTGATGAGGGCCTCTACCTGGTCCATGTCAGGGGCCGTCGGCGGTCATGGGGACGGAGATCATCTCTACGCCGAAGCTCTCGGTGACCTTGAAGTGGCGGTCATAGCCGGGAGCGGGGCAGATCCACTTGACCTTGTCCAGCTTGCACCAGGGCTTTTCGCTGTGGAGCAGACCGTTGGTGAAAGCCTTGGATACGGCGTCGTACATCAGCTGCAGGCTGGCGTTGCCGCCCACGAACACCTGCTCCGGCTTGCAGCCCAGAATGTCCGCAAACAGCCTTCTGGCCGCAATGGGGATACCCGCCACCTCGCCGTAGTTGCGGACGTCGATGCCGTCGGAGACGAAATCCTCCGGCTTCGTCAACAGACCGAAAATGGGTGTGACCAGATCCAGCTGTACCTTGCTGGGTTTGCCCCGCGCCATATTCAGGCTGAGGCCCATGGCCTTGAGCTTTTCGTATTCCGCCTGCACGGCGGCGTATTCGGCCTGACGCTCCTGAAGGCTCATATCTGTATATTTCTTCATTGCAATTTCCTCCGTTTCCTTGTGTTCCATGCGGATATACTACACTATTTGCACAAAAAATGCAACCACATTTTGTGAATATCGCAGAAGGTCAGAAGAGAATTTCTCCGGATTGGTGGGAGGTACCGTATATTTTGACAAAAAAGTGCCGCCGCGGCCAGGGGGGGTGTGCCGCGGCGGCAAAGACAGGGAGCGTTATTGGGCGGAGATGTCCTCCGCTTCCTTTTCCAGCAGGGCCTTTTTGGCGGCCACGGCGGACTGGGCACAGCCGTATTCCCAGTTCCACGGGTCTTTCCGGCAGACACCGTCGGCAAAAGGAACAAAGATGGACAGCAGGCCCACGGCGGCCAGGATCCAGCAGTACCACATACCGCCCACGATGGCGGCGGGGCTGGTGTGCAGGGCGTCGGAGGTCACGGTGGCGTTGGCCAGGGCGGCGGCGCTCAGCAGCTGCGCGCCGTAGGGGATGATGCCCTGGAACACGCAGGAGAACATATCCAGCAGGGAAGCGGTGCGGCGGGGGTCCACCTTGTACTCATGAGAGACCTGACGGGCCATGTCGCCAGCCACGATGATAGCCACGGTGTTGTTCGCAGTAGCGCAGTCGCAGAGGGAGACCATAGCGGCAATGCCCACCTGAGCGGACTTGTTGCCTTTCATGACTTTCCGTAGCTTCTGAATGATCCAGGTGATGCCGCCGTTGTTGGCGATCAGCTCCGACATGCCGCCGCAGAACAGGGTCAGGAAGAACACCTCGTTCATGCCGGTGAAGCCGTCCCACACGCTCTGGGCGAAGGCGGCAATGGTCAGATCACCGCAGCAGATGCCCACCAGACCGGCGGAGAAGATACCCACGGTCAGGGCCAGGAACACGTTGAGCCCGCACAGGGCCAGGACCAGCACCAGCACGTAGGGCAGGACCTTGATGAGATCGAAGGGCAGGGCCTCCAGGGGCATGACCGTCTCCGGACGGCCGAAGATCAGCAGAAGGACCAGGGTGACCAGTGCCGCCGGCAGAGCGATGAGGAAGTTCACACGGAACTTGTCCCGCAGCTGGCAGCCCTGGGTACGGGTGGCCGCGATGGTGGTGTCGGAGATCATGGACAGGTTGTCGCCGAACATGGCGCCGCCCACCACGGCACCGATGACCACGGTGAGAGACAGGCCGCCCTTTTTCCGCAATACCCACGGCGATGGGGATCACGGCGGTGACGGTACCCATGGAGCTGCCGGTGGCGGTGCCCATAAAGGCGGAGATGACGAACAGACCGGCGGCCAGGAATTCCACCGGTACCAGGGACAGACCCAGATTTACCGTGGATTCGCGGCCGCCCATGACCGCCGCCACGTTGGCGAAGGCACCGGCCAGAATGTAGATCATCAGCATGGTGAGGATGTCCACGTTGGCGGCACCCTGGCAAAGGTGTCGAACTTCTCGTTAATGGTGCCCTTGAACATGATAAAGGCCGCCAGCACCGCCAGGAACATGGCGGTGACGGAGGGAACTGGTAAAAAGGCCATCTCCATACCCTTTACCTGGTAGTAAATACCGGCGCCCATGTAGATGAAGATGAACATCGCGAAGGGGAGCAGCGCCAGCCCACTGGGCCGCTTTTCGTTGAGGTTTTTCATAGCTGGTATCCTTTCTTTCTATCCAAAAGCGCCTGCGGCTGCAGAAAAATGTCCGCGCTGCGAGGACAGCGCGGGCATCCACAAATCGTATGGTATCGTAAAAGGAAACTTTTGTCAACGAGTATTTTAAAAAATTGCGCCATCTGGCTATCTGAGAAATCGATAGCAGACCTACCTCCGGCGGATATCGTATATATCCGTCCGGCGGGCGGAGAGGATGGGCAGCTGCTGCCGGACAGCATCCACCCGGGAGAGATCCAGGTCGACGACGGCGGTTTCCTCGCCGCTGCCGCATTCATGCAGCACCGTGCCCCAGGGGTCGCAGACCAGAGAGTGGCCCCAGGCTACATAGGAGGCGGCCTCGTCCCGGGCGGGGGCGGCACCCACGGTGAAGCACTGGTTATCTACCGCACGCTGACGCAGGAGCAGTTCCCAGTGGGCGGGGCCGGTGGTTATGTTGAAGGCCGCGGGAGCCAGCAGGACCCGGGCACCCTCCAGGGCCATGAGGCGGCACAGCTCCTCGAACCGGAGGTCGAAGCAGATGCACAGGCCTATTCTGCCATAGGGTGTGTCGAAGAGGGTGATGTCGGTCCCCGGCGACAGGGTGGCGGACTCGCGGAAGGACTGGCCGCCCTGCACGTCGATATCGAACAGGTGCATTTTTCGGTGGCGGGCCACGCAGGTGCCTGTGCGGTCAAAGACGTAGGCGGTGTTATAGATTTTGTCACCATCCAACTCGGGGAAGGGAACCGCCTACCAGCCAGAGGTTTAGCTCCCGCGCGGCGCGGGAGAGCATCTGATACGCCGGACCGCCCTCAGGCTCGCCGTAGGCACGGAAGCAGGCGTTGTCATAGGGGCAGCAGAACATCTCCGGCAGGATGGCCATGTCGGCGCCGCGGACGGAGCGCAGCAGGTCTTCCGCGTGGCGGAGGTTGGCGGCTTTGTCGGCGGTGACGTGCATTTGAATTTGTGCCAGCTTCATGGGGGTTCCTCCTTAATACTCGCGCAGGACCAGCTCGGTGACGCCCTCACTGATACTGACAAGGCGTTTCACTTGACTGCGCTTGTTGTACACCGTCCACAGCATATCCCGGATGGCGGTGCCGCCCCGGTAGCCGTGGATGAGGCGCAGGCGGTAGACACCGCCGCCGCAGCGGCGCAGCGCCGCGTCGATGGCGATCTGCGCCTGGTACGTATTCATGCCGTGGAGATCCAGCTCCATCACGCCGCCCACCATATTGAGCACCTCCGAACTTTTGTTGCTTTTATGATACCGCAAAAGGCGTTGAGTTTGCAAGGTGGACGTGGTATAATACGTCACAAATAGGATACATTTGTGAGGCAATTATGAGAATTCTGGTACTTTCCGATTCCCACGGGAATGTGGATAATATGGCCCGCGCGGTGGAGCTGACAGCGCCGGACCGGGTGCTGCACCTGGGGACTGCCAGCGGGACCTGACGGCCCTGCGGGGCGGTTCCCGGCGCTGCCCATGGAGGGCGTGCCGGGCAACTGTGATTGGGGCAGCTGCGACCAGCCGGAACGGCTGCTGGAGATCGGCGGCGTGCGGATCTTTGCGCTGCACGGGCACACGCGGAACGTGAAGCGTTCGCCTATGGCAGCCATGTACGCGGCGAAGGAGTACGGTGCACAGGTGCTGCTGTTCGACATACCCATGTGCCGCTGGTGGACAACGACGGCTCACTGCTGACGCTGAACCCCGGCGCGGCAGGGGATCCACTGCATCCTACCTGCGGCGTGCTGACCATCGAAAACGGCAGGGCTGATGTGTCCACCCTGCGGCTGTGAAGGGAGTGAAGGCCATGTTCTATATCGGGTGTCATCTGTCCGCCTCAGACGGCTTTTTGGCCATGGGCAGGACGGCCCTGTCCATCGGGGCCAACACGTTTCAATTTTTCACCCGCAATCCCCGGGGCAGCAAGGCCAAGGCCATCGACCCGGCGGATGTGGCGGCGTTTCTGGCGCTGGCGGCGGAAAACGAATTCCGGCACGCTGGTGGCCCACGCCCCCTATACCATCAATCCCCTGCTCCAAGGATGAGCGCACCAGAGAGTTCGCCCGGCTGACGCTTGCCGATGACCTGCGGCGGATGGAGCACCTGCCGGGGAACGTGTACAACTTCCATCCCGGCAGCCACACCGGGCAGGGTATGGAGACGGGTATTGCCCAGATCGCGGAGACGCTGAACGCCATCCTTACGCCGGGCCTCCGCACCACCGTGCTGCTGGAGACCATGTCCGGCAAGGGCAGGGAGGTGGGCAGCCGGTTCGAGGAGCTGCGGGAGATCATCGACCGGGTGGCACTGTCGGATAAGCTGGGGGTGTGTCTGGACACCTGCCATGTGTCCGACGCGGGGTACGACATCGCGGACGACTTGGACGGGGTGCTGACGGAGTTCGACCGGGTCATCGGCCTGGAGAGACTGAAGGCAGTGCACATCAACGACAGCCTGAACCCGCGGGGCGCCCACAAGGATCGCCATGCCCGCATCGGCGAGGGCTGTCTGGGCGCGGAGGCGCTGGGGCGCGTGGTGCGGCATCCCGCATTGCAGGGGCTGCCCTTTGTGCTGGAGACGCCCAATGAGCTGGCGGGCTACGCACGGGAGATCGCCCTGCTGAAGGAGCTGCGCAGGGCGTATGACTGCTGCGGATATCGGCTCTGGCCATCGCGGTCGTCACCGCCATCGGACTGTACAAAAAGGCGTGGCTGCCGGAGAAGCACTGTATCCGCGCCGGTTTTTTCGTGTACTACACACACCTGAGCAATCTGCTGATACTGCTCTATGAGCTGGCGCTGGGCGCCAGCGGGCATGACCCCCACTGCGGCGCGTTCCGGTGGCTCAGTTCCCCGGGCGTGGCGCTGAGTATGACGCTGTGCATCTATGTGACGCACCTGATCTACGCCTTTGTGCTGCTGCCGACCGCCCACCGGCGGGACGATGAGAGCTGGCTGAAGGGGTGCTTTTCCTTCGGGAATGTCTGCGTACACTTTATTACGCCGGGGCTGACGGTGCTGCAGTGGCTGCTGTGGCAGGATAAGGCAGGGCTGACGGTGGGGCACGCCGTCTGGTGGCTGGTGCTGCCGCTGGCGTATTTTGCCTTTGCCATGCTGCGGGCCGGGACCGGCAAGCCTATCGGACGCACCGACCAACTGTACCCTATCCGTTTTTGACTATCCCAGGCTGGGGGCGGGGCGGTTCTGGCTGTACGCCACAGCCATCCTGACGTTTTTCTTTGGACTGGGGTGTCTGTTTGTGGGAATCGGGCATTTACTGGCATAGAGCTTCATGTATGAGCAACGGACCGCTTTTTATTCTCTGCGCGCTGCACAGCAAAAAAGACCGCCGGAGGCGGTCTTTTTCATGCAAACAGAGTCCAGGGCCAGGTATCCGGCGGGGGACAGGCAACGTCGATGGGCTTGCCGGTGACGGGGTGGGTCAGCGCCAGCCGCGTGGACCACAGGGCGGGGGAGCAGTCGGCCTTTGCTGCCATAGCGGATATCCCCCAGCAGGGGGAGACCGCGGGAGGAGAACTGCACCCGGATCTGGTGGTGCGGCCGGTGTGCAGCTGCACGCGCACCAGCGTCAGGCCGTCCGCTTTGCCCTGAACGGTGTAGCTGAGGGGACGCCTGGCGGACGCCCCTTCCGCATACGTTTGACCACGTAGCTTTGTTGTGGGCGGCGTCGCGGAAACAGCAGGTCGGTGAGGGTGGTTCGTCCTGTGCCGGCGTGCCCCGGAGAACGGCAGGTATTCCTTGGCGACGCGGTGCTCTGCCACGGCGGCGGTGAGCTCGGTGACGTCCCGGCGGGGAACAGCATAACGCCGCCCACCAGCCGGTCCAGCCGGTGGACGGTGGCGATATAGTCGTTCTGCCCAGGGCGCGGTAGTGCTCGCGCAGCAGGCCGGGGCATACAGGCACCGGAGGGGCTGTCCTCCGACAGGACGCCCACGGGTTTGACGCAGAGGACCAGATACGGGTCCTCGTAGAGTATACGGATAGGCGCCATATCAGTGACGGCGGCCGCGGTAGGAGTGGTGGCGGTACCTGCTTGCTGCCGGGCTTGCCGTAGCGGCGGCTGCGGCCGTAGAACCGGAACCACAGAACCAGGGCGGCGACCAGCACCACCAGCGCCAGAACGGCGATGCGGGCGGAGCGCTGGGAGAAGAATTCCGCCGATGGCGTGGCGCAGGGATTTTTCTGTAATTTCATTAAAGGAGAAATGAAAAATAAAAAGTATCAAAATACTGAAAACGTCTTATTTGGTTTCGTTAAGTGCTATCCTTAACTTGATATTATAATACCATGTGTATGCTCTTCTGTAAATTCGCAGAAAAGACAAATGTTACAAAAATGATACCGTAAAATTGTGCAATATAGCCAAAAACGGTGCGAAAATGGAAAATGTGAAAGTTTTATAATCTTACGACTTCATATTTGATTTGCTTTTTCCAATATGTTAAAATTAAAAAAGCAGAAAATTTTACAGATAAAGGGAAAGATGATGAAAGAATTTGTTGAAATGCGGGATGTCCGTAAGATTTACCGTATGGGTGAAGTTCGAGATTGCCGCCAGCAGATGGAATTGATTTTCAGATAAAAAAAAGGTGAATTTGCAGTTGTGGTAGGCCCAAGTGGTGCAGGAAAAACGACAGTGCTTAACATTCTGGGGGAATGGATACGGCAACAAGTGGGGAGGTCTGGATCGATGGAAAGAATATTGTAAAGTATTCGCCGAGGCAGCTTACTTCCTATAGAAGGGAAGATGTTGGATTTGTATTCCAGTTTTACAACTTGATTCCGAACCTGACGGCGCTTGAAAATGTAGAGTTGGCACTGCAGATCTGTAAGGATCCGCTGGATGCGGAGAGATGGTTCTTAGGAAGTGGGACTAAGTAGATCGTGGCGCTGAATAGTTTCCGTGGTGCAAACAGAAATCCCGACAAATGGTACACACCAAGTCAGTATTACAAGAATAGTGTTGCAAACTTCTATGCAGGTTTCTTCCATGAACATTCAGTTTAGGAAAAGTGCTTATTGATTCTGTTAAGATGATGTAAAATGATCAGAGTACATTGCTTCAGTACACAAAGCAGATGCTCTTGTAATTGATTTGAAATGGCAATAAATTGCTATGTGCAAATTCTTTTTAATTGGGAGACATCAGTTTTGGTGTGCTCTCTTTGTTTTAATTTCCCAAAGAACAGAGCTTCAATGCTAATTAATGTTTTTCAACAAACCAATTAGCATTGCCCCGTTAATTCTTTGAAATGTAAAGCAATTTCATCTTTTACTACAACTATTAATTAATATCCAACAGCTTATCTACTGCATCCTGTATTAGCAATACGTAACCGGAACGAAGCACACTG
>VOFC01007087.1_pt1 | contig 15173 bp, 16 predicted proteins | sample 5384161 | NCBI WGS metagenome assembly VOFC01 (sample SAMN12384722, study PRJNA508395) | human gut metagenome | isolation source: healthy gut B | host: Homo sapiens | reverse complement strand
CTAATGAATGAGGAGACGCACCTCGCATCATCCGCGAGAATTTTGACCGCTCGCCGCTGTTCAATGGGATGATCGAATCGGTCGGGCCCCGCGGTACTGCCCGTCGATCGAGACGAAAGATCGACCGCTTCCCGGACAAGCCCCGGCACCAGCTGTTTGTGGAGCCGTGCGGCCTCGGGACGGACGAGATGTATATACAGGGCCTGTCGTCGAGCCTGCCGGAGGATGTGCAGCTTGCAATGCTGCACACGATCGCGGGATTGGAGCACGCGGAGATGATGCGCCCAGCCTATGCCATCGAATATGACTGCGTCGACCCGACGGAGCTGCTGCCGACGCTGGAGAGCAAAAAATCCCCGGACTCTGGCTGGCGCGGGGGCAGTTCAATGGCTCTGAGCGGATATGAGGAGGCGGCGGTGCAGGGCTTCGTCGCGGGCGTGAACGCGGCGCTGAAGATCAGGGCGAGCCCGATGATCTTAAAACGCTCCGACGGCTACATCGGCACGCTGATCGACGATCTTGTGACGAAGGGCACAAACGAGCCGTACCGCATCATGACGAGCCGCTCGGAATACCGCCTGCTCCACCGGCAGGACAACGCCGATGAGCGCCTGTCCGCCATCGGGCACCGGATCGGCCTGGTGTCAGACGATGCGCAGTATGAGGCGGTGCAGGAAAAATACCGCGCCGTTGCGCGGGAGATCAAACGGCTGGAGTCGAGCGGCATCCCAGAGGCGCGGCGCTGAACGAGATGCTGACGGAAAAGGAACGGCGGCGGTGAAGGGTTCGGCCCGTCTGGCCGACCTGGTGCGGCGGCCGCAGATCGCGTAGACGATCTGGCCCGTTTGACCCGGAGCGCCCGGCGCTGTCTCCCGCGGTGCAGGAGGCGGTGGAGATTCAGATGAAGTATGCGGGCTACATCGAGCGCCAGCAGCGGCAGGTCGCGGAGGACTTTCGCGCGAGGAAAACAGGCTTTGCCGGACGGCATCGACTATCTTTCCATCACGGGGCTTCGCGTCGAGGCGCGTCAGAAGCTGCAGGAGATTCGCCCGCTCTCCATCGGGCAGGCGAGCCGCATCTCCGGCGTCTCCCCGGCGATATCGCGGTGCTGCTCATCTGGCTCGGACAACAGGAACAATAGCAGGAGAGGACCCATGTATTTTGATTCCCACGCACACCTCGACGAGGCGTGCTTTCAGGAGGATTTTGACGATATTCTGGCCCGGATGGCGCAGAAAAGTGCGTGACGGCATGATGAACATTGGCTGCGATCTGCCGTCGAGCGAACGTTCCATCCGGCTGGCGGGCGGTACGACTGGATCTGGGCAGCCGTCGGCAGTCATCCGGACGACGCGGATCAGGTGGACGAGGCGCGTATTTTGATGTATCGGAAGCTCGCACGGCACCCGCGCGTGAAGGCCATTGGCGAGATCGGACTCGATTACCATTATGAAGACATCCCGCGCGACGTGCAGCAGCACGCCTTTCGGCTGCAAATGGCGCTGGCGGAGGAGCTGGAGCTGCCGGTCGTCATCCACGAGCGCGAGGCGCATGGCGATGCGCTGACGATCATCGACGAATACCCGTCGGTGAAGGGCGTGTTCCACTGCTTCTCCGGCTCGCCGGAGCTGGCGAACGAACTGGTGCGCCGCGGCTGGTATATCGGCTTCACCGGCGTGGTCACGTTCAAAAACGCGCGCAAGGCCGTGGAGACGGCGAAGAGCATCCCGCTGGGGCGCATCCTGATCGAGACGGACTGTCCCCTATGGCGCCGGAGCCGTATCGAGGGCGGCGCAACGACCCGAGCTATGTGCCGCTGGTGGCGCAGAAGATCGCGGAACTGCGCGGCCTCCCGGCAGCGACCGTGGCGCAGGCCACATGGGATAACGCACGGAAGCTGTTCTGCCTGTAACAGTCCGTTACTGATTTTCGTACCGCACTGTAGGGGCCGATGCCCTCATCGGCCCCTACAAGGCGCATCGCGAGAAGGCACATTTCCCGTTTTGCTTTTGCATAGCAAAAACATCCCCTCATCCGAGGGGGACGTTTGATATTCCTTGAAAATCACGGTCAGAGGTTGCGGGTGTCGTAAAACCTCCGGCGGGAGCACATCGGCCAGCGCGATCAACGCGGCGTTCGGCGCGCCATCCTCCGGCACAAGGACGGGCTGTGCAGACTGAGCTGTTCTTTGCCGGGTGCGGAAAGCGGAGCAGAATACTGACTGCCGCGCCCCCTCTGTGCGCCCCTGCAAGAGCAGCGTGCCGCCGTGGAGCTGGATGATCTGCTGCACGAGCGGCAGGCCGAAGCCCGCGCCGCGCCGCCCGTCGTCCAGCGGGGCAAAGCGGCCGAATTTCGAAAACGCCTCGGCCAGCGTCTCGCCGTCCATGCCTTCGCCGCTGTCGGCAATGGTGATCACGGCGTTCTGTTCGTGCCGCGTCAGCTCCAGCAGGATCGAGCGCCGCACGGCGTGTTTTCAGTGCATTGAGAGCAGCTCGCAGATGGCCGAAACCCAGACGCTTTCGGTCGATCCAGCCGTAAAACTGCCGCGCGGGAGCTTTCCCGCAGCGAGACGCCAAGCTCGGCGCAAAGGGATTCCAGCTGTTCAGCAGAGGTCGCCGAAATAGCCGCAAAGCTCGGTCTTCTCGCGCCGGAGCGTCAGTTCGCCGCTCAGTCCGCCGCCGAAGTCGCGCAGATGGCCGCACAGGCGGGAGCAGCCGGTAAAGCGCCCGCTGGCAGACGGCGGTCGAATGTTGAGCCCGGGATCCTCCAGCTCCTCCAACACCGGAAACGAGCGTTTCCCCGACGGAAAACAGCTCTTCCAGCGGGGTTTGCAGCGCGTGGGAGACAGCCAGAAGCGTCTGCGCGGAGAGCAGCTCTGTCTGCTCCGGCTGCACGAGCAGGAGCATCCCGTCCTCGAGCGGGCGTGCCGTGACCGTCCGGGGGCGGCCTGCCAGTGTCAGCTCCAGCGAAGCGCCGCCGGAGGGATATCCGGCAGTGTCGGCATCGGCGCCAACGGCCAGCCCCATGGCGCGCGCACCCGCGCTGCATGCGGCGATCCGTCCGTCCCGGAGCAGGGAGCACCGGCTCCGAAAACAGATCGAACAGGCCGTCGTCAAACATAGATAAATCGTCCAAAATAACCCTCCCTCGGCGTATAGCCTTCCCAGAAATGCGAAGTTTTCCGCTGGAAAAAGCCGCCAGCATCATTATCATAACGGATTTCGAGAAAAATGCAAGCGTTCGGCATAATTCGGCAGAAAAGACACAAAAATGCTGCCGTATACAGTACGGCATTGCGCAAAAGCGGCCCGCACGGCGCGGCGCGTCAGTCCTTTCGGCGGCGATATTCCGATGGCAGTTCGCCGTAGGGCTCCTTGAAGGCCGCGGGGAAGCGACTTTGGCTCTCATAGCCGACGGCCTGCGCAATGGCTGCGACGTCATCCTGCGTGGTGCGCAGGCGCGTGGCCGCCGCCTCCATGCGGTGCTTTTTGATGTGCGCGGCGATGGTCTCGCCATAGACCTGCCGGAAGACGCGCTTGAGCGTGGTGGCGTTCATCAGATACTTGCGCGAAAGCTCCTCAATCGTCACGCGCTCGGAAAGATTGGCGGTCAGCTCGTCGTGGACGTGCCGGATGATGGACTCCTGGGACGCCTGGAAATCGACGGCTCGCTCCGGACAGGCGATCTCCATCACCTGTTCCACGATCTCGTGCAGCATCCGGATCTGCGCTGTGTCGGCGGCTTTATAATAGACCCTCCTTGCCGTCTCGCCGGCTGACGAGCAGACCGCTCTCCGTCAGCGAGCGGAGATGGTGCGACACCGCCGGGCTTGACATTTCAAAAGCAGCGCCGCCAGATTGATGACGCACTCCCTCCCGGTGGCTCAGCAGCCAGAAGATGCGCACGCGCGTCGGGTCGCTGAGCTGCTTGAAGATCTCCGAAACTGCCGTAAAATGCGCCACATCATCAGCTCGCGATGCAGATCTTCGATGTGGCCGCCCTCGCCGTGGTCGTGCGGCAGCACGAATCCTGCCATATAGTCAGCCTCCTTTGTCCGTTTTGGAAATTCCTTCGCCTTTTCGGAAGCACCCGCCCCCGAAGACTTGATTTTCCCGTTTGAGGACAGTATACTGCGGATGTAAAGATTAAGCAAGCGTTTAATTCAAATTTCAACTGGAGGTCAACACCATGAAAAAGACATATCAGATCGAAGTCGACTGTGCGAACTGCGCGAACCTGATGGAGGAAGCCGCGAACAAGACCGAGGGCGTCGCCTCTGCGACCGTCAATTTCATGACGCAGAAGATGATCGTCGAATTCTCCGAGGGCGCGGACGAGAAGAAGACGATGAAAGCCGTGCTCAAAGCCTGCAAAAAGGTCGAACCCGACTGTGAGATCGAATTGTAAGACTTCGCGCCGCCTGTTCCGGTTTCCGGGCACAGGCGGCCCACCTTTTGAATGAGGGAGGCCCTTCCATGACAAAGAAACAGAAAAAGATGCTGATCCGCATCCTGATCACGGCGGTGATGCTGATCGCGCTGGAATTCATCCCCATCACCGGCATGCCGCAGCTGATCGCCTATCTGGCGGCGTATCTGGTCATCGGCTATGACATCCTGAAAAAGGCCGGAAAAGGCATTGCCAACGGCCGCGCGTTCGACGAAAATTTCCTGATGGCGCTGGCGACGCTCGGTGCGTTCGGCCTGGCCATCTGGACGAAGAGCGGCGACTATGTCGAGGGCATCGCGGTCATGCTGTTCTACCAGATCGGCGAGCTGTTCCAGAGCTACGCCGTCGGCAAATCCCGCCGGAACATCTCCGCCCTGATGGACATTCGCCCGGACTACGCCAACATCGAGCGTGACGGGCAGCTTGTGCAGGTCGACCCGACGAGGTCGAGGTCGGGAGCATCATCGTCGTTCAGCCGGGCGAAAAGGTCCCGCTCGACGGCGTGATCGTCGAGGGCAGCGCCAGCCCAACACCAGCGCTCGCTGACCGGCGAGAGTCATGCCGCGCGACGTCCGCGCGGGCGACGAGATCATCAGCGGCTGCATCGACTGATGTCCGGCGTGCTGAAGATCCGCACGACGAAGGCGTTCGGCGAGTCCACGGTCTCAAAGATCCTCGATCTCGTCGAGAACGCCAGCTCGCGCAAATCCCGCCCGAGAGGCGTTCATCTCGCGCTTCGCGAAAATTTATACGCCCGCCGTCTGCATCGCGGCGCTGGCGCTGGCCATCCGCGCCGGTCGGGCGCTGATCGCGGGTCTGGATGCTGGACTGGAGCGGAGTGGATTACCGTGCCCTTTCCGTTCCTCGTCGTCAGCTGCCCGTGCGCCTCGTCATCAGCATCCCGCTGAGCTTCGCGGGCATCGGCGGGGCCAGTAGGAGGGCATCCTGATCAAGGGTTCCAACTATCTCGAGGCTCTCTCCGGGCGAAGGTCGTCGTCTTCGACAAGACCGGCACGTTGACGCAGGGCGTCTTCGAGGTCACAGCCGTGCATCACAGCCCGCTGGCCGAAGAGCAGCTGCTGGAATATGCGGCGCTGGCCGAATGCGCCTCGTCGCACCCGATCAGCAAGAGTCTGCAAAGCGTATGGAAAGGAAATTGACCGCAGCCGCGTCACCAATATTGAGGAGATCAGCGGCCACGGCATCACCGCCACGGTCGACGGGCACGCCGTCGCCGCGGGCAACAGCAAGCTGATGGCGAAGCTCGGCGTCGAGTATCACGACTGCCACTGCGTCGGCACGATCATCCACATGGCCGTCGACGGCCAGTACGCGGGCCACATCGTCATCTCCGACGTGGTGAAGCCGCATTCCAAGGAAGCCATCGCCCGGCTGAAGAGGCCGGCGTGGCAAAGACCGTCATGCTCACCGGCGACGCGAAGCGCGTGGCCGAGAGCGTCGCGGCGGAGCTTGGCGTGGATGAAGTCCGCAGCGAGCTGCTCCCGGGCGATAAGGTCGCACAGGTGGAGAAGCTGCTTGCCGCCAAGGGCAAACATGAGCAGCTGGCCTTCGTCGGCGACGGCATCAACGACGCCCCGGTCCTGACGCGCGCCGACATCGGCATCGCGATGGGGGCAATGGGCTCGGACGCCGCCATCGAGGCAGCAGATGTCGTGCTGATGGACGACGACCCGCTCCAGATCGCGAAAGCCATCAAGATCTCGCGCAAGTGCATCGGCATCGTGAAGCAGAACATCGTCTTCTCGCTGATCGTCAAGTTCGGCTGCCTCGCGCTCGTGGCGTTCGGCATTGCGAACATGTGGGCGGCGATTTTCGCCGACGTCGGCGTGATGGTGATGGCTGTGCTCAATGCCATCCGTGCCCTGGAAATACAAGGACTGAAGAAATTTCGCAAAAAGGCGTCATCGAAGATGACGCCTTTTGCCGATACGGAGGTCAAAATGGGCGGAAATCATTTACAATTTACAGAGTTTGGAGTATAATGCAGATATATCCGATTAAGGAGGAACCATGATGCACAGAAAATTCCCTTACCCTTCTGGCGCTGCTGCTCTGCCTTGCGCTGTCCGTGCCCGCGCTGGCTGCGGAAGGACTTGCCGCCTTTCAAAATCCGCAGAACGCGCAGCCCGGTGCGTTTTCCGATGTTCCGTCCGGCAGCTGGTATGCAGCCGGGGTGCAGGCCGTTTCCCGCCGCGGGATCATGAACGGCACGGGGAAGACGAGCTTTTCCCCGAAGCAGACCGTCTCCTGGGCACAGGCCGTTGCCATTGCCGCGCGCATCCACGCCGCCTGCAACGACGGCGAGATCGCCGAGACCGGCGGCGCGTGGTACGAGCCATATATCGCCTATGCCACGGAAGCAAAGCTCCTGCCCTCCACGTGCCCGGACGGAAGTGCCGTCACGGCGAAGACCATCACCCGGCAGGAGCTGGCAGGGCTGTTTGCCAATGTGCTGCGCGCAGAGGATCTGCCCGCGATCAACGACCAGACCATCCCGGATCTGAACGCCGTGGATGCGGAGTTCCGCGAGGCGGTGCAGAGAATGTACGCCGCGGGCGTCTTTACCGGCAAAAATGGCGGCAAATTCTTGACCCCAAGGGCTCTGCCACGCGCGCAGAGATCGCTGTGATCGTCAGCCGTCTGCTGCTGCCCGGCCAGCGCGTCAGCCATGACAGCCGCATCAATACCGCCATGTCCGATCAGATGGGCAACTACTATCAGGGCGGCCTTGCCGTGCAGTCCGGCGACACAGTCTACTACGTCTACCGCAATGACGACGCCGATGAGATCGGTGTGACTGCGCGCAAGGCGGACGGCAGCATGGTGCCGCTCTTTACCTCCGACCGCGTGCCGGACAATCTTTACCTCGATGAGGACGGTGCGTTCTACTTCCTGGTGGGAGAAGCTGCTCCGCTACGACCCCGCCGTCAACAAGGTCGACGAGGTCTACGCCGCGAAGGGCAAGATTGACTCGTTCCAGTTCTACGACGGGAAGCTCTACGTGCTGAAAATTACGCCGGTGATCCCAACTACCCGGATCAATGGCGTTACCGCTTCGGGTATCTCGAAAACGGCCAGTTCAAGAGCCTGATGGACGGCATCACCTTCAAGCAGGAGACTCATATGGAGCGCCTGCATCTGTTCGGCGGTAAGGCGTGGTTCCTCTTCGGAGACAACTCCTATGTCTCGAATGACTACCGGTTTTATAATTACACGCTCTGGTCGATCGATCTTGCGACCGGCGAAAAAGGGCCGCGCGGTGGATCTCGACCGTTTTTATTTGAGCGAGATCGCTTTCGACGGCGCGACCGCCTATGCGTTCGACGGCGGCGACGACCAGCCCATGAAGATTGTGCGCTTCAGCCTGTTCCAGCCTGATCTGCGTGAAACTGTCCTCACGATGCCCGAGGAGGCCACGCCGGGGTATCGTATGTCGCTGATCTCAAACGGCGGCAAGCTCTATTACTTCTCGCCCGAGGCGCGTAAGCTCTGGCAGATCGACGCAGACGGCAGCATGACGCTGACCGCGCAGGCCACATGGGGCGACCGCCTGTTCGAGTACGCGACCATCACGCCGCAGGGCGTCCTCTTCCACGACGTGACCTCGATCCGTTTGAACGAGTCCTCGGTGTTTGAAGTCCGCTTGCCGGATGGCTCGCTCGTGAATTGCGCCGACTTCCTGAAGCTCCAATGACCGGATAGCAGCCTGAAATCTGAGACCTATCCCAAAATGCCCCGCGCGGCTTCAACCGCGCGGGGCCGTTTTTGTACAGAATTGAGAAGACTCTGTGCAAAATATACAAAAAATCCGGGATAAAATTTCTCTGCACAAATTTATTTTTATAAAAACTCTATAAAAACTTAGTGGAAATTTCGGATGTTTTCTTTCGGAAAATCCGGTACGATAATGTCAGCGAAAAAATAGGATTGCGTAAGTTCAACGAGATCATCAACGGAACCCGCCCCTTCACCTATGAAATGGTGCTTCGTTCCAATATTTCGTATACGGTAGACGCTGCCTATCACTTGGATATCATCATCAGCAAGGGCAACACGTGCGCAACACTCCGCTATGGCGGCACTACGATCGGCTTCTTATATCTGCAACAGCGCTGGCAGCTGGAGCGATACGCTGTTCAATACCTCGTTTAACACCTCGCAGTATGGAAACCAGTTCACGACCGTGACCGGCACGTATTCGCCTGAAAACGGCGGCACGCTCACCGTATACTTCAACGGCGAACCGATCTGCACGTTGCCCAACGTTGGCAGTGTGAAGCCGTCGGACTTCGATCTCTGGATCGGCAAGGACCCGGAAAATCCGGGCAGAACCGGTTCCGGCGACTATAGCTCCGCCCGCATCTTCGGCGACGCACTGACCGCGGAAGAGGTCAAGATGTCTGCTGCGGAAAAGCTGCAACTGGACAACATCGGCACCTGGTACGATTTCAACGACGTGACCGTGAAAACGATGGCCGACAAAACCGCGCTGAACGAAGCCGTTGCGAGAGCGGAAGCCATAACCGAAACCGGCTACTGCGCCCCGACGTGGAACGCCCTGCAAACCGCGCTGAACGAGGCGAAGAACCTCGGTGCAGACGCCGCGCAGGATGTAATCGACGCGAAGACGGTGGCCCTGAATACCGCGATCACGAACCTGAAGACGCACGACTTTACCGGCGCCTGGCAGAGCGATGCGGAAGGCCACTGGCACGTCTGCACGACCGAGGGCTGCGCTGTGACGGACACGAACTGCCCATATGCCCGACCGCGCAGAGCCGACAGAAACTGATCCGGTGACATGCTCTAACTGCGGCGATATCATCGCGTCCGCGACCGGCCACATTCACCACACCACAACGCAGGTTCCGTCTGAGACTGCGACCTGCATCAGCAAGGGGCCACAAGGCGTATTACACCTGCTCTGGCTGCTCCAACTGGTTCGAGGACGCGGAAGCGACAACGGTCATTCCCGATCATAGCACCGTAAAACGGACTACGACCCGACCAACCATGTGGGCGGTATGGAAGTTCCTAACGCGAAAGACGCAACCTACACCGAAGAAGGCTATACCGGTGACATCTGCTGCAAGATGCGACGGGGCGTGACGGCGAATTCCGAGTTCAACCGTTCGCCGATGTTCCGTCCGATAGCTGGTACTCCGTCAAGGCCGCTTGAACGCGACGCTGACCGTTCAAGCCGAACGCGACGCTGACCGTCGCACAGACGATCAAGCGGCGCTGCATCAGCTCGATCGCACTGGCGAAGTCAGCCTGAAGAACGGCGGCACGAACTAGTATGACAGCTACGTCAACTACGCAGTTGTGAACGGCATCATTGAGAAGGATTATGCGAAATTACACCAAGGCACAGATGAACGCGCCGGTCACCCGCGGCGAATTCGTCCACATCTTCTATGGTGCGGAAGAGGCCTATAAGGCGATCAACACCGTGGCAAATAACGCAATTCCCGACGTGAAGGCGACCGACAAGTTCGCGGCAGGAGAGTTCTATCGCGCGGGCATCCTGACCGGATCTACGAAGTTCCATTCCGCGAGCACCATCGTGCCGCGGCATCCCTCAGAATGTTCGAAGCCTCCGCTAGAAAGAGCATTATCCTGAACTAAATCCGGCGGCGGTCAGCCAGTCCAACCTGACGCGAAGGGCACGTTCCATCCTTTTGGCTTCTTAGCACCATCAAGCGGCTCCCACTGCTTCGTATTTCGCGCGTCTTCATTCAAACCAGACGTCAAGCTCCAAGCCGGTCAAAAGCCCCGGCGTTCGGCTTCCGCCTGGCAGAACCGGAGCCACGCCGTGCCGGGAATTCTTCAATGTGGTGGAAGCGGCGGGCGCACAGATACGCAGACCCGGCCTGTTCACATAGGCGGCAAAGCCGCAGATCGTTTCGCCGACACAGGCGACGAGCACATCGAATTCCGGCGCGTCAAAGAGCTGGTAAACATGCTGCTGTAGCGCTTCGCAGAAGCCAGGGCGGAAGATGTCCGGCCGCCCGGCTGCATGCAGCTCGCTGACCTGCTGCCGCAGCTCGTTCACGCGCGGCAGATCCTCGCGCGCTGCATATCGTACCACTGGTTCCATGGCGGTCACCTGATTTCGAGATTCATCAGGTCGAAATCGACCGGCTTGCCGCCAATTTTGAAAAAGGCCGGGAAGGTGCACAGCTTCCGGAAGCCGAATTTTTCATAGAGGCGGATGGCGCGGACATTGTCGCTGCGCACCTCGATATCGAACTGGGCAAAGCCGTTCTCCTTGGCAAAGGCAAGAATTGCTTCCGTCAGCGCAGACGCCGCACCGCAGCCCCACCACGCTTTTTTCAGACTGATACCGAATTCGCCGCGGTGGCGCATCCGGTTGGGCTTGCGGTTCAGGCTTGCCGTGCCGATGATCTCGCCGTCCACCCTGGCGAGATACTGCACATTGTCGGCCGAACCCTCCTGCACGCGCAGATAGGCTTCCTCCGCCTCCACGCTGAGCGGCACGCCTCCGGCCCGAAGCTGAGGTTGTTCGTCTCTCCGCCGATGATCTTCAGATATTGCAGCAGCGCGGCGCCGTCCTCCGCCCGCGCGCGTTCGATCACAAATGGTACGTGTTTCGGTTCCATCCGTTCGTTCCTCTGCTCCTTAAAATCACAGAATGTCGTGTCCACGTTGAAAACTTGATTATAGTTTCCAAACCGCCCCCTTGTCAAGCACCCTCCCAATCAAATCCCCGCGAGCCGCGGCTCGGCTCCCCTGAAAGGGGGGCTTTAGCGGGCGACCAATGGCCGCCCCTACGTTTACAGACGGAAGCACGAAAGCATTCGTAGGGACGGGCATTGCCCGCCCGCAGGGCCGATGAGTACCCGCAAGGGAGCAAGGCCGCATCTGTAACAGATCAGCAAGACCGCGCAGCTGGGCGATCTGGTCAACGTCGACGTGCAGACGAAGGCCTTCGGCCGCATCGCGGCCCAGACCGCCAAGCAGGTCATCATCCAGGGCATCCGCGAGGCAGAGCGCGGCATGATCTTCGACACATTCTCGTCCAAGGAGCATGAAATTCTCACTGGTACGGTGCTGCGTATCGAGCCTGCAACCAACGACATGACTATCCGCATCGGCGGCGGCAACGACAAGACCGACGCCATGCTCTCCGCCTCCGAGCAGGTCCGCACGGAGTATTATCACGAGGGCGACATCATCCGCGTCTACGTCGTGGAGGTCCGCCGGTCCACAAGAGGCCCACAGGTCATCGTCTCGCGGACGCATCCGGGCCTTGTTAAGCGGCTCTTTGAGCTCGAAGTCCCCGAGATCGCTTCCGGTCTTGTGGAGGTCAAGTCCATCGCCCGCGAGGCGGGCTCCCGCACGAAGCTGGCGGTCTATGCCACGCAGGAGAACATTGACCCCGTCGGCGCCTGCGTCGGCACGAGAGGCGCCAGGGTCGGCGCGGTTGTGGACGAGCTGCACGGCGAAAAAATGGACATCATCGTCTGGTCGGACGACCCGGCAAAGTTCGTCGCGGCCGCGCTTTCCCCGGCAGATGTTAAATCCGTGACGCTTCTGCCCGGCAGCACGAAGGCCTGCCGCGTGATTGTTCCGGACGATCAGCTGTCGCTTGCCATCGGTAAAGAAGGGCAGAACGCCCGTCTCGCCGCCCGCTTGACCGGTTATAAGATCGATATCAAGCCTGCTTCGCAGGAGCATGAGCTGGAGCTGGAGGACGCAGCGGCTGCCGCCGAGGCGCAGGAAGCCGGCGGAAGACGCCGAGCCGCAGGCGTAAGCCTGCTTCTGAAGGAGGCGCGCATATGCAAAAAAAAATTCCCATGCGCCAATGCGTTGGCTGCCGGGAAATGAAGGCGAAAAAAGAACTGGTCCGCGTGGTCAGAAGCCCGGAAGGGGATATTTCTCTCGATTTTCGCGGTAAGGCGCCCGGCGCGCGGCGCCTATCTCTGCCCGCAGACCGAGTGTCTCAGACGGGCGATCAAGTCCAAGGCGCTTGAGCGGGGGCTTGACTGCCAGATTCCACAGGAGATCTACGACCAGCTTCTTGCAAGAATGGAGGCGGGCGGCCATGACTGATCAGCAACAGAAGGCGCTGCGCCTGCTGGGTCTTGCCCGCAGGGCAAGACTGCTGCAGATCGGGGAAGAACCGGTCGGCATCGCCTGCCGCGGCGGCAAGGCGAAGCTTCTATTGGTTGCAAAGGATGCCGGCGATCATACCTTCCGCCGGGCGAGATCCTTTGTTTCGGGCAGAGTGCCCGTATGTATGTGTGCCGTACACGAAAGACGAGCTCGGCGACGGACTGGGCTGCAATGCCTGTGCGCTGTGCGCATTTACCGAGCCCGCGTTTGCAAAATCGTTTCTTGAGGCACTGGGCGATGAGGCACATGCTGAGATCCTGGCCCAGCTGACTGTGCAGACGCAGCGCGTCTTGAAGCGCCGGCAGGAGGCACAGGCGCACAGGAAGAATGTTAAAACAGGGAAGAAATAACTGGAGGTGGCTGTATTGAGTATTGAAGTGAAACAGAAGATCAAGGATGTCGCGGACGATTTTGCGATGCCGGCGAAGAAGCTGATCGAGATCGTCGGGAAGTTCTATGAAAAGCCGAAAAGCAGCTCCCAGAATTTGACGGAAGACCAGCTGAACGTGATCTTTGACTACATCACGCAGCAGAACCAGATCGATTCGATCGAGCAGGTCTTTGCCGCTGCCGCGGCAAAGAAGGAAGCTCCGGCGCCCGCGCCGGCTCCCGCACCCGCTGCGCCCGCCGCACCGCCGCCGCGCAGAATAAGCCTGCCGCGCCCGCGCAGAGCAATCAGCCGCGTCCGCAGCAGCAGAATCAGCAGCCGCGCCGCAGCAGAACAATGTCCAGCGCCCGGCGCAGCCGCAGAACAATCAGAACAACCAGAACGCGCAGCGTCCGCAGCAGCCGAACGCCCAGCAGCAGCCCAAGCAGCCGCAGCCTGGAGTAAGCGCGAGCGCCGCGTCATCGACACCAGCGCCGTCACGGTCAATGCCGACCGTTATGACGACCGCGTCGATTCGCTTGTCTCCGAGCGCGTACAGAACTACCAGCGGCAAGCAGAAGATCGGCAACAAGAACAAAAAGCAGCAGGCGAAGAAGTTCGGCACCAAGAACCGCTCCGAGGAGCAGGAGAAGATGCGCAGACTCCAGCTTGAAATCGCCAAGAAGGCGCCGCTGGTCGTCAAGATCCCGGACGAGATCACAGTCGGCGAACTGGCCTCCCGCATGAAGAAGACCGCCGCCGAGGTTATGAAGTGCCTGATGAAGAACGGCGTGATGGCCACCGTCAACCAGACCATCGACTACGATACGGCGGAGTTTGTCGCCGTCGAGCTCGGCTGCAAGGTCGAGCGCGAGGTCATTGTCACGATTGAGGAGCGGCTGTTCGACGATCATCAGGACACCGCCGACGAGCTCGTCACCCGTCCGCCGGTCGTGGTCGTCATGGGTCACGTTGACCACGGCAAGACGAGCCTTCTCGACTATATCCGTCACGCAAAGGTCGCGGCCGGCGAAGCCGGCGGCATCACCCAGCACATCGGCGCTTACACCGTGAAGGTCAGTGGCCAGCCCATCACGTTCCTCGATACGCCGGGCCATGCCGCGTTCACCGAGATGCGCGCGCGCGGCGCGATGTGCACCGACATCGCCATCCTGGTGGTGGCGGCGGACGACGGCATCATGCCGCAGACGATCGAGGCCATCAACCACGCCAAGGCTGCGAAGATTCCCATCATTGTCGCAGTCAACAAGATGGATAAGCACGGAGCAAACCCCGACCGCATCCTGACCCAGCTGACTGAGCACGGCCTGACACCTTCTGAGTGGGGCGGCGAAACAGAAGTTTGTAAGATCTCTGCGAAGACCGGCGCAGGCATCGACGAGCTGCTCGAGACGGTCCTTCTGACGGCTGAAATGCTGGAACTCAAGGCCAACCCGAACCGTGCGGGCAAGGGCTGCGTTCTTGAAGCGCGTCTGGACAAGACCCGCGGCCCGATTGCGACGCTCCTTGTCCAGAACGGTACGCTGCGTCAGTCTGACCTCATCATTGCGGGCACGGCCGTCGGCCGCGTGCGTGTGATGACAAACGACAAGGGCGCGCAGGTCAAGGAAGCGGGGCCGTCCATCCCGGTTGAGATCACAGGTCTGGCCGAGGTGCCCGCTCCGGGCGACGAGTTCAACGTCGTTTCCGACGAACGTATGGCGCGTCAGCTCGTCGAACAGCGTAAGCAGAAGATCAAGGACGACGCCAACAAGCTGAATCAGAAGGTTACGCTCGAGAGCCTCTTCTCCAAGCTGCAGGAGGGCGAGATGAAGGAGCTGAACCTCATCGTCAAGGCAGACGTGCAGGGCTCGGCGGAAGCCGTCAAGGCTTCGCTCGAAAAGCTGTCGAACGAGGAAGTGCGCGTGCGCGTCATTCACGCAGGTGTCGGCGCGATCAACGAGTCCGACATCCTGCTGGCCTCGACCTCGAACGCCATCGTCATCGGCTTCAACGTCCGCCCGAACGAGCAGGCGCAGGCCGCGGCAAAGCGCGACAAGGTCGACATGCGGATGTACCGCGTCATCTACGACGCCATCAATGAAATTTCCGACGCCATGAAGGGCATGCTGGCGCCGAAGTACCGTGAGGTCATCATCGGCCACGCCGAGGTCCGCCAGACCTACAAGGTCTCCGC
>VOFC01004179.1_pt1 | contig 15198 bp, 21 predicted proteins | sample 5384161 | NCBI WGS metagenome assembly VOFC01 (sample SAMN12384722, study PRJNA508395) | human gut metagenome | isolation source: healthy gut B | host: Homo sapiens | reverse complement strand
GAGGCCGAGGCGTAATGTCATTTCTCATCAGACAGACATTGATTTATGCCATCCCTTTGATGGTAGTGGCGCTGGCCGGCATCTTTGCGGAGCGCAGCGGTATCATCAACCTGGCATTGGAAGGTATTATGATCTTTTGGCGCCTTTATCGGGGTGCTGTTTGTACGGATGATGCAGGCGATGGGCTGGTTTGAGGCGGCAAAAGGCCGCCGATAACTGGGTGGCGCTGCAGGGGTATCTGCTGCTGGCCATGCTGGTGGCGGCGATACTGGGCGCGGTGTTCTCGCTGCTATTGGCGTTCGCGGCCATCAACCTAAGGGGCAGACCAGACCATCGTCGGTACGGCGCTGAACATGCTGGCGCCCGCGCTGGTGCTGTTCCTGGTGCGCCTCATCGCCAAGCAGAACCAGCTGCTGCTGCTCAAGGGGTGACTCCGCCTCCTGGTTCATGATTAAAAAGACGATGCTGGGCTTTGACAGAACCGCGGAGCTGAACTTCTTCCAGGAGACCTTCCTCAATAAGGTGTACCTGAGCAACTATGTATGCGTGCTGGTATTCATCATTCTGGCCATCATTCTTTACAAGACCAAGTTTGGCCTGCGGCTGCGGGCCTGTGGTGAAAACCCCCAGGCGGCGGATTCGCTGGGCATCAATGTAAAGAAGATGCGCTATGCCGGCACCACCATTTCCGGCGCGCTGGCCGGTATGGGCGGCTTTGTATACGCGGTGACCACCGCCAACTGCTCGGCCAACGGCGATGTGGCGGGCTTCGGCTTCCTGGCGCTGGCGGTTATGATCTTCGGCAACTGGAAGCCGCTGAACGTTGCGGGCGGCGCGCTGCTGTTCGGTCTGTTTAAGTGCATCGCGGCGTGCTATTCCACGCTGGATATCAACGGCGACGGCATCTACGCGCTGACGGAGCTGGGCCTGAACGCCAACTTCTACCGGCTGCTGCCGTATGTCATCACGCTGGTCGTGCTGGCCTTTACCTCCAAGAGTTCCCGCGCCCCCAAGGCTGAGGGCATTCCCTACGATAAGGGACAGAGATAAAAAGGCAAAACCAATCGTAAGCAAAGGGCGGCTCCTGCGGGGGCCGCTTCCTTTTGGCCGGGGGGATGTCATTGACGGGCGGGCGGAAAAATTGGTATGCTATTAGAATGATCTCCCGGTATGGCGGCCGCAGAGAAAAGGTATGGCCGCAGACCCGCGAAGGCGCGCAGGCGCGGCGGAGCGGGGAGGGCCGGCCCCGGCTTTTTGGCGGGGCGGCCCGACGGAGAGCGGAGCCGTGCCTGCGCGCATCCGGAAGGCCGGGGGAAGAAAGCATTTTGGGCAAGAGAGATAGGAGGTTCCGGAATGGAGCATCTTGATGCAAGACTGGGTACCATAGCGGCTATGGTGCCGCGCTGCCGGGCGGTGGCAGATATCGGCTGCGACCATGGGCTGCTGGTGGCGGCTCTGCTGGAGGGCGGCCGCTGCGATTACGGCATTGCGGCCGATATTAACCCCATGCCGCTGGAGAAGGCCCGGCAGGAGCTGACCCGCCGGGGACTGCTGGCACAGAGCGAGTGCCGCCTGACCAACGGACTGTGCGGCATCGCGCCGGTGGGGGTGGATGTGGTAGTGATCGCCGGGATGGGTGGGGAGCTGATCGCGGATATCCTTTCCCGGTGGGACTACACCGAAAACCCGGCCATTACCTACCTTTTGCAGCCCATGACCCGGCCGGTACACCTGCGGCGGTGGCTGTATACCCATCGCTTTACCCTGCGGGAGGAGCGCTGCTGCCGGGCGAACGGCAAGCTGTATACGGTACTGCGGGCGCAGTACACCGGCTGCGCTACCGAGGAGACTCCGGCGGCGCTGTACTTTGGGGCGCTGGACCTGGAAAATGACCCGCTGGCCGGGGAATACCGGGAGCAGGTGCTGGGACGCCTGCGGCGGCGCATTACCGGGCTGGTGGAAGCCAAGCCCGGCCCCGAACGGGACGCTGAGCTGGCGGAAGCGACGAAGCTGCTGCTGGCGCTGCGATAAAACTGAAATTCTGCAGGGGGCAGGGCGGGCGCAGCCCCGCCCGCCGCAGGCGGGCGACACGAGCTGCGCTCGTGTGTTTCGGCTTTGCCGAAACGGGCTGCGCCCCGGGAGCCCGCGGTCTCTGCCCCCACGCACATTTTTTTGCAGGGGTAGGGGAGCGGGCCGCAGGCCCGGCGGCGCGTAGCGCCGCCGCAGCGGGCGCAGCCCGCTGAAACCGTCCGGAGGACGGTTTGGCCTGCGGCCCGAGCTAGCCCCCCTGCACCATCCATACCCAAACCAAAAGGAAGCGATCCCTATGCCATTTGACGGCGGATTTCTGCACAAGATAAAACAGGAGCTGGAACCGATGATCGGGGCCAGAGGGATAAAATAGGCCAGCCCAACCGGGATTGCGTGGTCATCCACCTGCACAACCGGGGCCGGTGCGCCGCCTGGTGATCCTGGCCGGTGCGGCCCCACGACTGCACTTTTTTCGGCCATCCCCATTGAATACCCGGCCACCCCACCGATGTTCTGCCTGCTGCTGCGCAGCCCTGGGCGGTGGGCGGCTGACCGGGGTGAGCCAGCAGGGGCTGGACCGTGTCCTCACCCTGCACTTTGAGGCGACCAATGAACTGGGCGACCGGGCCAAATTCCGGCTGGTGTGTGAGCTGATGGGGCGGCAGGGCAACCTGGTGCTGGTGGGCGAAAACGGCAAGGTCATTGACGCCATCCACCGGGTGGACTTTGCCGCCAGTGAAAGCCGACCGCTGCCTCCGGGCTGGAGTATGCCTACCCGCCGCGGCAGGAAAAGTTGGATTTTACCATGACCTCCCCTTTGGATGCTGCCGACCGGCTGCTTTCCGGGCCGGATCTTCCTCTCAGCAAGGCGCTGCTGGCGGTGCTGGAGGGGCTTCCCCCCTCATTTGCCGGGAGCTTTCCTACCGCATTGCCCCGGGCGATCCGACGGTTAGCGCCCTTTCCCCCGGTGCAGCGGGCCACCGTTTCCGCCGTACTGGGGGAATGGGCGGCGGCACTGGCCCCCGGCGGCGGCACCCCCGCTGCTGCTGGGCGGCGAAAAGCCGGACTTTTACCTTTCTGCCGCAAAGGCAGTATGAGGGAACGAAGATTACGCAGACGCCTTACCCCACCTGCAGCGAGCTGCTGGAGGAATTTTACCGGCTGAAAACCGGCAGCGAAGGGGTAAAGCTGGCGGGGGAGGGACTGCGCCGGCAGGTCACCTCCATCCACGAGCGGCTGGTGCGCAAGCGGGCGGTGCGCCTGCAGGAGCTGGAAAAAAGCGCCGGCCGGGATCAGCTGCGGCTCTACGGCGACCTGCTGAGCGCCAACCTGTACCGGCTGGAAAAGGGCATGACCGCCCTGACCTGTGAGGACTATACCGCCGATCCACAGGTCAATGTGACCATCCCGCTGGAGGGACGCCTGACCCCCAGCCGCAATGTGCAGAAATACTACACCGAATACCGCAAGGCCGCCAATGCCGAAGCGGTGCTGCGCCGCCTCATCACCGAATGCGAGGAGGAGATCGCCTACATCGAGTCGGTGCAGGAGGCGCTGCGCCGGGCCACCACCGAAGGCGAGCTTTTGGAGATCCGGGAGGAGCTGCGGCAGCAGGGTTACCTGAAAACGCTGACCCCCAAGGGCCAAAAGCCGCTGCAAAAGCGCCGGGGCGGCACCCTGCCCCCGCTGCGGTAAGGTACCGCTCCAGCGATGGATATACCATCCTGTGCGGGCGCAATAACCTGCAAAATGACCAATTGACCCTGAAAACCGCCCATGGCAGCGACCTGTGGTTCCATATCCAAAAGCAGCCGGGCAGCCATGTGATTTTGCTGACCGGCGGCACCCCGCTGGAGGAACTGCCCGACCAAACCATAGAGGAAGCGGCCATGCTGGCCGCCTGCAACAGCAGCGGGCGGGAGAGCAGCCGTGTGCCCATTGACTACACGCTGGTGAAGAACATTAAAAAGCCGAACGGCGCCCGGCCGGGCATGGTCATCTATGAAACCTACTACACCATGCTGACCACCCCCGACCACGCCGCTGCGCAGAAGCTGCTGGAGAAGTAACATCTGTGCCGGGGGGGGAGCGCGGGCCGCAGGCCCGACCGCCGAAGGCGGTCGACGCAGGCTTTGCCTGCGTGTTTCGGCGGAGCCGAAACGGCCTGCGGCCCGGATCCTGCCCCCTGTGCAAGTCTGAATAAAACAGCGGGCCACCCGGGTCCCGCCCCGACCGGGCCCCCATCTCATCCCGCCAAGGAGGAACCATGAAGCCATCGCTTTCTGCGTCCGCCCTCAAGGTTCTGGCGCTGTTCACCATGCTGCTGGACCATATGGCCTACTACCTGTACCTGCCGGAGCCGCTGCGCTGGGTGGGGAGACTGGCCGCACCCATCTTCCTCTTTTTTGTGGTGGAGGGCTTTGGCCGGACGAGAAATTATAAAAAATACCTGCTGCGGGTCTATGCGGTGGCGGCGGGCATGGGGATCACCAATGCCCTGCTGCAGCAATATGCCGGGGGTCTGCGGCCGGATGGCATCACCCCTACCAATGGCATCTGTGCTACCTTCTTTTTGCTGCTGGTGATCCTGCAGGGGCTAAAGCGGATGGAACAGCGCCGCTGGGATGGGATCCTGCTGGTGGCAGGGCCGTTTGTGCTGCCGCTGCTGCTGGAAGCGGTGCTCCCCACCGCAGCAGCCAGCCTGCTGACCACTACATTGCTGCCCAGCCCCTATACCTGCGAGGGCGGCATCGAATTTTTTGATGATCGGGGTACTGCTGTATTTCTTCCGGCGGGAAAGAAGCATGCAGCTGACCGCCTATGTGGTGTCCTGCCTGGTGCTGTACCTTACCCCCATCCTGCTGCTGAACGGTTCGCCGGTAACGCCGCTGTTCACCTATTACCAGTGGATGATGGTCTTCGCGGCAATCCCGCTGGCCATATAACGGGGAGAGGGGAATTCCCGCGCTGGCTGTTCTACTGGTTCTACCCGGCGCATGTGTACCTGCTGTGGGCGCTGGGGGCCCTGCTGCTGGGATAAGGTAGGTGCCCGGTATGGAGGTGGTATGATCCAGCCTCCGGCCCGGTTTGGGGAAGGGGAGAGCGCGGGCCGCAGGCCCGGCGGCTCCGCCGCCGAAGCGGGGGCTTCGCCCGCTTGCCCGCCCTTTGGGCGGCGGCCTGCGGCCCGATCCCTCCCCGCACAAACTCGAAAAATCCCGCCAAAACTAAATCAACCCCTCCCCTTGCACGAGGGAGAAACTGTTATGTTAATTGTCAACTAAATAAATATTTTAGTTGACAATTAGCCTCGCCGTGCTATCCTTACCTTGTTATAAAAAATCATTCCCGGAGGTCGCCGATGTCTACCAAACCCAGTCCCGTACCGCTTCCCGCTTTTCCGCCAAAACACTGACCATGTGCGCCATTTTTACCGCGTTGGTCGCCGTTTGCAGCCAAATCACCATTCCGCTGCCGCTTATCCCCATTAACCTGGCGCTTTTCGCCGTCTACCTGGCCGGCGCGCTATTGGGCCCGTGGCGCGGCGCGCTCAGCCTGCTGGTCTACCTGCTGCTGGCTGCGGTGGGGGTTCCGGTCATGGCGGGATTCCGCGGGGGCCTGGGCAATCTCGTCGGCAATACCGGCGGTTATGTGGTCGGCTATATCTTCGCCGCTTTCTTCACCGGCCTGCTGGTGGAAAAATGGGGCGCGCGTTTTTGGCAGATGTGCGTAGCGATGGTGCTGGGCTGCGCGGTGTGCTATTTCTTCGGTACCCTGTGGTATTCCATCCTTTCCGGCACGCCGTTTTCGCCAGCTTTTCCGCCTGCGTGGTGCCGTTCCTGCCCTGCGATGTGGTAAAGATTCTGCTGGCAGCGCTGCTGGCCAGCCGTTTGCGCCCCATCCTGAAACGGCAGGGGATTGCTGTAACATCCTAATTTCTTCAGGAACCTCGCTGGGGGCCGCAGGACACCCGCCCTCCGGGCGGGCAAGCGGGCTTTGCCCGCTTCGGCGGCTTCGCCGCCGGGCCTGCGGCCCCCGCTTACCCCCTGCACAAACCATACCGCGCCGCCCCCTTGGGGGCGGCGCCCTTTTCTTTCCCCGCAGGTTTTGCTATAATAGTCCCATCCACCAAAGATAAGGAGACCCGCCCATGGAACTTTTAACTCTCTACCACGCCGTTGCGGAACAGCTGGACCGGCTGGATTTTGCCGCGTTGTACCCCGGCTATCACCGCTACCCCTTTGCCCTGTACGATGAGGAACAGGTCTGCCTGGAGGGACAGCTTTTCCCGTGGGATGACCGCTTCCTCGGCAATACCTCCATCGAATACGAGGGGCGGCGCATCGCTATTTGGAGTGTGGCGCTCGATCCCCAGCCGCCTGTGGCCCTTGCCGCCAATATGGCGCATGAGATGTTCCATTGCTTCCAGTTTGATGAGGGGGAGCGCCGCTTCCCCGATGACCTGCGCCTTTGAACGCGCCGGTGGAGCCGGATTTTTACCGGCTGAAGCTGGCGGAAAACCGTGCGTTGGCAGCTGCCTGCCGCACCGGCGAAAAGGAGGAGCTCCTGCGGTTTGCCGCACTGCGCAATGAGCGTGCCCGGCGTTTCCCCATGTTACCGCGGAGGAGTGGAAAACCGAAACGATAGAGGGCACGGCGGAAACCGTGTGCCTGCGCGCCCCTGCGAGTACTGGATCCCACCAGGTACACTGAAACGCGGGAGCGCTACCTCGCCAAGTTGGAAAATGAGCTTCCGCTTCTCTTTGATGCCCAGGCGGCTCTGCTACTACACCGGCACGGTGCTATGCCTAGCGCTGGAGCAGCTGGGGCTGCCGCTTCGCAATGAATTTACCGGCGCCACCCTGTACGAACAGAACTGCCCCACTGAGACACTGTGCGCCGATGCACCGGAGGAGGCGGCACTGACTGCCCTTTTCACCGAACATATCCAAAAGCAGCAAGCGCTCATCGAAGCGCACCGGCAGGCACACGCTTTTATTCCCTGCGAAGCTGCCATCTGCGGCTACGACCCCATGAATATGTTCCGGGTGGGACAGCAGCTCTATTGCAGCCACTTCCTGTTCATCCATCGGGGGAAACCACCCGCCGGCTGGATGGCCCGGTGCTGGCGCAGCTCGCCCCCCGGAAGCGACCATCATATCACCGGTTACTGCTGAGGGCCTTATTGGTGCAGGAACTAGGCCCGGCGGGCCGCCGGGCCTGCGGCCCCCATACCGCTGCCTTTTAGCGCAATATGCCGGCATCGCATACAAGCTCCCGACTGTTCCGGCCGGGAGCTTGTGTTCTCCCTGGAAACATGATACAATATAAAAAAGGAAGAAAAATGCCGAATGGTCTGCTGCGGAGGGAACCCATGAAAGAGAACGGAAACAGAACTTATCTGACACAGGGCTTATCCTGCTGGATATCGGATATCGCGTTTTCCCGGTTCAGGAGCTTTTGTAACCATGTTCTTGGGGTTAGGATCGATGAGCTCCCCTCCGAGCAAAGCATTTTTATGCGGCAGAATTTTTTTCGATCATATTATGCGCGGCCGTCTTATACCTGCTACCAATGGGTTTTACCTGGTGAAGAACATCATAGAAAAAGACGATGATCCCGATCGATATGATACCGCTTTATATGATGGTCGCCGCATCCCTGGCCATGCTGCTTTTCCTGGCCCTCTGCAAAAAAATATGATTCCCCCGCTCGCGAGGTTTGCTCTGATGGGGTACTACACAATGATCATTGCCAGCGTCACCATTTTTATGGTCTCCTGCAATTTTCACGGCATCGGTCTTTCCATCTCCATGTGCTATCTGTTTGTTATCATGATCGCGCCGACCTACAAAACGCTGGATACCGTCATCATCTGCGTTCTGATCGTCCTCAGCTGGTGGCTCCCCAGCCGGCTTCCCTATGCCGAAAACTACGATCTGTTCAAGCATTTTCTGCTGCGCTTTTCCATCGTTGTGGGATTTATCGCCATCCGGTCCATTTTTCTCCGCCAGTCCCGCAATGAAAGATCCATCAAAAGAAATGACCCATTCCTTTATCAAGCTTGCCTACAATGATGTGATGACAGGAACGCTGAATAGAAAAGCGATGGAAACCTACTGCGCGTTTACCGCCGAAAAATTGGCGCCCGAAACGGTCAGCGTCATTATTTACGATGTGGATGATTTCAAATCCTACAATGACCATTACTCCCACATAAAGGGCGATGAGGCCCTGAGGCTCATAGCCGAAAGCGTGGTGCGCATCCTGGAACGCATGGACCGGTACCTTTTCCGCTTCGGCGGTGAGGAATTTGTGGTCATTCTGCCGGGCATTGCCGAAGATGAGGCCCGCCGCGTTGCCATCGAGCTCCTTGGCGCTGTCCGGGCTGTCGCCATTCCCCGGGATGACCTGCCGGGCAGGAGCATTATTACCGCTTCTTTTGGCGTCGCCAGCGCCAGCAGCAGGGAGCTGAACGACCTTTCGGTCATCGCAAAAAGGCAGACCGGCAGCTTTATGTCTGCAAAAAGGACGGAAAGGACTGCGTGGCGGCCGGTAATATCATATATCGGTGACTTTCCTGCGGGGGCTGCGCGCCTTTCCGCCGGAAGCGGCCGGCGGCATTACAAAAAAGGAAAAACCCACCGCAAAAATAACACCCCCGCAGGTTTCGCCCTGCAGGGGTCATTTTATGGGGAAACGCCATTACAGCGCTGCCAGCTTGCGCACAGTACCGGCTGTCCGTATCGTGATCCATTCCCGGGCAGGCTCCTGCGCGGTCCGGGGCCACCAGTTGGTTTTCTGGTATTTCTGCCGGTCAAAGCTCCAGAACACCGCGTCTCCACAGGGGGATACCTTTTCCAGTGTGGGGTGCGGTTCGCCCAACCCCTCACATAGTTCATCGGCAGTGCAGGGCGGCAGCAGGAAGATAAGATTGTCATAAATCGCTTTATCTTCGTGGCCCCACCACGCCGGGGACTGGGCTAGCAGTTCCCGCAGGCTTTCCTGCTCTATTACATATACTGGGATCTCCAGCCCAAATCGCTCCCGCATCAAGCCTGTGACCTCGTGGATCAAGGCTGCTCGGTCACTGTTGGTATCCAGTACGGCATTGCCGCTGTTTTGCAGCGTTACGATATTGGTATAACCCAGCGCTGCCAGGCCCGCCTTCCACTCGGCCATGGGCACTTTATTTTTTCCGCTTACATTTACACCCCGCAGCAGAATGATCCATCGTGCCATACCCGGTCACTCCTTTTTCGCCATCGGTTTTTTTGGCTTTGGGGCGGGCAGCTCCGGCTCCATGGCCACCAGCAGTTCTCGCAGGAAAGCCCCATCCTCAACTTCCTCCACCAGCAGCATCGGTTTGGCGCCGGGGTAGGGCGGCTCCTGCGGGGCATCGGGCAGCAGCGCCAGCGCGGCCGGGACCGGCTTGACCAGCAGACGGTCATCGCACAGCTCGGCGGCGATCTTTCCCCTGGTAGTAGATGATATACTCGCCCATCATCTGCCGGGTGGTGATGCCCTCCAGCGGGGCCAGCTGCTCCATAATGTAGCTCAGATATTCCTTACTGCTTGGCATGGGGTTTCCTCCTCTGGGTCGGTTTGGCTTTCAGTATAGCACAGCCGAGGGACTCTGTACAGGGCCCCCGGGGCATCATCCCGCCCTCCGGGCGAACCGGCTTCGCCCGCTTCGGCGGCTCCCGCCGCCGGGCCTGCGGCCCGCCTGCCCCCTGCACAGTCCCAAAAGGGAAACGCCCCTCCCGCAATGCCGGAAGGGGCGCGGTTTTTGGGGGATCAACCCAATTGGGCGGTATCCAGCGCGGCCTGCCCTTTCAGGAAGGGCGCTAGCTCCCGCAGGATCTCTTCCGCCCCGCCGGGGCAGTCGCTTTCAATGTTCAGCGGCATCAGCGGGTCATGCAGGCTCATCCGCAGCAGGAACCAGCCCTTTACCGCCGGGACGGAATACCGCAGGCCCTCGTAGTTGTGGGGCGCGGGCACCCAGCCCGGCTGGCTGGCGGCATACCGCTCCAGCGCGGCCAGTACCGCCGCCCCCGCCGCCTTAAAGTCCTCCGGCAGCAGGCGGAAGCGCAGCTCGCGCGCCTCCAGCGGCTCCCGCATGCCTCCAGCAGGTCAGCCAGGGTACGGCCCTGCCGCCGCAGCTGGGCATAGCGTATCACTATTTTGGTGGCAAGGTACGCCCCGTCATCCAAAAAATAATTCTCCTTCAGGGCGCCGTGGCCGCTGGTTTCCATCGCCAAAAGACAGGTCTCCCCGGCCTCATTCAGGCGGATCGCCTCATTGATGACATTTTTGTAGCCCCGCTTAAAGCGGTGATGGCGGCAGCCCAGCTTTTTCTCAATGAAATCCGCCAGCTGGTCGCTGGTGACGGAATCGGTGACAATGGTACTGCCCGGGCCTGCTCCGCCGCGATGGCCGCCGCCAGCGCGATAAGCCGGTTGCGGCCCAACTCCGGTGCCATCGGCTTCCACCGCGCCTGCCCGATCCACATCGGTATCAAAGATGAGCCCCAGGTCACAGCCGCCCGCCAGTACCGCCCGGCGGAGGCTCTCCATCGCTTCCTTTGTTTTCGGGGTTCGGCACATGGTTGGGGAAACTGCCGTCCGGCTCCAGGTACACGCTCGCGGAAATATCCGCGCCCAGCGGCGCCAGCACCCGCGTGGCATAGAAGCCGCCCGCGCCGTTGCCGGCATCCACCGCTATTTTCAGTCCAGCCAGCGGCCGCTCGCCGCTATTCACCCCGGTGATGATGCGCTGCCGCAGCATGGCGGTATAGGGGGTCAGAATATCAAACGCCGTGAGCCGCCCATGCAGGCGGGCCGCTTCGGGGCCCGCCTCCGCCCGGCGCAGCAGCTCCTTAATATCGGCGGATTCCAGCCCGCCCTCCCTGGTAAAGAACTTCAGTCCGTTGCGGTTCTGCGGCAGGTGGCTCGCGGTGATCATCACCGCCGCGTCAAAATCACAGCCCGGCAGCACCGTCGCCATAAACATAGCCGGGGTGCTGGCCATGCCGCAATCGGCCGCCACGGCCCCCATGGCCACCAGTCCGGTCAGTACGGCCCGCTGCAGGCTGGGCCCGGAAAGACGGCTATCTCGTCCCACGGCGATCCGCAGCTCCTCCGCCGGTTTACCGCAGCGCTCCACCAGCCATGCGGCAAAGGCCCGGCCGATCTGTCCGGCGGCTTCCTCGGTCAGGTTTACCGGCTCCGCTGCTACCAGCGGCAGCGCCACCCCCCGGATATCACTTCCGTTTTGCAGCTTACTGTACTCTACCATAGTCATTATCTCCTTTTTGCGTCCCACTCATACTTCATACAGGGGGATAACTCTGCTCCTGCTTTTTGGTGGGTTAAAAATCCGAGCCCCATCTAGGATGGTTCCAGCTGAGGGCTTTCATATAGCTCCAGCGCTGTCTCATAACTGGTCAAAAATCCAGGCCCCGGTCTGGGATAGCCCCTGCAAAGGGGCAGGGTCCGGGCCGCAGGCCCGGTCGCCCTGCGGGCGGCCGATGCGCCGAAGGCGCATACCCCGGCGAAGCCGGGGTGGCCTGCGGCCCGATCCCGTTCCCCTGCCCATTCCTGCAAGATTTCGTTCAAATCCCGCCCCACCGGGCCGGGTCACTGTCAAATACCTCAACCGGCAAAACCGGGCAGCGCCGTCCGGAGCTGTTTTGCCAGCTGCGGCATGGCAGGGTGCTCGGTGGCGTGGTGACCCGCCGCCATCAGGCACAGGCCCTGCTCCGCCGCCATAAACCATTCGTGGTGTTTTACCTCTCCGGTCAGGAAGGCTTCCGCACCCGCGGCCAGTGCTTCCCCATAAAATCGCTGCCAGCTCCGCCGCATACCGCCACCGTCCGGATCTCCCGCCCGGTGGGAACATACTGTATCCGGGTGTTCAGTGCGGTTTCGGACATGGCGGCCAGTTCCTCCGGCCGCATCGGCCGGGGCAGCTCGCCCACCATGCCGTATACCTCCTGCCGGTGCAGTGCATGGTTCTGCAGGATGCTGTATGCCGGCTCCTCATAGGGGTGGGCCGCCCGCATCGCCGCTATAACGGCGTCCAGGCATTCCGGGGCACACAGCATCGCCAGCCGGGTCTCCTCGGCCTTTTCCAGCGCCCCCACCTTGCCCAGGTAGGGGTGGGCCCCGCCTCCGGCAAAAAGCGCCCTTCGCCGTCATTCATATAGGCGCATCCGCTGTAATTTCCCTGCCGCCCGGCGCCCGCCTCGCTCATGGTACGGTACACCGCCTCAGCACGGCTTTTTGGCACAAATACAATAATGGAATACCAGGGCTTTTTCCTTATATTCCGGGCCAAAGGGCCGGATATTCCGCAGCCCCAGCGTTTGCGCCAGGGCGCAGTTCACCCCGCGGCGCAAAGTCGTAATTGGTGTGCGCGCTGATGACTGAGATGCCATTGGCCAGGCACAGCCCGCCGCATCCCGCGCGCTGATGCGCTTTTAGCGGGTGAAAAATAATGGGGTGGTGGCTGACGATGCAGTTCATCCGCATTTCCAGTGCCTGTGCTACCGCCGCCGGGGTCACATCCCGCGTCACCAGAATGCCGGTGACCGCTGAATCCGGCTCCCCACCAGCAGCCCTACATTATCCCACGCCATGCACCCCCCCTTAAAGGGCGCCAGCATGTCAATGGCTTTGTGCACATTTCCGGCTGTGTATTCCATGTGTTTTCTCCTTCTATGGTAGGTGCAGGGTGCCCAGTTGGGGCCGCAGGCCAAACCGTCCCTCCGGACGGTTTTCCGCGGGCTTCGCCCGCGTACGGCGCTTTGCGCCGGGCCTGCAACCCCTGGCCTGTCCCCTTGCACTTGCTGTTTCTCTATGCAGCCGCGGCAGCGCGGCTCACACGCCCAACTCATCCAGGATTCGATTCACCGCCGCCAGCGCTTCCTCCCGGCTCCCGTACGGCAGCAGTGTAAAGCCTCGGTTGCCCGATACCATGGCGGAAAGCCGGCGGCTTTCTCTTGGCCGGTACAGGATATAAACCGGCAGTCCCAGCGCATGAGCGCTGCCCAGCTCGTACCCCACCCCCAGCGAGGGCGTACTGCACTCCGCTACTACTGCACCAGCCTGGTGCAGCAGTGCCATGTCCCGCGCGTAGATATCAAAGTCGGTCATGGTCGCGGCTTCTATGTCCTCCAGCGTGCTTTCCCCGATAAACTCGGTCAGCACCTCGCTCCGCTCCCGCAGCCGGGCGATCAGCGCCGCATACAGCGCCAAATCCTCCCGCCCGCCGCGGATCGACCCGGCAAAGTAAACCCTTTTCATGCTCTGCTCCTTCTATCACCTGTGCAGGGTGCCCGGTTGGGGCCGCAGGCCAAACCGTCCTCCGGACGGTTTTCCGCGGGCTTCGCCCGCGTACGGCGCTTCGCGCCGGGCCTGCGGCCCCAGCCTCCCCTCTGCACAAATCCTTCCATTTATCCTCCGCGCCGCCTTACAGCTCCACCAGGATGGGCACCACATTTTGCCATCCAGGTTCAGCTCGATGTAGCTCGGGTGGCCCTCCATCGGCTGGCGCAGGCTCCCGGGATTAAGAAAATACCGCCCCTCCCGGTATTCTATTTTCGCCAGGTGGGTGTGCCCATACAGTACGATGTCGCAGTTTTCCGCCGCCGCCTTTTTCTCCAATAGCGCCGTACCGGCGGTTTTTACCCCGTACAGGTGCCCGTGGGTGCAAAAAAAACGGTGTCCGCCCAGCTCCACGATGCGTTCGGCCGGCCAGTCGCAGCCCCAGTCGCAGTTGCCCCGCACCGGGTAAAAGGGATCTGCGGGTAGATCTCATGCAGATCGTCCCATTCCTCCGCGCCGTCGCCCAAAAAGAGGACCGCCGCCGCTTCCGGTTGCTGCTCCAGCACCTGCTCCGCCGCGGCAAACGCCCCGTGGCTATCGCTGCAAATGATGACCTTCATCCGGTGGGCACCCCCCTTTACTCCTGCTGCATATAGATGGGAAGAGCGGCATCCTGCCCGCTTTCCCCATCTTCTAACCAAAGGTATTTTATCATATCTTTAAGCAAAAAGGAACAGGAGGAATGAAGAAATGGCCGAACCTTCCCGCTATACCCGGAACAGTTTCCATCCTGCTGCGCATCGCGGCGGGCAAATTGGGGCGCGACCCCGTAAAACTGCAGGGAGGAGCTGCAAAACGGCGGCCCGACTGGACGGCCTGCTGCAGTCCCCTGGGCGCCGACCGCAAAGGTAAACGCCCTGCTCTCCGACCGGGAGGGCCTGTCGCAGCTGCTCCAGTCTCCAGGTGCGCATGCTGCTGCAGCAGCTTTTTGGCCGGGCAGGCACCCCGAGCCCTCCCGATTTGAGCAGGGCCCAGGTGGCGGCCGCCCCGTTGCCCGGGCTTCGCCCGGGCAGTGGTTCTTCGGGGGGCCCACCCCCCCCCGCAGGGGCGGCCGCGGGGCGGCCGCCTTACCCGCGCACCCCGCAGCCTTTCCAAACCGCAGGCATTGCCTGCTACCACACCACTTGGATCGGAGGGATCACCATGGAGGACCTGAGTGCCCGGCTGAGCAGCTCCTTTCCGATCCGCAAATGCTCTCCCCAGCTGGGAGAGCTTGCCGCCGGTCTGGCCTGGGCAAGCCGCCGCCCCGCCGCAGGAACCGGCCGGGGAAGCCCCCGCCACTCCGGGATCTCTCCGCCCTTTTGGGGATGCTGGCGGCACAGGCGGCAGTACCCAGTCCCCGGCTTCGATCCCGCCCTGTTGGGCCGCATCGCCCAGGTGATGTCCTCCTTTCTACCCCGGACCGCGATACCCAGCTTTTTGATGGCTTTTGCAGCCCTTCTGCGGGAGCACCGCCGCAAGGAGGAGGCTGCCCAGCTGCTGCGCATCATCCGGCTGCTGCCCCTGCTGGAGGATAAGCCCCCGCCGGTTAAAGCCGCTGGGGCTTTTTTCATCCCTGCGGCCTTTGCCTGGTAAATGCATACGCTTGCAAATACTTATTGCTCTGCCCAGCTCCCTCGTAACCGCCCTTGCACCGCAAAGCTAGGGGGCCAAATTGTAAGCAAATTTGCATGCCCCCTACCGGCCAAAGGCCGCCATCTCCCTTGAAAGGAGGCCCCCTGCCATGCCGCAATGGAAGCCCGAAGATGAAGCCCTCTTCGCCGAGCTTTGCCGCCGTGCCGAGC
>VOFC01006680.1_pt1 | contig 15202 bp, 18 predicted proteins | sample 5384161 | NCBI WGS metagenome assembly VOFC01 (sample SAMN12384722, study PRJNA508395) | human gut metagenome | isolation source: healthy gut B | host: Homo sapiens | reverse complement strand
AAGGCGACCTGTCGACAGTGCCAGTGCTGCATTACGGAATATGACTTGCGGCCGGGTCCGCGGGGCTTCCATTGTCCGGACTACGCCACACGATTCAGCGGCGCGACGCCGAGGCCGTGCTGGCCGACGTGGAAGGTGTAAGGGGCTTCGGTTGCAGATATATTGAGGCGGAATCCAATTGTGATTGTCACCCTCGGCACGGCATATGTTTTATCAAAGGAAACGGGCATGGCCGTGGGCAACTGCCATTTCCGGCGGAATGTTTGAGCGGCGCCTGCTGTCGGTGCCTTCGGCAGCGGTGAGCGTAGGGCGCATGCTTGAAATTCTCAGCGGCGGGTTGCCAAAAGGTGATATTTACGGTGAGCCCTATCCGCCATTTGGCCGACGGCCTGCACGGCAAATGAGCAAAGCCACTTTGCATCCGGCAATCGACGCGGCACGCTCGCCGACGGCGCACCCGATGGTATTGCCGCAGACTATTTTCCGGCTTACGAAGCGCTTGTCGACGACCTGCGCGACTACCGCTTCTACGCCGCCGACATGAAGCACCCCTCCGAGGTAGCCGTCGACTATATCTACGGTCTCTTCTCCGACGCCTATTTCGACACAGCCACGTGCCGCCGCCCTCGCCGCCCGTGCGGCCGCGCGCCTGCTCGGCCCACCGCCCCATCCTCGACTGATTGCGACCCGTTATAGCACCGTACTGGATAAAATACCCTCTTTATCCCGTACGGTGTATTTATTGAACAAAATCGGTGATTTGAGGGCGAAAGATTGAGGTATATTGACGTGTAGATTCAACAATACGGGTGAGATTTGTTGGAAAGTTTAAAGATTGCTAATTTTGTGAAAACATTCATCACATCCTGCGGCTGAGAGGCCGCGGAAGATAACAAGATTTATATATGATATTGAGTAGCGAGAATATACTGCTCCTTGGTGCGGTGCTTCTTATAGCAGGCGTACTGATAGGCAAATCCGGCTATCGCACGGGCCTTCTCTCCTCCTTATCTTCCTGCTTGTGGGCATGGCTTTCGGCAGCGACGGGCTGGGCATACAGTTCGGGAATATGGTTGTGGCGCAGAACATCGGCACGGTGGCGCTGTGCATCATACTTTTCACGGGCGGTATGTCGACGAGCCTGTCAATGGCGCATACGGCCGGTGCTTGTTCCCGGCCTCATCCTGTCGACGGCCGGTGCTCCTGACGGCCTTGCTGACGGGATTTTCATCTTCGGCTGTCGGGGATGCCGTGGACCAACATCCACTTTGCCCTTCTGCCGTCGCTGCTGCTGGCGTCGACAATGTCGTCGACCGACTCGGCGTCGGTGTTCGGCATTCTCGGTGCGCGCCGCGCGGCTCAAACAGAATCTGCGCCCCATGCTCGAACTCGAAAGCGGTTCAAACGACCCCATGGCCTATATGCTCACCATTCTTTTGGTGGAGGCCATCATGGCGGGTAACGAGCTTTCGGGAATGACGCTCGTTCTCAGCTCCTGCTGCAATTCGGCGTTGGTGCGGCCGGCGGTGTCGCGCTGGGATATGTCACACGCAAACTTTGATTTCTACCGACGTATAGGCGGCCGCTCGGCCAATGAGGACGCCGGCCAGGCTACGGCCATGAGCAGCATACTGGTGATAGCCATGGTGTTCCTGACCTATGCCCTCACCACCGACTTCGGAGGCAACGGATATCTGGCCGTGTATATATGCGGCATAGTGCTGGGCAACAGTACGTTGGCGCACCGGCGGAGCATATCGAAGTTTATGGACGGCCTCACGTGGCTGGCGCAGATTGTGGTGTTCATCATGCTGGGGCTGCTGGTGAATCCGCGCGAGATGCTTTCGGTTGCGGCCGTGTCGACCCTTGTCGGCGTGTTCATGATTCTCGTAGGTCGTCCGGCGAGCGTCTTTCTGTGCCTTCTGCCGTTCCGTCGCATCAGCCTCAAAGCCAAGGCCTTCGTGTCGTGGGTAGGCCTGCGCGGCGCTGTGCCCATAATCTTCGCCACATATCCTGTGGTGGTCGATGTGCCGGGCGCGTCGCAGATTTTCAACATCGTGTTCTTCGTCACCCTGCTGTCGCTTGTGGTGCAGGGCACTACGGTGATAGCCGCGGCACGCAAGCTCAAGCTCGAAGAGCTCCGCAGCCCAACGAGAACGACTTCGGCATAGAGCTCGCCGAGGAGAACGGCACGTCGCTGCACACGCGTGCTCGACGAGGCCGACCTTGCCGGCGGCTGCACGCTGCGCGACATCACGCTTCCGCCCGGCAGCCTCGTGATGATGATACGCCGCGGCGAGCGCTACATAGTGCCGACGGCAAGGCGGCGGCTGGCGGGCGACGCGCTTCTTATTATTAAGGAGGAAGACCGTCAGGGCGTGAGATGTGAGGCGCTTCACCTCGTCGACGCCGTCGATGGTGGCGATGTGCGAGATGATTGACTGCAACTCGTCGGCCGAGTGTACGCCGAGCGTGATGGGTGCAGGTTACGATGGAATCGGTCGTGGGTGGTGTTGAAGCTCTCCATGGCCAGGTGCAGACGGTTGGATATGCAGTCGACAAGGTCGATGAAAAGATGATATCGGTCGACGGCGGTGATTGCTATCGTCTGCGAGTAGAGGCGTGCCGTCGGGCTTGTAGTCGACATTGCATATGCTGTCGCCCTGCTGCGAGGCGAGGGCTGACGGCGTCGGGGCAGTCGCGCTTGGAGCGTCACCTCGTCGGAGCCTTCGTTGCGGAATCCACCACCTCGTCGCCGGGTATCGGCATGCACCGCGGGCAGCGGTGCTGCGTGTGCGGGGGAGGGAGTCGAGGTAGGCCTTGATGGCGGTGCGGGCCTTGTAGGTCACGACACAGTCGAGTCGGTCGCGCGACGGTCGGGCGTCAGGGGTCGGTGAACACCTCCACCACGTCGCCGCGGCGCAGGGGTGCCTTTATCGATGCAAGGAACCGTTGATGCGGGCGTACCTTTGGCTTTCACCCAGCTGCTCGTCGACCTCATAGGCGAAGTCGGCACGGTGGATTTCTGCGGCATGATTACCAGGCGTCCCCTGCCGGGGTGAAGGTCATGTGTCGTCGTTGTAAAGCCGTCAATCACCACATGAATATGGCGCCGTCGGCGTTGGCCTGCACGGCGATGTCGCGGAGGGTGTGGCGGAATTTTTTTCTATCCAGCGGCGGATGTTGTCGTCGTAGCAGCTCGAGGCGCATCCGGAGCTGCGAGTTGCACCATGCGTCGCGAGCTTATCGTGCACCTCCTGCCAGCGGCCGAAGTCGGCCAGCAGCTTTACGTGGAAGCTTTGGTAGCCGTTTTCCTTGGGGCTGTCGATGTAGTTCGAGATGCCTCCGGCTTCTCCCTTGAAGGCATCGGTGAGGACGGAATATGTGGAGGGCCATCTCCTTCCGACATGCCTTCAGGCGTGTCGTAGACAATCTCGGTGAAGTGGCGGTATTTGAGGTGGTTGAAGTCGTCGCCGTACTTGTGCATCTTGCGCCATATGCTGTACGGGCGGCGGTAGTCGATGCTCACCTCGGTGTATGCCGGCGGCATCGAGGGGTGTCGGCTATCTGCCGGCGGAAACGTTCGAGGCGTTCGGCCTGTGCTTCGCGGTCGCGCTCGATGAGAGAGCCACCAGCTCGTCGTAGTCGTGGGGGGCAGCGGAAGCGGAAACTGAGGTTCTCGAGCTCGGTCTTTATGTTGTATAGGCCCGGACAGTTGGCCAGGGGAGCGTAGAAGTAGTCGGTCTCTCCGGCTATCTTCATTTTGCTTGTGGGCGGGCATGGAGCCGAGGGTCCGCATGTTGTGGAGGCGGTCGGCGAGCTTCACCAGCAGGGCGCGGATGTCGTATTCAGGGCTTCGAGCATGTGGCGGTAGTTGTCGATCTGCCAGAGTATTCGTATGTTTCCTTGCGGCGCTTTGTCACGGCGTCGACCGGACGCTCTACGTCGGAGCCGAAGAGCGAGCGTATCTCCTCGAGCGTGTGGGGGTGTCTTCCACCACGTCGGAGGAATGCCGCCGACACGGCGTCGGCGTCGAGGCCCATGTCGGCGGCCACGATTTTTGCCACAGCCACGGGATGAAAGATGTAGGGCTCGCCCTCCTTTCGGCGTTGGGTGGCGTGGGCTTCGCGGGCGAGGTTGAAGGCGCGGCGCATGCGGTCCATACCCGCGGCGTCGGTGCGGGAATGGCTCCATTATGGCGAATACTTCGTTGACTTTTTCCCGGAGCAGGGTATCGTAGTCGGTGCTCATAGCGTTGAGGTTTATTATATATGTATCGCGTTTCTTATATATATTATACGGCAAAAGTGCAAAAATATCGGCGAAGATGCAAAATCGAGGTCGGGAGGACGGGCGAATGGCGGAATAAAATTTTAACGAAAATTTAGTTTGACAATGCCTCTTTAGCTCAGTTGGCCAGAGCACGTGATTTGTAATCTCGGGGTCGTTGGTTCGAATCCGACAAGAGGCTCAGAAGAGATGTCAAACCGCGATGCCTGCAAGCAAAGAGGTGATGATACTCCCAAATAAGGGCGTGTTCCGAGTGGCCAAATGGGGCAGACTGTAAATCTGCTGGCTTTCGCCTTCGGTGGTTCGAATCCATCCGCGCCCACACTCACTTTTCTCTCTTACTGCGGAAGTAGCTCAGTTGATAGAGCATCTAGCCTTCCAAGCTGAGGGTCGCGAGTTTGAGCCTCGTCTTCCGCTCTAAAATATTATTTTTGCCTATGTAGCTCAGGGGTAGAGCACTTCCTTGGTAAGGAAGAGGTCGCGGGTTCAAATCCCGCCATCGGCTTCAAAAGCAGCCCCGGTAGTGCTTTCGCATTATCGTGGCTCTATGTTAAGAAATCAGTAACTCAAAAATATAAATCAGCTCAGTTATGGCTAAAGAGAAATTGAAAGAACCAAGCCCCATGTCAACATCGGCACCATCGGCCACGTTGACCACGGCAAAACGACCTGACCGCTGCCATTACTACCGTACTGGCCAAGCAGGGTCTCTCCGAAGTGAAGTCCTTCGACCAGATCGACAACGCTCCCGAGGAAAAGGAACGCGGTATAACCATCAACACCGCCCACGTTGAATACGAAACAGCCAACCGCCACTACGCTCACGTAGACTGCCCGGGCCACGCTGACTATGTGAAGAACATGGTTACCGGTGCCGCTCAGATGGACGGTGCAATCATCGTGGTTGCCGGTACCGACGGCCCCATGCCCCAGACTCCGCGAGCACATCCTTCTCGCCCGTCAGGTGAACGTTCCCCCGTATCGTTGTGTTCCTCAACAAGTGCGACCTCGTCGACGACGAAGAGATTCTCGACCTCGTTGAAATGGAAATGCGCGAACTTCTCTCGGCCTACGAGTATGACGGCGACGAAACTCCTATCATCCGCGGTTCTGCCCTCGGCGCCCCTCAACGGCGAGCCCCAGTGGGAAGCCAAGGTTATCGAGCTCATGGATGCAGTCGACAACTGGATCCCCCTGCCTCCCGCGACGTCGACAAACCCTTCCTGATGCCTGTTGAAGACGTCTTCTCCATCACCGGCCGTGGTACCGTTGCCACCGGTCGTATCGAAACCGGCGTGGTTAAGGTAGGCGACGAAGTTCAGATCATGGGCCTCGGTGCAAACCTCAAGTCGACCGTTACCGGTGTCGAGATGTTCCGTAAGCTCCTCGATCAGGGTGAAGCTGGTGACAACGTAGGTCTCCTCCTCCGCGGTATCGACAAGCAGGAAATCAAGCGTGGTATGGTAATCTGCCACCCGGGTGTTGTTAAGCCCCCACAGCAAGTTCAAAGCTTCTGTCTACATCCTCAAGAAAGAGGAAGGCGGCCGTCACACTCCGTTCCACAACCACTACCGTCCCCAGTTCTACATCCGTACGCTCGACGTGACCGGTGAAATCACCCTCCCCGAAGGCGTTGAGATGGTAATGCCCGGCGACCACGTAGAAATCACCGTTGATCTGATCAACCCCGTAGCATGCGACCAGGGTCTGCGCTTCGCCATCCGTGAAGGCGGCCGCACCGTAGGTTCGGGCCGATCACCGAAATCCTCGACTAATATCCGCGCCCTCAGGGGCAAGGAAACAGCCACAAAATAGGTGCCGCGGGCACCATACCGCCGCCGGCGCTTATATACACGGGTTTAGCTCAGTTGGTAGAGCATTGGTCTCCAAAACCGAGGGTCGGGAGTTCGAGTCTCTCAACCCGTGCCAAAGAAACAACAGATGAAGAAATTAAAATTACTTACAAATATTCAGGAGGCTTATGACGAACTTCGTTATAAGACCTCTTGGCCCACAAGAGCACATCTTGTGAAATCGGCTATCGTCGTGATGATTGCTTCCGTAATTATCGCCCTTAATATTCATCATGGATCAGATAGTCGATCGCTTTATGCACTTTATTTACAGCTTGTAAACCTCTCCCCAAACCTGTTTACAGTGGCTGATACGAAGAAAGAAAAGAGCACCGTACGTCCCGCTGCCGAAAAGAAGAAGGTTGCAGCCGCCGGCATCCGTGCCGTGGCCGAGCAGCCCCGTCGCGGTTGGTACGTGCTGCGTGCCATCCGGCAAAGAGGCGATGGTCAAAGAGATCATCGAAGGCGCCATGAAGCGCACCGACCTTGGTAATTTGTTTTCCAGGTTCTTATCCCGAGCGAGAAGGTGATGAGCCTCCGCAACGGCAAGAAGGTGATTCAGGAACGCAACCTCTATTCGGGCTATGTATTCATCGAAGCTATTCCAACGGGCGAGGTTATCCACGAGCTCAGCAACACCACCAACGTAATCGACTTCCTTCGCGGCCGCGAGAAGGGTTCCGCCCCGAGCGCCTGCGTGAGAGCGAGGTGATGCGAAATGCTGGGCGCCGCCGACGGGGTGGTGGAGCCCGAGGCGACATTCATTGTCGGCGAGAGCGTCAAGGTGGTTGAGGGTCCGTTCCAGGACTTCCACGGAGAGATTGAAGAAGTAAATCAGGAGAAGCATATAGTGAAGGTCAGCATCAAGATTTTCGGTCGCAAGACTACCTTGGAGCTTGAATATTCGCAAGTAGTGCGCGATTGATTTTTTACCCGAGCCGCACCGCAATTGTTACGTGCCGGTACGGCTGGGGATTTTGCGCCGCGCAGAGTTATTAATTCTATTATTTAAAAACCATGGCTAAAGAAATTGCTGGACAAATCAAACTGCAGATCAAAGGTGGTGCTGCCAATCCTTCGCCTCCCGTAGGTCCCGCCCTGGGTTCGAAGGGTATCAACATCATGGATTTCTGCAAGCAGTTCAACGCCAGAACTCAGGACAAAGCCGGTAAGATTCTTCCTGTAGTAATTCACCTACTATACTGGACAAATCGTTCGACTTTCGTCGTTAAGACTCCTCCGGTGGCAATACAACTCACTGGAAGCAGCCAAAAAGAAGAGCGGATCTGCCGCACCTAACCGTAATAAGATCGCTGAGATTACTTGGGATCAGGTTAAGGCTATTGCAGAAGATAAGATGCCCGACTTGAACTGCTTCACTGTTGAAAGTGCAATGCGTTTGGTTGCAGGTACTGCCCGCAGCATGGGTATCTCAGTAAAGGGTGACTTTCCCTGTAATAATTTAAACTTCAACTAACATGAGTAAACTGACAAAGAATCAAAAGTCGGTCGCTGACAAGATTGAAGCAGGGGAAGGCATACACGTTGAAAGAAGCTGCATCTTTGGTAAAGGAAATTACCACTACCAAGTTCGATGCTTCTGTCGATATTGACGTACGTCTGGGCGTTGACCCGCGTAAGGCTAACCAGATGGTTCGTGGCGTTGTGTCACTTCCTAATGGTACTGGTAAGCAAGTTCGCGTTCTCTGCCTCTGTACGCCCGATGCTGAAGCTGCTGCTAAAGAAGCAGGCGCTGACTATGTAGGTCTCGATGAATATATCGAGAAAATTAAGGGTGGCTGGACTGACATCGATGTAATCATTACGATGCCTGCCATCATGGGTAAGATTGGTGCCCTGGGTCGTGTGCTCGGTCCCCGCGGATTGATGCCTAACCCTAAGAGTGGTACTGTTACTATGGACGTTGCTAAGGCTGTCCGTGAGGTTAAGCAGGGTAAGATCGATTTCAAGGTTGACAAGACCGGTATCGTTCATACTTCAATTGGTAAGGTTTCTTTCACTCCCGAACAAATCTTCGGTAATGCTAAGGAATTCATCGCTACCATCATCAAGCTGAAACCGACGGCTGCTAAGGGTACATATATCAAGAGTATTTATCTTTCCTCTACCATGAGCAAGGGTATCAAGATTGATCCTAAATCAGTAGAAGAAATCTAAACTAATTTGCGAATATGAAGAAGGAAGATAAAGCTATCATCATCGAGCAACTCGGTGAGAAACTCAAGGAATATGCACACTTCTACCTCGTTGACGTAACGGGCATGAACGCAGAAGCTACTTCTGCTCTCCGTCGCAAGTGCTTCGGCGCTGAGATCAAGATGGTAGTTGTTAAGAACACCCTGCTGCACAAGGCTTTCGAAGCTTCAGAGATTGATTACTCTCCTCTCTATGGCTGCTTGAAAGGTACAACTGCAGTATTCTTCTGCCAGACTGCTAACGCTCCCGCTAAATTGATCAAGGAAGTTAGCAAAGATGGTATCCCCGGCTTAAAGGCTGCTTATGCTGAGGAAGGCTTCTATGTAGGTGCCGACCAGCTCGAGACCCTTTGCGCTATCAAGAGCAAGAACGAGGTTATCGCCGAAATCGTTGCTCTTCTCCAGTCTCCTGCAAAGAATGTTATCTCTGCCCTCCAAGGCGCAGGACAGACTATTCACGGTGTGCTTAAGACTTTGGGCGAACGTCCCGAATAATTTAAATTGGTCCAGACACCGAACCCTACAATTAACTTAGAAACAAAACAAAAAAATACATTACACAAATGGCAGATATCAAAGCTATCGCTGAAGAATTGGTAAATTTGACAGTGAAGGAAGTTAACGAGTTGGCAAATGTCCTCAAGGAAGAGTACGGAATTGAACCCGCTGCTGCAGCTGTTGCTGTTGCTGCTGCTGCTCCCGGTGCCGCTGCTGCTGCTGAGGAGAAGACCTCTTTCGACGTAGTTCTTAAGAGCGCTGGTGCCGCTAAGCTCCAGGTTGTTAAGGCTGTTAAGGAACACTGCGGTCTTGGCCTTGAAGGAAGCTAAGGACATCGTAGACGGTGCTCCTAGCAAGGTTAAGGAAGGCGTTGCCAAGGAAGAAGCTGAAGCACTCAAGAAGGCTCTCGAAGAAGCTGGTGCTGAAGTAGAACTCGCCTAATAAAATCCTTATATAAGGAGTCGGTTATGGATCCTCTGGTAGAGGGTTCATAACCTTTTGCGTCTATATGTCTTAGCTCATTCCCGATACATTGAAAATGCCGGTTTTATCCTGAATTTCAGCATTTTATCGCCTCTTTTTAGGGCTGATGCGCCTTGTTTATGCGACTTGCCGGTGTTTGCGTGTTATTGCGATTGTTATTTTGCCCGCCGACTCATACTCGGCCGGGCTATTTGCGCGTAATGTGGCTAAGATTTTAGAACATTTAGTTTATAGGTTGATAAGTTTAAGTTTCATTTTACTTGTTGACTTTAGACTTACAATCTTTTAAACCATTGTTTATCCCCAACAATACGAACGAATGTCTTCCAGAGTAATAAACCAACGTGTAAACTTCGCGTCCGTAAAGAATCCGATGCCTTATCCCGATTTCTTGGACGTTCAGTTAAAGTCTTTCCAAGATTTTCTGCAGCTCGACACGCCCAGTGAATTGCGTAAGAACGACGGTCTGTACAAAGTTTTTGCTGAGAACTTCCCTATCGCTGATACTCGCAACAACTTTGTATTAGAGTTTATCGACTACTATATCGATGAACCTCGTTACAGCATTCAGGAATGTCTGGAGCGCGGATTGACTTACTGTGTGCCCCTCAAGGCAAAACTCAAACTTTATTGTACGGACCCTGATCATGAGGATTTCGATACCGTCGTACAGGATGTGTTCCTGGGTACGATTCCTTACATGACAAGCAACGGTACGTTTATTATCAACGGTGCTGAGCGTGTAGTTGTTTCGCAGCTTCACCGTTCGCCCGGTGTATTCTTCGGTTCAAGTATCCACGCTAACGGTACGCAGCTTTATTCTGCACGTATCATCCCTTTCAAGGGTTCTTGGATCGAGTTCTCTACGGATATCAACAACGTGATGTTTGCTTACATCGACCGTAAGAAGAAGTTGCCCGTAACTACTTTTGTTGCGTGCCATCGGTTATGACACGGATAAGGACATTTTGCAGATTTTCAAGCTCGCCGAGGAAATCAAGGTGAACAAAACGAATCTGAAGAATGTTATCGGCCGCAAGTTGGCTGCCCGTGTGCTGAAGAGTACGCTCGAAGACTTCGTTGATGAGGATACCGGTGAAGTAGTTTCTATTGAACGTATTGAAATTGTGCTTGAGCGCGAAACGGTGATTGAGGAAGAGCACATTGAACAAATCATTAACTCGGGTGAACAGAGCATTCTGATTCACAAGGAGGAGGCTTCTTCTTCTGATTACTCTATCATCTTCAACACCTTGCAGAAGGACCCCTCGAAGTCGGAAAAGGAAGCTGTAACGTTTATCTACCGTCAGCTGCGTAACTCTGACCCTGCTGATGATGCTTCGGCTCGCGAAGTTATCAACAACCTTTTCTTCTCTGACAAGCGTTATGACTTGGGCGAGGTAGGCCGCTATCGTATCAACAAGAAGTTGAATCTTTCAACGGATATGGATGTGCGCGTGTTGACTCGCGAAGATATCATCGAGATTATCCAGTACTTGGTTGAGTTGATCAACTCTAAGGCTACTGTCGATGATGATATCGACCACCTTTCCAACCGCCGTGTACGTACGGTGGGAGAGCAACTTGCCGAACCAGTTCTCTATCGGTTTGGCTCGTATGGCCCGTACGATTCGTGAGCGCATGAACGTTCGCGACAATGAGGTGTTCCAGCCGACGGACCTCATCAACGCCAAGACCATCTCTTCTGTCATCAACTCGTTCTTCGGTACGAATCCGCTGAGCCAGTTTATGGACCAGACGAACCCCCTTGCCGAGGTGACGCACAAGCGTCGTTTGTCAGCCTTAGGTCCTGGCGGTCTGTCGCGTGAACGTGCCGGTTTCGAGGTGCGAGACGTACACTACACGCACTATGGTCGTTTGTGTCCTATCGAGTCGCCTGAAGGTCCGAACATTGGTTTGATTTCTTCGCTTTGTGTGTATGCGAAGATTGATGACCTCGGTTTCATCGAAACTCCGTACCGTAAGGTTGAGAATTCGGTTGTAAACCTGAACAACGAAAATGTTGTTTACCTTTCTGCTGAAGAAGAAGAGGGTAAGATTATCGGTCATGGGTAATGCTCCGCTGAATGACGATGGTACGTTTATCCGCGATAAAGTGAAGTGCCGTCAGGATGCCGATTATCCTGTGGTTCCCCCTTCAGAGGTTGAACTCATGGACGTGGCTCCGCAGCAGATTGCTTCAATCGCAGCTTCACTGATTCCCTTCCTTGAGCACGACGATGCTCACCGTGCGTTGATGGGATCGAACATGATGCGTCAGGCAGTTCCCCTTATCCGCAGTGAAGCACCTATCGTAGGTACGGGTATCGAAAAGCAGGTTTGCGAAGATTCACGTACGATGATTACGGCAGAAGGTGATGGTGTGATTGAATATGTAGATGCTACTACCATCCGTATTGCTTACGACCGTTCTGAAGATGAAGAGTTTGTTAGCTTCGATTCGAACGTAAAGGAATACCAGATTCCCAAGTTCCGCCGTACGAACCAGAATATGACCATTGACCTCCGTCCGATTTGCGATGCAGGTCAGATTGTGAAGAAGGGTGACATCCTTACTGAGGGTTATGCTACCGAAAACGGTGAGTTGGCTCTTGGCCGTAACCTCCTGGTCGCCTACATGCCTTGGAAGGGTTACAACTACGAGGATGCTATCGTATTGAATGAGCGTATTGTACGTGATGATATCCTTACTTCTGTTCACGTGGATGAGTTCTCGCTTGAAGTGCGTGAAACGAAGCGTGGTATGGAAGAATTTACCAACGACATCCCCAACGTAAGCGAAGATGCTACGAAGGATTTGGATGAAAATGGTATTGTGCGTATTGGTGCGCGTATCGCACCGGGCGATATCATGATTGGTAAAATTACGCCGAAGGGCGAAAGCGATCCGACGCCCGAAGAAAAACTTCTGCGTGCCATCTTTGGTGACAAGGCTGGTGACGTGAAGGATGCTTCGCTCAAGGCAAATCCCTCGCTGGCCGGTGTGGTTATCAACAAGCGCTTGTTTGCCCGCGTACAGAAATCGCGTAGCTCGAAGGCTGCTGACAAGATTACCTTGCAGAAGCTCGACGAAGAGTTCGACCGCGAAACGGGTGAATTGAAGACCATTCTGCTCGACAAACTGCTTACGCTTTGCGACGAGAAAACGTCGCTCGGCGTGAAGGACAATGTAGGCTCAGAGCTCATTGCCAAGGGCGCTACGTTTACCCGTCCGATGTTGGCAGCACTTGATTACACGGCTGTTGAACTCCGCGGTTGGACGGAAGACGAGCACACCAACAAGCTCATCCGTCAGCTCGTTATCAACTACTTGAAGAAGTTCAACCAACTCGATGCCATTCTGAAGCGTAAGAAGTTTGCGTTGACCATTGGTGACGACCTTCCTTCTGGTATCATTCAGCAGGCCAAGGTTTACATTGCCAAGAAGCGTAAGATTGGTGTCGGCGATAAGATGGCAGGTCGCCACGGTAACAAGGGTATCGTGTCGAAGATTGTGCGTCAGGAAGACATGCCGTTCCTCGAGGATGGTACGCCGGTCGACATCGTACTGAACCCGATGGGTGTGCCTTCGCGTATGAACCTCGGACAGATCTTCGAGGCCGTACTCGGTGCTGCCGGTCGCAAGTTGGGCGTTAAGTTTGCCACACCTATTTTCGATGGTGCCAAACTTGAAGACCTTTGCGAATGGACCGACAAGGCAGGCTTGCCCCGCTACTGTTCAACGCAGCTTTATGATGGTGGAACGGGTGAACCGTTCGACCAGAAGGCAACGGTGGGTGTGACTTACATGTTGAAACTCGGCCACATGGTTGAAGACAAGATGCACGCACGTTCTATTGGTCCGTACTCGCTCATTACCCAGCAGCCGCTCGGTGGTAAGGCTCAATTTGGTGGACAGCGCTTCGGAGAGATGGAGGTCTGGGCAATCGAGGCATTCGGTGCTTCGCACGTACTCCAGGAAATCCTCACCATCAAGTCCGACGACGTTACCGGCCGTGCCAAAGCTTACGAGGCTATTGTCAAGGGCGACACTATGCCTACTCCGGGTATCCCCGAATCGCTCAACGTGCTCCTGCACGAATTGCGCGGTCTGGGCTTGAGCATCACGCTCGACTAAGAAACTGTATGAATGCTTTTCCGGCATATAAAGGTTATCTTCCCATTTGTTTTCCGTACTGCGGTCAGGTCATGTTGCCGAACCGGGGCGGGAAACAAAGGGAGGAAATTTCAAACCAGAGCCGCAGAGCATGTCCCGACTTCAGAGTCTGGGAAAAATCATTCAGATTCTAATAATCACTCCCATCATCTTTTCATTCCTTAGAACATGGCATTTAAAAGAGATAATAAGATAAAGAGTAACTTTACGAAAATAACCATCGGTTTGGCCTCACCTGAGGAAATCATGGCTAATTCGTATGGCGAGGTGTTGAAGCCCGAAACAATCAACTACCGAACCTATAAACCCGAGCGTGACGGCTTGTTCTGCGAACGCATTTTCGGTCCAACCAAGGACTACGAATGCCACTGCGGAAAGTACAAGCGCATCCGTTACAAAGGCATCGTCTGCAACCGTTGCGGTGTTGAAGTAACCGAAAAGAAAGTACGCCGCGAGCGTGCCGGACATATTCAGCTTGTAGTGCCCGTTGCACACATCTGGTATTTCCGTTCGTTGCCCAACAAAATGGGTTACCTGCTCGGTATTCCGACCAAGAAACTCGACAGCATTATATATTACGAGCGTTACGTAGTTATTCAGCCCGGACCTTTGGCCGAAGACTTTGCGCAGAACGACCTCCTCACCGAGGACGAATACCTGGATTGCCTCAAGCGTTTGCCGAAGGAAAACCAGTACCTCGAGGACTCTGACCCCAATAAGTTCATCGCCAAAATGGGTGCCGAGGCCATTTACGACCTGCTCACCCGCATCGACCTCGATGCCCTGTCGTACGAACTTCGCGACCGCGCCAACAGCGACTCGGCTGTACAGCGCAAGAACGAAGCCCTCAAGCGTTTGCAGGTAGTAGAATCGTTCCGTTCAAGCCGCGAACGCAACAAGCCCGAGTGGATGATTATGAAGGTAATCCCCGTCACTCCGCCCGATTTGCGCCCGCTCGTACCCCTGGATGGTGGACGTTTCGCCACCTCCGACTTGAACGACCTTTACCGTCGCGTTCTCATCCGCAACAACCGTTTGAAGCGACTGCTCGAAATCAAGGCCCCCGAAGTGATTCTGCGTAACGAAAAACGTATGCTTCAGGAGTCAGTTGACAGCCTTTTCGACAACTCACGCAAGAGTTCAGCCGTAAAGAGCGACAGCAACCGTCCGCTCAAGTCACTTTCAGACTCACTCAAGGGTAAGCAAGGCCGTTTCCGTCAGAACCTTCTCGGTAAGCGTGTCGACTACTCAGCCCGTTCGGTAATCGTTGTAGGTCCCGAACTCAAGATGGGAGAGTGTGGTCTGCCGACCCTGATGGCTGCCGAGCTCTACAAGCCGTTTATCATCCGCAAGCTCATTGAGCGCGGAATCGTCAAGACGGTGAAGAGCGCGAAGAAGATTGTGGATCGCCGCGAGTCTGTCATCTGGGATATCCTCGAGCACGTGATGATGGGTCACCCCGTGTTGCTCAACCGTGCACCGACGCTCCACCGTCTTGGTATCCAGGCTTTCCAGCCCAAGATGATTGAAGGTAAAGCCATTCAGCTCCACCCGCTGGCTTGTACGGCTTTCAATGCTGACTTCGATGGCGACCAGATGGCCGTTCACCTTCCTTTGGGTAATGAAGCCGTGCTCGAAGCCCAGATGCTCATGCTCCAGAGCCACAACATTCTGAACCCCGCCAA
>VOFC01006937.1_pt1 | contig 15215 bp, 23 predicted proteins | sample 5384161 | NCBI WGS metagenome assembly VOFC01 (sample SAMN12384722, study PRJNA508395) | human gut metagenome | isolation source: healthy gut B | host: Homo sapiens | reverse complement strand
CTCGTTTGTACTTTTATATAGTTTGCGATGTTTATCGTGCCTACAATTGCAATAAGAACAATTGAAACTCATAGCATAGCTATGACTATAAATTTTCTTCGTAATTTTTGAGCATTTTATCACCTTGTGTAAATTCATCTTTCAGTTATGTGGTTTTACCTACGCTACTTTTATCTTCAAGAGATTTGATTGAATGGAGCTTAGTTTGTCATAGTACTCTTTCATATCAAAAATTCTGTGACCGACACTCCAATCATTATGATCATCCTGAAGAACTGCACCAATCAGTCGAATAATAGATTCCGTATTAGGGAAAATCTGAATGACCTTTTCTCGTCTTCTGATCTCTCTGTTTTCACGCTCTATTATGTTGCTGGTTCTTAATGCTATACGATATTTTGAGGGAAGTGCCATGATTGTAATGCTATCTTCAAACCCTTCATCAAGGACAACCATTGCTTCATTTGCAACGTCCTGATATTCATCGTATATTGATTCTTTTAGTAACGACGGGCTTCTTCAATAGTAGTTGCATTGAACATGTCTCGTAACTCAGAAGCTAAACCAGTGCTGTATTTTTTTTTAGGACACTTATCTATGATGTTTCTTGTAAAGTGAGCCTGACATCGCTGCCATGAAGAGCCAGAGAAACTCTCCTTTATTGCTTCAACAAGCCCCGCGTGTGCGTCAGATATTACAATATCTACACCGCGCAAACCGCGACTTTTAAGATTTTCAAAAAAGTCTCTCCAGGTGTTCACTTTCTCTGAATCATAAACTTCAAACCCCAGGACTTCTTTGTGTCCGGTATTGTTTATTCCAATTGCAACAAACAACGCTTTTGATTTAACACGATGATCTTCACGAGCTTTTAAATATATCGCATCAACAATAATAAACGGATAGTGTTCCGGCAATAAGCGCTCCTTGAAATGCTTAACAGGGACATCTAGTTCCTTGCAGATTTCAGAAACAGCAGATTTTGAAAAAGATTCTCCACAAAGCTCTTCAGTTACTTTTTTTGATATTTCTGGTTGATACGCCTTGCACAACCATTTCCATCATTGTTGTAATTAAAGCCTGTTCATTACGCTGATAATTTTCGAACAAGGAAGTTTTAAATGGAACATTACGATGTCTTGGAACCTGTAATTCAATCTTTCCAATACGGGTGGTTAATGTTCTTGTCCTAACTCCATTTCTATAATCAGAACGTTCTTGAGATCGTTCATAATTACTTGCTCCAAGCTGTTCAGTAGATTCAGCCTGAAGAACCTGATTAAGTAAAGCTTCCATAAGTTTGCCAAAAGCTTCATCCTTAGTTTCTGAAAAAAGTCCTACAAAAAAAAATCACTATCTAATGTAAAATGTAATTGAGCCATGATTTCATCCTTTCAATTATGTTTTTGTGTGGTAACTTAATTATAACTGAAAGATGAGCTCTCGGCTCTTTTTTATATAAATTTGTAATTCAGAAACAATCTCAAGCTTTAGCTTTTGAATCATGCCCATTGCGGCATCCATAACAGGCTTGCCCTTTCCGTTGTCAAAATATGCATTTGTCATGCCTCTGTCAAACTTCACAATGTCAATCGGCATATCAACAATATAGCTTAAATTTGACTGACCTGTGCCAAAATCATCCAGCGCAAACCTCACTCCCACCTTACGCAGGGCATTCATATTATCAAGCAGTATCTTTTTTTCAGTGATAGATGCAGACTCTGTAATCTCAAGCACAATATCATTTGCATCCACATGATATTTCTCCATAATTGCAATAAAATCCTGCGCTAAATGGTCATAAGCACACTGCACCACTGACAGGTTGCATTCAATATACTCAATTCCCATCGCATGTATATCATGCTGTACAATAAATCTGCACACTTTCTCAAACACGCGCTCTCCAAGCCTTAAAATGAGTCCCCGCTTCTCAGCTACAGCAATAAACCTGCCCGGAGGTATGATATTTCCCTCGCGCGACCTTATTCTGACAAGCGCCTCCGCAGAGGTGAATTTATGCGTTTTAGTGTTATAAATAGGCTGGTAAAATACCTCAACACGGTTATCGCGCAATGCCTCTATTATCTCATTCTCAACCGAATTCTCATCATATATGTGCTCAATGACTTCATTATTTATGAGCATCACGCCGCGCCCCGTAAACTCAGCTCTGTTACGCTTGGCATATTGAAAAATCCCCAGTATATCCGATGGTCTCCGCACAAGCTCAGTAGACCTTAGATAATATATTTCCCCAAACAGCATCGTCATATTGTCACCGCCCCATGGCTTGTCGAACCTGCGTTCCAATATTCCGATTGTTTTTTCTGCACTATCAGTATTCTCAAAAACCAGCAGATACTCGTTTGCCGAGCTTCTAAAAACATAATTATCAGGCAGACTTTCTATAAAAGAAACCACCTCAAAAAAAATACTTTTTTCCATCTCGCGGGTGAAAAAATCATTTTCATTGCTTCCATAGCGAATACACACTATCGATACATCATTCCCCTGTCCATATGCCTCCTTCATGTATTCAAAAAGGGCATTGAGGTTGAAAAAATCCTGTATCCCTGTCAATATTTGCCATCGGATTTTCAAGCATAATAAAAAGGATAAGCACACCTATCACACTCGCAAAGCTGACAATCAATATTTTTTTTTCTATAAACTGAATAACCGCCGATATAAACATAAGAGCCACCCAGACCTGCATGCTCTTTCTTCTTCTCGGATTTATAGCCTGACTGTATTTTTTTGTCAACATTAGAATAAGCGCCAGCAGAATTACAGTTACTGCATATGTTATAATAACAGCCGGACCATATGTATAAACTATATTATCCGAATCATAAATTTTAATCGGTACGACCATTATCAGAATATCAGTTAAGATTCCAAATATCCACAGCCGCTTTCTCCACTTGCGCTCAAGCTCTTTTTTCCTGAAAATATCCACGCATATACCAGAAGGCCACCATGACAACCCATGTAACCGTCCAGAGATATAATTTGCAGATAATATTGGTAGCAGTATGAGGATATCCGCTTCTTTTTTTCAATTGCAACAAGTGCGAAAATATCAAAGAAAAGTGACAACAGGCCTGCAATCCATACCTCAACAAAAAGCCTTCGATGTATGTAATATAATCTTTTTCTGCGAAATATAAAAATACATTATTACGAACATCACCGCAATGGCACACATTTGTGAAACAATATTCATATCCTCTATTTCCTGTACCTTTCCTAAATCAAGCCAATACACTAGTACTATTTTAGCCTTATTTATACCAATAAAGCAATATATTATTTTGATTTACAAAGAACTAAATAAAAAAAAGTTACTATTCACACTGAACAGTAACAAAAAAACACGCTATGCGCGTGCTCCAAAATAATACAGTCTATAACTATTCAGATACATAAATAAATCGGCGTGACAAGATTCGAACTTGCGACCTCTACGTCCCGAACGTAGCGCTCTACCAAACTGAGCCACACGCCGTCTGCAATTTGTTTTGCAACTATTAAATAATATCACAATGTATAAATTTTGTCTACCCCATAATATATATTTATGGTATGATTTATGCTGTATAAGATAAAAATTTACACTGTTGTGCCCAGCCTCACAACGAGGTATCATACCCATGGCAGAACTGTAATTTAATCACGTAATTATTTTCTTTATACTATGAAGCCGGCCCGGCAGCGCAGTGACAGGCTAACCCCCAAGGTATGAAAATCATAAGGAGAATATCATGAAAAATCAGACAACTCACATAAATCACACAAATAAAACAGCTATAATAACCGGAGCTTCACGCGGTATCGGTGCCGCCATTGCCAAAAAGCTGGCTTCCTGTGGCTATAACCTCTCGCTTTGCTGCCGCAATTCATCTGACAGGCTAAAGGCTCTGGCTGATGAGCTTCACTGTGCATACGGAATTGAGGTGCTATGCTACACCGGAAATGTAGGAGACTTTTTCTTTGCCAAGGATATGGTTACGAATACCATTTCCCATTTTGGCCATATAGATGTGCTCATTAACAATGCCGGCATATCGCATATCGGGCTACTGAGCGACATGACACCGGAGGAATGGAACAATATCGTGGCGATAAATCTGACCGGTGTTTTCAACTTTACAAAGCTCGTCACCCCTTATATGGTTGCCGATAAATGTGGCCGTATACTGCAGATTTCCTCTGTCTGGGGCAATGTCGGAGCATCCTGTGAGGTGGCATACTCAGCCTGCAAGGGCGGTATAAATGCATTTACCAAGGCACTCGGCAAGGAGCTTGCGCCATCGCAGATTCCGGTAAATGCCATAGCCTGCGGTGTCATAGATACCGATATGAACCGCTGCTTTGATGAGACAGAACGCGCTGAGCTTGCCGATGAAATTCCTGCCGGACGCTTTGCCACAGCCTGTGAGGTCGCAGATATGGCTTACTCCGTCATCACTGCACCTGATTACCTCACAGGACAGATAATCACTTTTGATGGTGGCTGGATTTAAAATTGTAATTTTAAGTTTTCTATTTTTTTCGTATTTTTTCAGATATTTGTTGTTTTTTATGATTATTGTGTTACAATTTGTTTATGAATAAAATTAATGTCTTTTTACAAGAAAAGCAACTATCAACCATTAGTACAACTGTGCCTGACAGGCTTGATTATCTGATGAGGCTCCACAACTTGACCAACATTGCTCTTTCTGAAATCATGTGCTGTGCAGAATCAACTATTTCAGGCTACAGGACAGGCCGTAGAGTGCCTGACATTTTTGTCATTTGCCATTTAAGTACAATTTTTGGTGTCACACCCAATTATTTTCTTGGATTCACAGACGAAATTTGTCCAACTCACAACTGATTATGTGATATATACAATGCCTTCCGGTATCACTTCATAACCATCACAGGCTACTGATGCAAATGTCACATAAAATATATTGAAAAATGAAAGGGGGAAATGTTACAGTCTAAGCCAAAACCGTAACAAAAAACAGCCCGGTGCACATATCACAAAAAAAAACACCCCGGTGCACATATCACAATGTGTTCCGGGCTGTTTTTTGTTATTCTGCCACAAGTATTATCGTGGTCCTTGCAGGAACTCTTATGGTGTTGACACCCAAAAGCTCTGTCTTTGCCGTGAAGTCCTCTCCGTCAAAATACTCTGCATTGGTGTTGGTGTCCACATGCCAGTGTTTTCCGTTCGGAAGCACCGGAAGCTGCATCACAAGCGGCTCCCAATATGCATTCATGCAATAGAATACAATATCATCCTCCGTGTCCTCCTCATTTCTTCCGGCATACATGATTCCGATAAGCTTTGTCTTGTAATCCGTTGAGGCATTGAACGGTGTACCGTTGTGCACACTGATTTCCGGGAACTGGCAGGATGAAGGCTTTGTCATCTTTCTGAGTATAGGATGCTCTTTCCTGAACTGAATCATATGACGCACGAAATCATGGATTTCCTTGAATTCCTCAAGCCTGCTCCAGTCGAGCCAAGAAATGATATTGTCCTGACAATACGCATTGTTGTTTCCAAACTGGGTGTTACAGAACTCATCGCCCGCAAAAAACATCGCCGGGCCGCGACTGCACAAAAAGTGCTGCAAATGCATTCTTTATAAGGTGCCTTCTAAGTCCGTTTACATTTGGATCATCTGTCTCACCCTCTGCGCCACAGTTCCAGCTATGTCCGTTGTTGTCTCCGTCTGTGTTATTCCAGCCGTTTTTCTCATTGTGCTTTTCATTGTATGAATACAGGTCATACAATGTAAATCCGTCATGACAGGTCATGAAATTGACTGATGCCTTGTGTCCTCTGCTCTCCGGGCTGTAAAGGTCGCGTGAGCCGGTGATACGTGTGATGGCATTCCGCCATACCGTCATCGCCCTTTAAAAAGCTTCTCATGTCATCCCTGTATCTGCCGTTCCACTCAGCCCATCTGTTCCATGACGGGAAGCTTCCCACCTGATACAGTCCGCCTGCATCCCAGGCCTCTGCGATGAGCTTCATCTTGCCAAGTACCGGGTCGAATGCCAGCGACTCAAGAATCGGCGGATTGGCCATAGGTGCACCGTTTTGGTCTCTTCCGAGAATGGAAGCCAGGTCAAATCTGAAGCCATCCACTCTGTACTCAATGGCCCAGTGTCTCAGACAGTCTATGATAAAGCTGCGTACAACAGGATGATTACAGTTCATAACGTTTCCACAGCCACTGAAATTGTAGTAGTGTGCATCCGGTGTAAGCATATAGTACACGTTATTGTCTATTCCCTTGAAGGAGAAGCACGGTCCCATCTCATTTCCCTCAGCGGTATGGTTGAACACCACATCAAGAATGACCTCTATGCCATTTTCCTTTAAAGCCTTTATCAGCGATTTCAGCTCGTCTCCCTCGTGGTTGTGCTCCTCGTTGAAGGCATAGCTGGTATTCGGTGCAAAAAATGATACTGTGTTGTAGCCCCAGTAATTGTAAAGCTGCACACCATCGACCACTCTCGCGCTCTCCATCTCATCAAACTCAAAAATCGGCATGAGCTCCACTGCATTTATTCCAAGGTCCTTAAGATACGGAATCTTATCCTTCAATCCGGCAAATGTGCCCGGTGCGCTGACTCCAGAGGACTTATCCTTTGTATAGCCCCTCACATGTATCTCATAAATCACAAGGTCCTCAAACGGGCTGCTCAAGCTGCTTTATGTTGCCCCAGTCAAAGCTGCTTTTTACAACTCTGGCTCTGTACTCAAAATCCTTGCCACCCTCCGGTTTTTCTCCCCATTTTCGCTGTCCTGTGACCGCTCTGGAATATGGGTCTAAAAGGACATTTTCCTCGTTAAACAAAAGTCCCTTTGCCGGCTCATATGGTCCGATCAAACGAAAATGCATACTCAAATTCATCCGGCTTTATATCATAAACAAGCATGGAGTAGGTATCTCCTATCCTATATGAATCAGGAAACGGAATCCTCGCATACGGCTTTGGTGCCTGTGGCTTGAACAATAAAAGAGTGCACCTTGTTGCTCCATGGGAATTGATGGTAAAGCTCACTCCGTTCGATGCCACGCACGCTCCGTACATTCTGAAAAAAGCCCGGACGTATCTTAAATCCCTCTACCACATCAAGCGGCAGCAGGCCTGTATTTACTACATCCTCATGCTTTTCTTCTTTACTGCGCTCTCTCCACATATACATATTGCTCTTTGCTCCCTTACTATATTTGTATGATGGTACATGCTATTTGTTGCATGACTGCTTTTTATCTTAATTCGTTAAAAAATCGTAACTGTTCAATACCTTCACAGTTACAAAATCTGCTATTAATTTACATGCAGCTTTCCAAGCCCATCAATCTCTATATTACTACAATTTTGTGAATATGTGTTCATTAAATTGCATATCTCCTGAGCTTTTTCGCCCGAAGCCACTGTCGGCCTGAAATCATTGTATGAGCTTACGCTGCTTAAGGTGCATGGAATAATCCGCGCATCTATGCCAGGCTGCCATTCACCATTTATCAGAGTAAATGCCTGCTGATCAATCGCCGTGTTCTTGTCTGCCGGATTTTTATTGCCTCCGAAGCAGAAATTTCCAAGACTGTAGCATATCATTTTGCCGTTATAGACCTCCATCCCCTGCAGTACATGAGGGTGGTTTCCGACTACCAGGTCTGCTCCCCAGTCGATAATACGATGTGCTGCCGCCTGCTGATAGTCATTAGGGTAATGGTCACCCTCTATGCCCCAGTGACAGCATGCAATAACTATCGCCGCTCCCTGTTCACGAAGCTGCGCTATACCGTTTTGGATATATGCCTCTCGGTCACCGTTTTGTGACAAAAGGCTGACCGACACTATTCCAATCCTTGTCCCATCAGCAGTCTCGTAAATACCGGTATGATCATTGAAGCCATACACTATCCCGGCATTGTCGAGCACATTTCTCGTATCGTCCAGTCCAGCTTGTCCATAGTCGTATGTGTGATTATTTCCAAGACTACAGGCCTCGATGGAGCTGCCCGTCATAATTCCGATGTACTCAGGCTTTCCCTTAAGGTTCCAGCGCTTTTCTACGCGCTCCGTCGCATCCGATAGCACACACTCCAGGTTGATGAGTGTCATATCGTCAGCCTCAAAAATATCTCTCACGCCGCCGAAAAAGTAGTCCTGTCCCTTTGAGTCATAATAAGAATTAAAGCTGCCGTCATAGCTTTGCTCCTGATTGTTGCCGAGTGTACAGTCTCCTGTAGCCGTAATCACTATGGTTGACATCTGTGGCTGCTGTTTATCCGCTTCTGTTGCCTCAGCTTCGGCTGCTTGCATCAGACTGTGTACTCTCTTTACCTTCTGCCGTACTGTCAACGGCATTCTCATCTTCTTTTCCGGTATCCGATGTGTCTCTAACTACATCAACGCCATTCCGGTTAGAGGCTTCTTTTATATTATCTCCAATATATTCTTTTCCTATGAGCGCTCCTGCCATAATGATGCATAAAACCAAAAGCACAGATAATAGAATTTTTTGTAATACTTTGTTTTTCATAATTCCTCCTCATATTCCTCACACCCTTAAAATATCAACCGTGTGAATATCAACCGTTGCGCACTTGCTCCCATCAGGTCTGCTCTCTCACATGTTGAAAGATGATACTGTACAAACATATCAAACTCTTCCTCGTCAAGAGCATTCAAAAATGGCCTGATATAATTTGCTGCTCCATCGGCTGCTATTATCTTTTCACGTGTAAGGGCTGCCTGTGCATTTAATGCCTCTATATCTTCCAATCGGACAAAACTGTACAAATCATTAGCTTTTTTCTGTACAATGGAAGCTCTCATCGAGCATTCCGCCCTCTATGCCCTCTTTTATATGCTTCTCCTTTATGGCATAGGTTATCACGCTGTACTCATTCATAATGTATGCCACAAGTATGTAACCACCCGGTTTTGTCACTCTTTTTGCCTCATTCAATGCGGCAAGCTTTTCCTCCGCCGACTTCAGATGATACATAGGTCCGAATACAAGTGTGAGGTCAAATTCATCGTTTCCAAACTTTTTAAGCTTTGTGGCATTGCCCTGGTATGCCTTTTTACTTTATCGCTCTTTTGCTTCAGTCTGCCGAGATTATGCTTAACTAACTCAAGTGCCGTCACATCATAGCCCTCCTCGGCAAGAGGCACTGAATATCTGCCTGTTCCCGCACCGACATCCAGAATTTTGATCTGTGAGCGAAGATCACGCTGCTTCTCATTCATCAGGTTGCCAAGACAATCGTGTATATACTTCATGGAGGTGATAAACTCTACCCTGCCGTGGCGGCTGTTCAGGCGCTTTTCCTCGTTGAATTTGTTATAGTATTCTTCTAATTCTGTCACGTATATTCCTCCCTGTATTATTCCTCGATATGCTCGCGTCCCTGCGCAATGATTGTGCGCACATGTCCGTCTGCAAGCGAATAAAACACTGATTTGCCCTCACGTCTGCTGTTTACGAGCTTGTTGGCCTTTAATATCCTAAGCTGGTGTGATATGGCGGACTGTGTCATGTTGAGCACCTTTGCAAGGTCGCAGACGCATACCTCCGCTTCAAACAACACAAAGAGAATTCTGATCCGGGTGGAGTCGCCAAACACCTTAAAAAGCTCTGCAAGGTCGTAGAGCTCGGTTTCCTCCGGCATTGTATCATTTACTATTTTCAGAAGGTCTTCGTGGATTTCGTTGCAGTCGCAGCATTCTATCTGTTCATTTATGTTTTCGCTCATGGTGGTGTCCTTTCTGCGTTATTTTACTTTATTGGCTATGGGGCGGTTGCTCCGCATAAATTGCATGTGCCTTCGCAGTTACACAATAACTTTTTTATACGCGAAAGACAGAGTGCACTTCTTGGGTGCATTCTGTCTGGTATTTTTTATATAGTAGTTTTATGGCATTTTGATATCTGCTCTTTGATATCTGTTCTTTGATATCTGCTCTATACTCTTTTTGAGAGAGCTTGTTGTACGAATAATGCGCGGATTGCATTTAACACTGCTATCACCATTACTCCTACGTCTGCAAATATTGCGAGCCACATATTGGCTATTCCGACTGCTCCGAGCACGAGGCAGATCAGCTTGATGCCTATTGCGAAGTATGTGTTTTCATATACTATTCGCAGGCATTTGCGCGATATTTTTATTGCTTTTGCTATCTTTAGCGGATCATCATCCATGAGGACGATATCTGCGGCTTCGATTGCTGCATCTGAGCCCATGGCGCCCATTGCAATTCCGATATCTGCTCTTGAGAGCACCGGTGCATCGTTGATTCCGTCTCCGACGAAGGCGAGCTTTTCTTTGCTGCCCTTTCTTGCGAGCAGTTCCTCCACCTTTGCCACCTTATCACCCGGAAGCTCACTGTATACTTCATCAATTCCCAGCTCTGCCGCTACTGAGTCGGCTACTGTCCTCGAATCGCCTGTAAGCATTATTGTACCTTTTATTCCGGCTTTTTTCAATGCCTTTATTGCTGCCGCTGAGGTTGGTTTTATCTTATCTGAAATAAGGATATAGCCCTCATATCTGCCGTCTATTGCGATATGGACTATGGTGCCGACCTTGTCAGTTTCACTGTAGCTTAAGCCAAGCTTTTTCATAAGCTTGTAGTTTTCCTGCCGCTACAGATACGCCATCTACCTTTGCGGTGATTCCGTGGCCGCTGATTTCCTCAACGTCTGTCACGCGGGTTCTGTCGATTCCCTTTCCATATGCCTTCTGTAAGCTCCTGCTGATTGGATGCGATGAGCTGCTCTCTGCAAGTGCTGCGTACTCGAGCACCTTTTCTCTATCGAGCGTATTGTCGTAGACTCCTGCCACCTCGAAAACGCCCTCTGTCATGGTGCCGGTCTTGTCAAATACAACGTACCTGGTCTGTGATAAGGTCTCAAGATAGTTTGAGCCCTTTACAAGAACACCCTCGCGGCTGGCGCCTCCGATTCCTGCAAAAAGCTGAGCGGAATACTGATGACCAGCGCGCACGGACAGCTTATTACGAGGAATGTAAGTGCCCTGTATATCCATATGCCCCACTGTGGTGCGGCTGACATGAAAAAGTATTCTGACAATCGGCGGCAGTATCGCAAGTGCAAGTGCACTGCAGCAGACTGCCGGAGTATAATATTTGGCAAATTTTGATATGAAGTTTTCTGATTTTGATTTCTTTGAGCTTGAATTTTCAACGAGGTCAAGTATCTTTGAAACCGTTGATTCGCCAAACTCTTTGGTCGTTTTAATCTTTAAAACACCGGACATATTGATGCATCCGCTGATTATCTCATCACCGCATTTTGCATCCCTCGGCACGCTCTCACCTGTAAGCGCGCTGGTGTTTAATGTAGATGAACCCTCAACTATCACACCGTCGATAGGAACCTTTTCTCCGGGCTGTACCACGATTACTGAGCCGATAGCGACCTCATCAGGATCAACCTGGGTGAGCTTTCCGTCCACCTCAATATTGGCATAGTCGGGTCTGATGTCCATGAGCTCGCTGATATTCTTACGGCTCTTTCCGACTGCATAGCTCTGAAACAGCTCTCCTATCTGGTAGAAAAGCATAACGGCTATAGCCTCTGTATAGTCACCATTCTCATAGAGCGCAACCGCTATCGCACCTACAGTGGCAACCGCCATCAGGAAGTTTTCATCAAATACCTGCTTGTTTTTGATTCCCTTAAATGCTTTTTTCAGGATATCGTATCCTATAACCAGATAAGGCACCATGTAAAGCAGGAACCTGATAATTCCCTTAACCGGTATGAAATGTAATATAATCATGAGTACCGCTGCGATTATGATACGCGCAAGTACTTTTTTCTGCTTTTTATTCATACGCCATAGCTCCATTCATTATAATCTCTTGATAATCACCCTTACTATAGCGCAGGCATTGAAATAATATCGTTTGTCATTCCTGCGCCCGGCAATCTATAAGAAAATCTCGCAGTCGTCCTCTACCTTTTTACAGTTCTTAAGAACCTCCTGCATAACCGCCTTTGCATCCTGTCCCTCTTCAAACTCAACGCTCATCTTGAGTGTCATGAAATTGACTGTAGCATCCTTTACACCTGCTGTATTCTTTGCGGCATCCTCCATCTTGTTGGCGCAGTTAGCGCAGTCTACATCGATTTTGTAAGTCTTCTTCATAGTGGTGTTCTCCTTATTTTCATGAATTATTTGTTTTACTGTACGTTTTTTATTGAACATATGAATGATTGTTCATATGTTAATTTTATTATAGCACCTTTTGTACTGTTGTCAATACACAATGTGCATCTACACAAAATTTATTCACATACCCTAATCACATAATTAATCTCATAGTTTATGATTCAGGCTTCATCTGTGATATTTTCTTTCCAGCTGCTTCCCTCTTCTATCCCATTTGCCGTAAGCCATTCATCCTCAACCTCTACATGACGCTGTCTGCCGTTTTCGTCCTCGAGATAAACCACGCATTTTGCTTTTGCGCCATCCGCTCTTTCCTCACAGCCAAAATCAGCCTCATATATGTGTGTTTACCGTATACATCTTCACTCTACCTTCTTTCATATGATTTTGCATGACATAAATATATAAAACTTCCCACATGTACAGGTGGATGTGTCCACTCTAAATATCATGTGGGAAGTTGTTTATCGACTATATTTATGATTAGAGGGGCAAAATACCTTTTGACCCTTTAATCATAATGCTGCTTTAATCGCCGCAAGCAGCTCATCATATGTCTCATATGCAGGAAGCTCAGGGTAGTCCTTCTTGATGGCATCTGTGCTTCTGAAAAGGAAACCTGCCTTGCTGGCCTGTATCATGCCTAAATCATTGTGGCTGTCACCGCTTGCGATGGTATCGTATCCGATAGACTGCAGTGCCTTTACAGTTGTAAGCTTTGACTGCTCACATCTCATTCTAAAGCCTGTAATCTCGCCATCTTCAGCAACCTCAAGCTCGTTACAAAAGATTGTCGGCCAGCCGAGCTTCTTCATGAGAGGGCCTGCAAACTGTGAAAATGTATCACTGATGATGATTACCTGTGTGATTGAACGAAGCTCATCCAAAAACTCCTTTGCTCCAGACATTGGATCTATCTTTGCGATTGTCTCCTGTATTTCTTTTTAATCCGAGTCCGTGCTCCTTTAAAATATTTATTCTATAGTTCATGAGCTTATCATAATCAGGCTCATCTCTTGTTGTCTTTTCAAGCTCATGAATGCCTGTCTCCTTTGCAAATGCAATCCAGATTTCAGGTACCAATACTCCCTCAAGGTCTAAGCATACAATATTCATTTTGATTCCTCCGTGTGTTTTATTCTGTGGATTTCGATGAAACTCAATATACTTGTCATGTAACTATTTAAGCCACCTTGAATAATTACATTTAATTTATAGTTCACCGATTTAATCCAGTAAAGTATATCATACAAGACGACTGTCTACAATAGAATTATACGTGATTTTCAAAGGATTTTTCAGTAAATCATTATTACCGTCCATTACGCTCGCTGGCTTTTTGCACACGCACCGGCTTCCGCAGAGAAGACGCCCTCATCATCTATGATATTTCCGCTCTCAACATGCTTTTTCAGTATATTGTTAAACGCATAATCCCAGATTTTCTCTGAGCCAAGTGCTGTGCGCTTATTTCTGCCGAGTATCTGCGACAGCTTTACACTGTGCTCACGCCATGAAAGCCCGTCCGATGCATCGTTTAAGAGCATTGGCTGTATATTGTCCATGGTGCGGGCAAATCTGGCTTCCGGTGTCTGCTGCGCCTCAAATTCCTTCCACAGCTCTAAAAGCGGCTCGCCCTGTTCCTTTGGCAAGAGTCCGTATATACGCTCCCGCCGCCTTCTGCTCACGCTCATGCTGTGTGGCCTTGCCTGCCTCATCATAGGCATATGTGTCTCCTGCGTCAATCTCTACTATGTCGTGTATCAAAAGCATTCCTACTGTCTTTAGCACGTCTATCTTCTCATTGGCATACTCGCTCAAGAGCATCGCAGTCCTTGTCGCCTCTGCCTGAAACAGTAACAACGATTATCTTGTCCTTGTCCATTGTAGGCGCCAGCTTCATGGCATACGCCACTGCATGTGAGGACTCGATTGCAGGGATGATTCCCTCTGTCTTTGCGAGGTATTCAAAAGCATTTACCGCTTCATCATCTGTTACCGGTACATATTTTGCTCTTCCGATATCGTGCAGGTATGCATGCTCCGGTCCCACACCCGGATAGTCAAGTCCGGCTGAGATTGAATATACCGGTGCGATCTGCCCGTATTTATCCTGGCAGAAGTAAGACTTCATGCCGTGGAATATTCCCAGGCTTCCTGTATTTACTGTAGCCGCTGTTTCAAATGTATCTATTCCTCTTCCTACTGCCCTCGCAGCCGATGAGCTCTACGCCCTCATCCTCTATGAAGTTGTAAAAAGCTCCCAATGGCATTTGAACCGCCTCCCACACATGCGATAACTGCATCTTTCAAGCATCTGCTCCTTGATCTCCTTTGAGATAACTGCCTGGAAATCACGGACGATGGTTGGGAAAGGATGTGGTCCCATTACTGAGCCCAGGCAGTAATGTGTGTCCGAAATTCTCTTGGTCCACTCCCTCATTGCCTCTGATACGGCATCCTTTAATGTGGCTGTCCCATGGACCTGCCCGACGCCTCCATCCGGCTGGAGCAGGTGGACTTCGGCTACGGCGACCACCTGATCCTCAAAAACCTCTCTCCTGTGTGATTCCCGCGCACGATCACCGCCATTGTAGGCGACAACGGGGCCGGCAAAAACCACCCTGTTCAAGCTTGTTGGAGCGGATGTACGAGCCCGACCGGGGCCGTATCCTCTTTCGGCGACCACGACGCCTCCCAGATCCAATCCGGTCTCCTGGCGCAGCGCCTTTGCCCTGGTGTCCCAGGACAGGCCCCGCTGTCGGGAACCATCCGGGAAAATATCACCTACGGCTGCAGTCGTCAGGTCTCCGACGCGGAGCTGGAGCAGGGTGGCCCGGCAGGCGGGCATCTGGGACTTGATCTCCTCCCCTGCCCCAGGGCTTTGACACCAAGTGGAGCCCAACGGCGGCAACTTCTCCGGGGCCAGCGGCAGTGCATCGCCATTGCCCGGGCCATCATGCGCAACCTGGACTA
>VOFC01002504.1_pt1 | contig 15237 bp, 25 predicted proteins | sample 5384161 | NCBI WGS metagenome assembly VOFC01 (sample SAMN12384722, study PRJNA508395) | human gut metagenome | isolation source: healthy gut B | host: Homo sapiens | reverse complement strand
TGGTTCAGGGCGTCGAACAGCGCTACGTGGCTCGAAGACATGCACACGACGCGCGGACGGGAGCCTTGACGGGCCTGTCCTTCGAAGTTGCGGGGGCTTTGGCCTTGTCCCGGAGGAGAATCAGGTGCTGTTCGACTTGGGAACCTCCCCTGCCAGGGGTTGCGGACGGTGATGAGGGTCGATGCGTCTTTCGGTGCCTCGATGTCGAATCCCGAAGCGTAAGTCGGGGCGTCGTTGTCGTGAAGTCGCTTAAGTTGCGCTCCGCGGATCCCCGAGCAACCCATGATGAGGGTTGTAGCCAGGGTCAGGATGAGGGGGTAGAATCGTTTCATTTCTGCAAAAAGAAAAAAATTGGCAGAAATGTGTTTGTTTCTGAAAAATATACTATATTTGCAGTCCCAAAGCGAAGGGTTTTGGCCTTTTTGCGGGCGGAATCGGGGCGTAGCTCAGTCCGGTTAGAGTACACGTCTGGGGGGCGTGTGGTCGCTGGTTCGAATCCAGTCACCCCGACTGAAGAAAAGGCTTGGTAATCGCATGATTGTCGAGCCTTTTTTCGTTTTTGGCAGGTCGTTCGCGCAGGGGCTTCCGACCCCGTTTCTGCGGCATTTTGCGCAGGGTGTGTAAACCGTGGTGTAAACCGCCAAAAGGCTATGGACGCCACAATTTCAGTCATTTGCTTCAAAAGCAAGACCCTCGCCAACGGGGAGCATCCGCTCATGTTGCGCATTACGAAGGACCGCAAACGGACGATGAAAAGTCTCGGCGTGTCGGTCCATCCGTCAAATTGGGATTTCGACCGCAACGAACCCAAGCCCAAGTGTCCCGACCGCAAGTATATCCAGCAGATTATCCTGAAGGTCAAGACCGAGTATCAAAACCAAGCTGTTGGAGAAAAAGCGCCAACAATGAGGATTATACCGCTCAAACGCTTGTCAAGGAGCAGTCCCGAGAGCAAATCCAGTCGGAAACGGTCGAACATTTCTATTAGAGAACCATTGAGCAACTCAAACGGGAGGGGGCGATAGGCAATGCTTATGCCTATCAGAACTCCTACCAAGTCTTGCGATCCTTCCATGCGGATAAACCGTTGGCTTATGCGTTCGGACAGATTGATGAAGCCTTCCTGAACGCTTTCGAGAGTTGGATGCGGTCAAAGGGAACAAGGAGACAACCTTGAGTTTCCAGATGCGGACCTTGCGGGCGATATTCAATCGTGCAGTCCGAGCCAAGATTGTCGGCAAGGGAGAAGAATCCGTTCAACGAGTACAAGATCAGTAAATTCAATACCCGAACACCGAAACGCGCCTTGAATAAGACGGACGTGATGAAGATCATGGCCGCTGATTGTTCACAGGGTAAGGCAATCGAGCAGTTTGCCCACGATGTATTTGTCTTCTCCCCCTATTTGTGCGGTGGTATCTCGTTTGTGGATATGGCCAACCTGACGCCTGCCAATATCGTGGAAGGGCGGTTGATCTATTGCCGTCAGAAAACGCATGGGAGCCTGTCAAATGTCCCGTTGTCGGCACAAGCAAGGGAGATTCTTGTCAAATACGATGGACATTGCAGGCAGGCGGGTTATCTGTTCCCGATATTGATGAGCGGGTACACATTATGCCCATGCAAAAGAAGAATCGAGTGCATAAAATGTGCGGCAGGGTGAATTTTGCCTTGCGGGGGTATCAGCAAGCGTTTGAAGATCAAGTCTACCGTTACGACCTATGTCGCAAGGCACAGTTTTGCCACCGTACTGAAGAAGTCGGGCGTGAATATCGGCATCATATCCGAGGCCTTGGGGCATCATAGCCTAAAGACCACGCAAATCTACCTCGATTCATTCGAGAACTCGCAAATCGACGAGGCCATGCAGCATCTGCTGTAAGATGAGAGAGGGACAGACATTGACAAGGGGTATAGATTTAACCCCTATGTCGATGTTTGTCCTTTATTTTTGCAACAGATAATAATATAGAATACTTGTTTATGTATTCTTGGCGATAGATTCAATGCCATTCCGCCAAGGAAATTATCCCAAAATATCAATCAAATTATTTGACTTTTGATTAAATTTTTATTACCTTTGTATATCTTATTCAGATAGGTTAATTTTTGTTTCTTTCACAAAGAATATGATATTAGGATGGATAAGGGCAGCATCATGTGCTGTCCTTATCTTTGGTTGATAGTCGCATATTTTTTTTGAGTACGAAATGAAGATTCCCTATAAAGAAAGTATTTCAGAATCAGAAAATATGTGAGATATAAAGAAGATTTCAGATAAAAAGAGATATCATTAACAATCAATTATTTATAACATGAGTACAAACCAGAATTGAGTTATCGACGCCCCAAAGGGAGTTACTTATTTGGGGGAGAAAACAACAAGGAGACCAATAAAACCGTGAATGACCGAAATCCCTGCAAACTGCTTATTTAACAAGAAGCAGACGGATGCGGTGCTACCGAGTTAGCTATCCGCAATATGATCCCCACTATTATCGCTATGCCTTACGTGGCATTGGTAAAGAAACAAGACCATCTACCGCAAAAAGACGATATTTCTGTCTTGGGAGTTTACGAGGGGATAACCGAACAGGAGATCATCGACTATGCACAGAACCATTCTCCATTAAAGATAGCCGTTACCTATGATTCTCTGCCACGGACCATTAGGGTATTGCAAAGCATCGGCATAGACCCTTATAAAGATACTTTCCTGCTTGGTGGATGAATGACACGTATTGTTCAACTCCTTATTCGTTCCGTCATAATGCCATTAAGAATTTGCTTGCAGAAGCCGCTAAATTCGATAAGGCAACTTTATATGACGGCTACCCCTATTGAACAGGAGTATGTGTTAGAGGAATTGAAACACCTTCCTGTTTGTGAAATCAACTGACCGCACTTACATGGAGGTCAACATCCGTTCCCGTCAGACATCCAAGCCTGCACAGTATATCGTTAAGGAGTGCCGCAAGGTGTTGCGATAGTGATTTGTCTTTAACCTACACATCTTTGTAAACAGCGTAAGTTTATCGCAAAGGTGATCGAAAAAACTCACCCCCGAAAGGGTCAAAGTGGTTTGCTCCACAAGCGGGGACAATGGAGGAGAGAACCAGCGCAAATTAGGCAAAGATTATCCCATCGGCCAGCCGTCAGACCCTGTAAAGAAAATAAGCTTTTACACCTCGACCTGCTTTGAGGGATGTGATTTACGACGAGAAACGGCGTTACATTCATCGTCAGCGATGGTAATAAATCCCACACGCTGTTGGATATTTCAGAACCTTGTTTACTCACAGATTTGCGGACGGTTAAGAGATTCCAAATACAAGGCGAAATTACATGTCATTCCACGACCAAGCACAGCCGAGATGTTACATTGGATGAATATGTGGCATCGACAAAGAAAGACGCTTGCAGAAGCGGTAAGATTATGCCACGAGATAAACTCATTGAGTGAAACGGCAAGAAAAAAAACCTTGTCGAAAATCAAATATATCAACGAACAATATGTACGGATAGAGGATAACCGGCTGGTGGTGGATAAGAACCTCGCCAATATGGATATTGTGAATTTCAAAATATGCAGGCATATTTACAGAACCTATATAAAACCTTGCAGATGAATTAAAGAAAAACGGCTACACGATAACCCGCCACACGTTCAGCAAGATTATGGAGAAGATAGAGAACAAGGCCAACGCACGGGTTACGTTCAAAGACCTTGTTCGATGAATACCATCGTCTGAAAACAACCATGCCATTCTTTTTTCGTTGGATAGCCACGAGGATTTATGCGCTCAAATAGCGGTTAAATATCCATTGGTGAAACAGGCTTACGAGGAATTGGGAACAGACAAGGTACAGGCGTTGAAATACCATGTAGGCAATATTAAACGAGAGTTGATGAAACGCCAGCCAGCACCTGCCGAGTATAAAATCGTGAAGATGATAAACACGACCTTTTACCAAGCAGACGCCTATTGCCAAGAGTAAGGTTAAAGCAGAATTGCAACGCATTTACGATGATTTGGGAATCAAGCGAGAGACCAAAGCAACCGACCTTGCAGAGTGATACGATATAAAAACGGTTACAAAAAAATATCAACGGCAAGAACACGGCCTGCATCATCCTTATAAGGAGCAGGCTCGTAGCAAAAAAAAAGAGATTGCAGCAGAGTAGATAGATAACAGTCTAATAATTAACAACTAAATATAAAATTATGTCAAAAATAGAATGGACAGGTGAAACATGGAATCCCGTAACAGGATGCACACAACTATCGGCAGGATGTAAAAATTGCTATGCCAAGAAAATTGCCTTACAGATGCAAAAAGATGGAGTAAAGAGATATGAAAACGGATTTAATGTAACATTACATGAAGATATGCTCTGCAAACCGAGACAATGAGCAGAGCCAACAATTATTTTTGTATGTTCAATGGCAGACCTTTTCATAAAGACGTACCATTTTGAATTTATAGATAAGGTGATGGATGTTATCAGATCGACACCGTGGCACACGTATCAAATTCTTACGAAACGTGCCGAGCGGATGGCAGAATATTTCGCAACACGGAAGATACCTGCAAATACTTGGCTTGGCGTATCGGTAGAGGCAAGCAATGTAAAATACAGAATCGAGTACTTGCGTAATCTGCCTGCTTCAATAAGGTTTCTATCGTGTGAGCCGTTAGTGGAAGATTTAGGCGAACTCGATCTGACAAATATAGATTGAATAATCGTAGGCGGAGAACATGCAGTCAACGCACGGCCAATGAGCGAGGAATGGGTGCTGTCAATAAAAACGCAGGCAGAGAAACACAAAGGTGCGTTGTTCTTCTTCAAGCAATGGGGAAGCATCGGCAGGGACGGTGTTTATCGAAGCGTAGAGCGCAACGGCAGTGAGTTGCAAGGTAAGACTTATAAGGCAATGCCAACAGTAAACAGGCATACATTGTTCGGGTAGGCTGACAATATATGAATAGACAGAGGACAGACATGAGCGAGGGGTCTAATTTGATACCCTCGTCCAAGTTTGTCCTCTCTTTAGGATATATCAAGCAGGATATATACTGCACCCGTTACAACACCCGTAAAACCCCCTCCCCTGTTCGATTTGGAAAACGAATTTCGGGGAGGGTTTTTGTGGTCGATTATCGGGAATTTTTCCTGACTAACAACAAAAAGCAACAGACAGATGATGAGTGTATTTATTTATTCATCATCTAATTTGTAGCTTTATGCAATTACGTCCATCCATGCGCCGTGCAGCCAAAATGAGGCTGGCACTGGCTGGAGCCTCGGGGTCGGGAAAGACCTACTCCTCACTCCTCATCGCTTACGGCATGACCTCCGACTGGTCCCGTATTGCCGTCATCGATTCCGGAGAACGGTTCGGCCGATCTCTATGCTCATCTGGGCAATTATCAGGTTCTCACCCTGCCCGACTACTCTCCCGAGACCTACATCGAGGCCATCAGCATCTGTGAACAGGCAGGGGCAGAAGTTATCGTTATCGACAGCATTTCCCATTGCTGGGATTATCTGCTCGATTTCCACGCCAACCTGCAAGGAAACTCCTTTGCCAACTGGGCCAAGGTCACACCCGTCAGAATGCCTTCATCCAGCGCATTCTCAACTCCTCGTGCCACATCATCTGCACCATGCGCTCCAAACAGGATTATGTCCTCTCGGACAAGAACGGCAAGATGGTCCCCGAGAAGGTGGGCTTGAAGGCCGTACAGCGTGATAACGTGGACTATGAGTTCACCGCCGTGCTGGACATCGCCATGAACCACAAGGCCACTACCTCCAAAAAGATCGAACAGGGCTCTTTACAGGGCGTCCCGAGTTCACGATAACTCTGCCGTGGGGCAAGCCATCCTCAAATGGAGCAACATGACGCAGACCACGCAATCGAATCCTTCCACGCAAAACCTCCACAGCCATGCTTCCAGCCTTTCAGCCTAATCCCGAGTTTACCGTAGGGGTGAATCTTCCCATGGTGGAGGAGGCAACCATCGTAGAGGAGCGTCCCGTAACGCCGATTGTATCGTTGGGGACCATACCGCGTACCCGTCACTTTATCGAGGCCAACACCAAGCCTGTCGCTCTGGCCCATCTGAAGAACGATTGTGTCGTTCCCGTATTCAGTAAGGACAACGAGGTGACGATCTCCCACCAGAGTTTTATCGAGACCGTTTGGAATGCTGCCCATCGGCTGTTTCCACAAGAGGCTATCGACACGCCCGACATTGTCGTTTCACATATCATCAAGGGGACGAATTCCCGAGGCCATTCACAAACCCGTGAATCAGCCTCCTGGAGACGGACAAGACCATCTATTACGAGCGCATGGCCTTCTGCTTTGAGGTTCCCCGATTTACGAAGAGGTGGCAGGCAATCGGCTCAATCTTTCCATTGGAGGAGTAAGAGCCTATAACCACGAAAACCTCGATTCCAAGAAGACGGTCGAGAAGTTCAAGGTCTTCATCGGTTTCAAGAACCTCGTCTGCTGCAACCTGTGTGTATCGACCGATGGATTCAAACGGGAGTTGCGGGTGATGAGCGTGCAGGACTTGTTTGAGGCTTCGTTGCAGTTGTTCCAGCAGTACGATGCCGAACGGCACATTCGGCAGATGGCGGCTTTACAGCGGCAATCGCTCAGTGAACACCAGTTTGCCCAGTTGATTGGCAAGGCACGTTTGTATCAATACCTGCCCACAGCGGAGAAACGACTGGCTTCCTGCTATGGAGTTTACGGACTGCCATATCAACTCCGTAGCAAAGGCGTATTACGCGGACGAGAACTTTTCCAGAGGGGACAATCCACGAGATTGATTTGTGGAGGGGTTACAACCTCTTTACGGGAGCCAACAAGTCCAGCTACATCGATACCTTCCTTGACAGGTCGCTGAATGCAACGGAGGCTGATTGCAGGAATCGGTCGTGCCTTGGAAGGGGATACTGAATACAGTTGGTTTGTGGAGTAACGCTTTACAGAGAAGAATACCCTTGCTGTTTCACGACGGCAGGGGTATTTTCTTATGCTCCAAAACAAAGCGTACTAATATATAGAAAGATGGCTATATTATTTATAATCTACACATTACGATTTGCTGCAAAATCTGCAACTTACGGATATGGAATTTATGCTGACGTAAAGTCGAAATCCGTGGTTTTGAGGGTTCTGAAAAGCAGAATTTCAGGGTTTATGCAGGCGTAAAGTCCATTTTTAACTGCAACAGGCTCCGAGAAAATCGGAAAGATGTTTTGCTTTTTAGTTTGTTTGTCTATCTTTGTGGGACATACGAACAAACACGGAAAGTGTAGCTCATTCCTTTAGAGTGAACGTAGGAAATTCAATCTGAAGAGGGAATTGGCGAACATCTTGCCGCGTCATATCCATTCGTGGGTATAGGCGTGGGGCTGTTGCTTATTTTATCTTCAAGGTTTCCTACGACCTACTCTAATGAAATAAGTTTTCAGCACCACGCTTTCTGCTTTTAATAAATCAAACATGATGAATCGTCGTTCAGGTGCTGGAGCGACCATGAACTTATCATCCATGAAAAAGACTGTTACTGCTTGTCTCTATTTTTATGGCGATTAGTGGTGAATCCTGCTCCAAACAAGAGGACACACCTCAAGAAGATCCTTATCTTACGGTCTTCCCCACAGAGCGATTTTCCATATGAAGGAGAAACCATCGAGGTACTTGTTCAATCGAATGCTCCTCTCAATTTTGCATGGTCCCCCGTCCCCCAGTAAGCCCGATTGGTTGAAAATGTCAGCAACAAGTTCTGGGTTTACCTTTTCCGCACAGGAAAACAAAACTTTCTATGCTCGTGGAGCTATGCTTATGATTTACAAAATGAAATCAATGGTAAAGTTAGCCAAAGTCATATTGACTTCTATCAAATAGGAAAACCTCAAAACTAATTCACTTTAATTTCTCATTCTTAATTCTCTTCAACTATGAAAAAGTTGTTCTTACTGATGGCCCTGTTTGCCACAACGGCGTTTGTCGCTTGTTCCGATGATGACGACAACACAAAATCAATCTGGAAGAACTCGTCGGAACATGGCGTTACATGTATTCTGTCGGTTATGAAATCGACGGCAGCACCAAGGACGAATGGGACGAGGACATGACGAACGCACAAATCTATTTCGTCTTCAATGCAGACCGAACTGGTTCCTATAAAAGAGATGGATTCATCGGAAAGTATCGACTATTCCGTATCATCCAACAACAAACTGACGATTCGATATACACAATCTGGAGATCCGCAAACTTTTACCATTAAGGAACTGACGGTATCGACCCTTAAGCCTGGAGTATCATGAAAAGGGTGATGGCTGGGAGGAATATGAACTCAAAACATTCAGCAGACAATGAAAAAGATGCTTTTACTTACTGCCGCTATGTTTGTGGCAGTTACTTTCTCGGCTTGTTCCGATGATGACAAAAGATAACAACATTGACCCCTCTAAAATTGTAGGTGCTTGGGAGTATATTCATTACTACTCTTATGACAAAGACGATATAGACGGTGTTAATGAATTTGAATACGATGTCGTTAAGGGCGATGAAAATTGGTATAAGCTTTGGTATTCAATGCGGACGGTACATTTACGAAAGAGGATACAGACGGTATAGATACCAGTACGAAACACTACTATTCAATTAAAGGAAATGTGATAACAAAGAGACACGTTTATTCGGACGGAGCGTCAGATACCGATGTGCAAACGATAACTACCCTTAATTCCACAACCCTCGTAATCGAGGAAATCGAACAGGAAGAAGGATATTATGGTAAATCCGTTTGGACTTATAAACGTATCTGAATCTAATTGACCGCAGGGGATAGACTTGGATAGATGGCTAAAGAACCATTTTATCCAAGTCTATTCTTTATACCACTTGCAAATCTCATAAATTTTAGCTATATTTACATCATAATCAAAGATTTAATCACCCTATAAATTTTAGCTGAAATGAAAAAGAAAAACACCAAGAATAGAATGAAAACAGGAACGGAAATAAAAGAGGGCATGGAATTAGCCTATGTCGCCAAATCCGTAAGTTATGGCGATGATTGTGTAATGACGCTCATTGTTGCCCGTAAAAAGACAATCCTACACCCGTAGAGTTTTGATACATGTTTGCTTTGGATATAGACCCTGCACAACAAGTATCCGTCACTTTTCAAAAACGAGGACGAGGGTTTGCGGGCATGTCTTTCTGTTAAATCCAGCAATCAAAATCCCAGCAATGGCTTTCCCCAACATTGTTACCTTTTACAGAATCTACTGAAACCTTGAATATGTTTCAAGCGCATATCGACAGCGATATGATCGTATTCGATTATACGACAAAAGAAGGCAACCCGAGTGTATTCAAATTCCCGTTGGCTGGCTTCAACGAGAAATATTTGGAACAGTTCATATAATTTGCCTATCTTTTGTTCATACGATATGCCGAAACTCTATATCATAGCGGGTTGCAACGGTGCAGGGAAAACGACTGCATCCTACACCGTATTGCCCGAAATGCTGGTTGCAAAGAGTTCGTCAATGCAGACGAGATTGCAAAGGGGCTATCACCGTTCAATCCCGAAAGGTGTGGCCATCGAGGAGGCTGGGCGGTTGATGTTGCAACGCATGGATGATTTGCTTTCAGAGGGTGCGGATTTTGCTTTTGAAACGACACTGGCAACCCGTTCTTATGTAAAGTTTATCGAACGGGCTCACGCAAAAGGCTATTTCGTAACCTTGCTTTACTTTTGGCCGCCGACACCCGAACAAGCTTATCGAACGCGTTGGTGACACGGGTAAGCAAGGGTGGCCACAATATCCCATCGGATGTAATTGCCGTCGTTATGCAAACGGACTACGCAACTTGACAATGCTTTATACACCCGTTTGCGATTTTTGGACGATATACGACAATAGTTCGGCAGACGCAGAAATTAAAATCATTGCATCGGGGAGAGAAAGATGCAACAATTCAAATTGAAGATACGTTATCTTATAAAAATCATTACAGACCATGAGCGAGATTGAAATCAAACAAATGCAGGAAAAGATTAATGCAGGATTTTGCTTGCCCGTAAACGCCTGATTGAAAAACAAAAAAGAGGACGGGGAATTGGTGATTGTGCGTGATGGTAAGGTTGTACGGATAAAAAGCCAAAGACCTTAAATAATCCATATCTATATTAACGATATCCTCGGCCATACAGTCGAGGATTTTGTTTACAGAGACAAAAGCAATCAATCTTTTTTCCAAGGACAGACTTTTGCAAAGAGGGGGGTATATAAACCCCCTTTGTAAAGTTTGTCCCTTCTTAATGTCATATCTCATCAATTCACTTATTGTTTAACCAACCTGAGGTTTTGCATCCGTGTAAACTGTCGTGTAAACCGCAGATAATCTGTCGTCGCAATCGTCTGGCTAATAGATTGTTATTGGCTGCTTGTAACGTCTGGGGGCGTGTGGTCGCTGGTTCGAATCCAGTCACCCTGACTGAAGAAAAGGCTTGACAATAACGATTGTCGAGCCTTTTTCGTTTTTTGGCAGGTCGTTCGCGCAGGGGCTTCCGACCCGTTTTTGCAGCATTCTCCCCTGGATGTAAACCAGATCGTCAACCGTCGGAATACTATCCTAATCTTATAGGTCGAAGGGGGTATCCGGCGCATGACTGAGACTGAAACGGCAATTAGCCGGTTTCGGGTGAAATCCTTGGCGATAAAAATCTAATTGAATCTCGCCCCCCGATTGTGATTCCTCGAATGCTCCGCAGATATAGGCTTCCGATTACAAACCACTACTGAAATTTTTGATTTGTAATGGGAATCATATCTCTTTTAAGATATGCTTACAATTTGTAAACTACTGGCTGTTAGGGATTTAAATGGGTAAAAGCGGTGTTTTTCACATAACAGACCGGGATTTTGGCTGCGATTCAGGGCCCGGGAAATGAAAATTGTAACATGAAATGAGCCTGATTCCGATTTTTTTTTACCTATCTTTGCCTCGGAAAGTCTATCTCTTAAAAGGAGATATTAACAATTATTAACTCAAATTTGGTTCTAAGAGAAAATTTGTACTACTCATTATGGCTGTTTTGAGTGTCAGCGCATGGGCGTTGGCGCAGAATAGGCAGATCCTCCGGTACGGTGACAAATGCCGAGGGCAAGCCTATTGCCGGTGCTACCGTACTCGTTGAGGGAACCTCGACCGGAACAACCACCAATACCGATGGTAAATTCTCCGTCTCGGCTCCCGCAAACGGAACCCTCGCCGTTTCGTTCATCGGATATGAAACCGTCAAGGTCGCTATTGCCGGAAAGACCCAGGTCAATGTCTCGTTGCGCGAGGATACACATGCCATCGATGATGTGATTGTCGTCGCATACGGTACGGCCAAGAAGGAGTCCTTTACCGGCTCCGTGGCCGTCGTGAAGAGCGAGGAACTCGAACACCGCAAGGTCTCGAACGTCACCAAAGCCCTCGACGGTCTGGCTCCCCGTGTGCAGGTAACTTCCGGCTCGGGGCAGCCCGTTCGGGTTCGACGGTCGCCATCCGCGGCTTCGATCCATCAACGCCTCGTCGACTCCGCTCTATGTCGTGGACGGAATTCCTTATGACGGTGCCATCTCGGCCATCAACCCCGACGATATTGCCAGTATCAGCATCCTGAAGGACGCTTCGGCTTCGGTGCTCTACGGTGCCCGCCCGGTGCCAACGGCGTCGTGCTTATCAACACCAAAAAGGGAAGCAGCGGCGAGACCAATGTCGATCTGAAGATCAATATCGGCGTCTCCTCGCGTGCCATTCCCGCTACGAGACGGTCGGTGCCAAGGATTTCATGGAGATCATGTACTCGGCCTTCTACAATGCATATGGCGATAGCGCTGCTGCTCGGATGGCTTCGGGTTCGACCAGCATTCTCGGAAGCAACGAGATGTACAACCCTACAACGTTCCCGCAACACAACTCTTTACTGCTGACGGCAAGGTGCGCGAAGATGCCGTGTTGCTTTGGGACGAGGACTGGCTCGATGCCGTGACCGACAATGCGCGCTGCGGCAGGAGTACGGTGCCAGCGTCTCGGGCGGAAACGAGAAGACGCAATATATGTTCTCGGGCTATCTCAACGAGGACGGTGTACTGGAAACCACCAACTTCGAACGTTACTCGACGTATGAGTGTCGAAACGCAGGCTAAACCCTGGTTTGCAGCCGATGGGTGCCAACTTCGCACGCAGCACGACGAACTCTTCGCAGACGGAATCCGGTGCTACCTCCAACGTCTTCAATTCCGCACAGTTGATGGCTCCGATCTATCCGGTCTATCAGCGATCCCGCAACGGTGATTATCTGCTCGATGACAACGGACAGAAGCAGTTCGACTACGGTGCTTCGCGTCCTTCGGGCCAGCAGACCAACTTCAACAGCATCGCCACGCTTTACGACGACAAGTATGCGTTGACCTCCTATTCGCTGTCGGCGCGTACGCACCTGGATTTCATGGGGATCGAGGACCATTGGTCGCAGGGGCTGAAGTTCCACTCAACTTCGGCGCCGACTACTACAACTCGCAGTCGATGGTCTACTACAACCCCTACTTTGGCAACGCCGAGTCGGTCAACGGTCGTATCCAGAAGACGAACACCACATCGCTCGGATATACCTTCAATCAGTTGCTCAGCTACAACCGCACCTTCGGCTCCACAACATCGACCTGCTCGTCGGGCACGAGTATTATTCCTATACCGACTCCTCCCTCTCGGGGCACAAGACGGGACTTCCCGGTGCTGGAATCTATGGCTCGATGCCGCCGCTATTATCGTTGGCACGGGAAGCTCGACCGATGAAGACCGCATCGAATCGTTCCTCTCGCGGGTCGGCTACAGCTACAACGACAAGTATTACCTCTCCGGAAGCTGGCGTACCGACGGTTCGTCACGTTTTGCGCCCGATACCCGTTGGGGCAACTTCTGGTCGGTCGGTGCTTCGTGGCGGATCTCGCAGGAGCAGTTCATGCAGAACATCTCCTGGCTGGACAACCTGACGCTGAAATTCTCCTACGGTGTGCAGGGGGGTAACAACAGCGTGGGCTCCTACTACGCCTACCAGGCTCTTTACGATACCTCTTATACCAATGCTACAATCTCGGGTGTCGTAATCAACGATGTGGCCAACGAGGATCTGACCTGGGAGTCGAATCACAACCTCAATGCCGGAATCGAGGCCCGGCTGCTCAACCGCATCGACCTGAGTTTTCGAGTTCTACAACCGCAAGACCACTGACATGCTGCTGAGCCATCCGCTGCCTGTTTCGTCGGGGATTCTCGGGCTACTACCGCAATGCCGGTTCGATGCGCAACCGCGGTATCGAATTCGCCGTGACGGGCCGCATCATCGACCGTCAGGATATGCAGTGGAGTGTGACCTGGATGGGTTCGACGGTCAACAACAAGGTGCTCAAACTCACCGAGGACGGTCAGGACATCACCGGCAGTACGCAGATTATCCGCGAGGGCGAGACGCTCTACTCTACTATGTGTCCCGTTCGGCGGGCGTCGATCCGATGACCGGTGAGAAGATGTACTGGGCAACGGATGAGGCGGGCAAAACGATTACATCACCAAGGATACGGATGTGGCGCAGAACAACCGCGTGATCGCCGGAAGCCGCATTCCCGACCTCTACGGATCGATCTCCACGGCCTTCCGCTGGAAGAACCTCGACTTCTCGATCTCGACGAACTACTCGATCGGCGGCGTGAACTACGATGGTGTCTATTACGAGTTCATGAGTTGCTACTACACCGCCAGGCCAAGCACAGGACCTGTTGCGTGCCTGGAAGAAGCCCGGCGACATCACCGACGTCCCGAAGTACACGATCGGTGAGACCCCCCATCGTGACGGATGACAAAACTCGTCGACGCCTCCTATTTCTCGATCAAGAACATTACGCTGGGATATACCCTCCCGAAGAGTTGGACCTCGAAGATCGTTCAGGCTGCCCGCATCTCGGCATCGGTCGACAACCTCTGCATCTTCACCCACCTGAAGGGTATGGACCCGCAGTATTCGCTCTCGGGCGGAACGAGCTACGACTATGCTCCGACCCGGACCGTATCGTTCAACCTCGATCTCAAGTTCTAATTGCCACACCTGACCCGACACTCGCCCATGCAGGTTTCAGGGGTGTCGGGCTGTCCGGCATTTAGCACACCGCCGAAACAAACTCCTTGCCCCGCTTTCCCTCCCAGGACCTCCTTCATGGCGTCCAGCAGCTTGTCGTTGTTGGCCTCGCTCATCGCCGTGGTGGCCGCAGTAACGGCACTGTAGACGCCGGGTGCACCGCCCAGTGCGTCCACACACAGGCCGGAATCATCGGCGATGGTGGGCAGACCGCCGGCCTTGCAGATCGTTTCAGCCTTGATGAGGGCATTTTCTGCAAAACGTAGTGCCTGTCTCGTCCGGCCTGATGGTGATGTCTTCTGGCTCACCACCTCGTGGCCCCTGCGCTTCCAGGATGCGGCGCGCAACTGCGTGAGCTTTCCTCGGCATTAAGCCGGTGGCGCAACAAATTTTCATTGCCTTTTTTCAGCCTCCCCGTTCGGGAGTTCTGTCCCCCGCCGCAGGATGCGGACGGGACGGTGAGAGCCGTCAGCTGCCCATCCACTCACGCGGCAGCAGCTTCCGACAAAGCGCCTCCGGGTGAAGCGGGGCAGCAGGTCGTCGCATATCTCGCCCACGCCGATAGAAAGCGCGCACCGGCAGGCCCAGACGCTGCTTGGACCGCCACGACGCAGCCGCCCTTGGCGGTGCCGTCCAGCTTGTCAGGATGCGATGCTGGTGGCATCTCGCGGCTGCAGAACTCCCCGCGCCTGGCTGATGGCGTTCTGGCCGTGGTGATGGCGTCCAGTACCAGTAGGGTCTCCAGGCTACCTCCGGCCGCTTTGACGCTGCGGCTGACGGATAGCTCGGCCATCAGGTTGGGACTTGTTGCGCAGGCGGCCTGCGGTGTCGGCAATGACCATGTCGCCGTGCCGGGGCGGTGGCGGATTTGACGGTGTTAAAGATGACCGCCGCCGGGTCGGCACCCCTCTCCGGCCTTCACGATGGGCACCCCTGCGCGGTCAGCCCGTGATCTCCAGCTGCTCGCTGGCAGCAGCACGGAAGGAAATGCCTGCAGAGCAATACGTA
>VOFC01006042.1_pt1 | contig 15245 bp, 29 predicted proteins | sample 5384161 | NCBI WGS metagenome assembly VOFC01 (sample SAMN12384722, study PRJNA508395) | human gut metagenome | isolation source: healthy gut B | host: Homo sapiens | reverse complement strand
CTTAGATACTCTGTATAGGTTCTTCCCTCTCCAGAATTCTCCTCTGTCTTCCTCAAAAAGGACTGATCCAAAAGCCCGGAAAGGCTGGTCTTCCAGTTTCCTTCTGTCTTTTTTTTGAAATGGAATCTTTCCGCCTGCCAGCAGCGTTCTTACATCCAGCACCGCCTCACCGAATGCCCACATCGTCAGAATAAAAAAGGACAATACCAGCTGGGCCGGTACGATTCCGGCTGATACTGCTGCCGCCAGAGCATCTGCTCTCCGCCTTTTATCCGGAGAATTCAGCAGAAACAGCAGATTCATCGCACCTCTCAAGGTAAGTACCCGGTTCACTGCCTCCTTCAGGTTTTCCCGGTCTGATTTCTTTCCGGCAAGAAGATATTCCATCTCATATTTCAATCGCGATGTTTTCCGTTTTGTTTTCCACTAAAATGAAGAAAAATACAGAGGAACATATGCATTCACAGCCATCTGTCTCGATGCCGTCTTCAAAATTCCGGCATCTTCTGCATCAGGACCTCCCATATGGGTCTGATAGCCTGTTGTTGGATGGAATTCCTTCAGCGAAACAGCCTTCGTTGAAAGCTCTGTCCCTGCCGGAAGAAGGATCTCAAAAGTTCCCCATCAAAAAATCCTCCAGACGGTCCAATGCAGCCGCTTTCTTCTTATCTCGCGGATCGCAGGCTGCGGATTCTAAATTCTCCATCTCCTCCACACACCGACAGATCTGCACCCAGTCCGTTTCTTCCTCATCTTCGTCCTCTGCATCCGCTTCCATATCAAAGAAATTCACATGCCTCTTCAAAAGTTCCAGATTCCGCTCCACCTTTGCCTCCATCTGCTGATATCCTGTGATCCGCTCTTTTGCTTTTATCCCTCATTGCAGGCTGATATCTCCTGTCCCAATGTTCCGGATGCCGTCTCATCCTCCAACTGTCCGAGATCTGTCTTCTGATTCTCTGCCTCCAGCCGTTCCACTTCCCTCTGAAACTGATCCACGACCCCGGAAACCTTCTAAGTTCCCGCTTGAAGCTTGCCGCATACCGCTTAAAACACGGCTGTTCTCTCCTCATCTGCCGCTGCACAGAGTTTTTCTCTGGTTTCTTCCATCGTTCTCAGCGACTTTTCGATCTCCTGCCCTTTTTTTTTCAAGTCTGCGCACAGCCGTCCACCCCCCACGGCAGGAATCGTACAGAGTGCGGAAATCCCCCCGCTTTTTTCACCTGTTCCGCTTCCTTCAGAAGTCCGCTTCCGGACACCGCCAAGCTCCGGGAGGCGGTACTTCATATAGTCAGCGATTTCCTCCTCCAGCCATCTCCCATCCTCATCCACCGATGTGTTTATTCCGGAGAGTATTACGTTTTCCGTCTCGCCGGATACATATTGGTCTGTTCCAGATAAAAATCAAGATAACGCCCGAATGTCTCCTGGATCGCCGCCTCCGAGTCATATTCCAAAAACAGGAGCTGATAGCGATCCCATAAATTTCGGTTATAATAGCTCATCACCGATGACACCGCTGAATCCGATGCCATCCGAAGATACAGTCTCGCCCCGCCGTTCTCGCTGATTCCACAAGTCCCAGGATCAAAAGCGACAACACACATATGATCGTCAAACTCAGAAAAACAGTAATCTCTCCCGGTATTTCATCTAATATACCTCTCTTTCGCCTGTTTATTGATCTCCGTGAAAATTCCGTCAACAGCTTGTTGATCTGAGTCTTGAAAAACGATGACCAATCCGATCAGGACCACCAGGATCAGCACTACCTCAATAACCCCAACGCCATCTTCTTCCATAAGAAATCTTTTTAACTGCATACACACACCTCCCATATGTTCCAAAGTTTTCCGATTTTCTTGCCGTGTTTTACCGGATACTCCATCGAAATATTCAATCCATCGACAATCTTGCATCCTTCTGTCCATTTCATCTCTACAGTGATAAAATGCCGGTGCGACCACCATGATCATCACGATCCCCAGCATGAGAAACATCGGGATCAAAAAGCTTCGTGGATGCCTCCTCCCTTTTCTGAGTGCAAGGTCTTTTCTTCTGTGGAACGCCGCCTCCATTCCTCGAGAAGCCGTCTCAGATCCTTTCCCCCCGTAGCTCACGCTGTTTCCAAGAAGCGACGCAAATTTCATATAACTTGATTCCGATCCGCCGCCCAAACTCCCCGTAGGCGCGGATCTCTCATTCCCGGTCTCCATCTGATTCAAGGTCGTCTGCATCTCCTGTATACCGGATGGATCCGGCTGCATCTTTCGTTCCATCCACCACCTGTTTTCCATGCCTGACGCACCGGATATCCGGCTCCCATCAGTACCACGAAGCCTGAGAGCAGTTCCGGATAGTCTGCGATCATCCGTTCCTTCCAGGCTTTTCCTTCTCATCGCTCTTTTCCTTTAAAAACAGGCATAATGCCGCAGCAATCCCAAGAAAGATCAGACCTCCGTTCCCATGCCGGACGCCGTCCTGAAGTTGTCCCTCAAAACCAGAATAGTCTTCTCCAGGTTTCCACAAGTTTCTCCAGAATGTCCGAAACGAATCCACATGTTTTTCCGGAGGAAAAACTGTCACCGGATCTCTGCCCGCAGGACTGCTCCCATTAAGATATCCCGCTCTCAGGGGACCACCTCCTCCCCCGATTCGGCATATCCAGCAGCCGATCATATATCGCTCAAAAGTTTCCGGTGCCCCGGATTCCCACCGGACCGAGACCATATGGTTCCAATCGGTTGGTCAGATTCAGGTCATGCCGCACCTCCGATAGAGATTCATTTTTTCTCCCAGAATCTCTACGGTTAGGTATTCCATGATCTTCGGGAAAGTTCTCCTGCATCTCCTCCCTGGACATTTTCCGCTCCGAAACCGTAATGCGATCTCTTCCTCCCTTCTCCCAAGACCGCCTACAAAATAACTCATACTGCCGGTCTCCGCCGCCGTATCTCATTGCGCTCCAGAACTGCGTTTCCGCCCGGATCCCCCATTTTCTGTTCACTTCCGCAAGCCCGTAGAGCGCAAAAGCCTGTGATTACACATGCGCCATATTTTCCATACCCGTTTCTATACTTTTTTTCAACCTGCCTTTTCTGCTTTCCCACTCATATCCCGATCTCCAGAAAGTTCTTCGCCAGCTGACAGGACATCAGATATATCCCAAGACATACCGTCATCAAGAGCCGCCCACCTATGGTCGTGTACAGGATTCCAAAGAAGCCCGGCGAAGTCAGTTCAATATAGATGACGATCAGAACCGGGATCACGCTCATGATCTTCTGCTCCATGCGTCTGGATGCCGTTGCTGTCAGGATCTCCTCCTGAATCCGGATCTTTTCCCCAATGATCTCCGCGGTTCTGGCGATAATTTTCATCAGCTCCCACCGCTCTTTCTCTGCAGCGAAAACATCTGCAAAATTTTTTCACATCGTCCAGACCGCTCCGCTCTGCGAAATCCCCAACGCTTCCTCGAATGTCAGATTCATTCGACCTTCTGCAAATCAGCCGGATCTCCTCACGATCATGGAGTCATTCCATGGATCTCCTCCATTTCCTTAAACTCACCGCAAACGCATTTTTCCACCGAATATCCGGCGTTGAGCCCCGAAGCAACTGCCAGGATCGCGTCCTTAAACTGCCCGCGCAGCGTCTCCAGCCGCCGTTTTCTTTAATTTTTTTTCAACAGCAGCGGAAAAAGCAGTCCCATCGGCATCAGGATCAGAAACAGCCCTATGTCCGATAGAGAAACATAATCCAGAACCGCGGCCCGAGAATCCCTCCGCACCATCAGAGCCCATTCTTTTTTCTTTGAACTCATAGACTCATACATATCATACCCTGCAAGTCGGAGTTTTTCCCTGTGTTTGAGTGCTCCGACCCTTCAAGGCTTCCTTCCACTTTCCTCCTGTCCCGCGTTCCTCCTCTCCTGACACTTTTGTCTCCCGGAAAGTGAAAAGGGGATTGAGTATGATCTCGCCGTTTTCAAACTATCCACCTCCTCAATCGCTGTCACTTTCGCGTCTTGTCCCGCATCCTCGCCACATGCACCATAATGTCCACCGCCGACGCGATCTGACTCCGGATCGCCGGAAGCGGCAGGTCAGCTGCCATCAGGACCATCGTTTCCAGGCGTGCGAGCATGTCTTTACACTGTTCGCATGACCGCTGGAAAATCCGCCGTCATGACCCGTATTGAGACTCTGAAAAGATCCAGCGCCTCTTTCCGCGTACCTCGCCGATTATCATGTCCGGTCTCATGCGGAGCGCCGCCCGGATCAGCTCTCCGATCCCGATGGCCCCCGGCTCCCTCCGCATTCGCGTCCTCGTCTCTAACCTTACCAGGTTCTCGATATGGCTTAACTGCAGTTCCGCCGCGTCTTCGATCGTGATCACGCGCTCTCCGGATGGGATAAACTCTGAGAGTGCATTCAAGAAAGTTGTTTTTCCCCTCCGGTCCCACCGCTGACGAAAATGTTGTAGCGCGCAGCAACAAGTGTCTTCTAAGAGATCCGCTGCCTCTTTCGGAGATGCTTCCGTATTCCATGAGCCGTTCCATCGTCATTGGCTCCGGGAATTTCCGGATCGTCAAAATCGGACCGTTTAATGCGATCGGTTCCCAGGACCACATGGACTCTCGATCCGTCCGCCAGTCTGGCATTCGCAAGCGGTGTTGACGTATTGACAATGCGGTTCACGCTGCTTACGATCTGCTGGATCAGATCTTCCAACTGTTCTCTGGATTCGAAAGACTTTTCCCACCGCCCGATCTTTCCCCCTGTCTCTACGAATACCTGGTCCGGACCATTTTCACCATGATCTCTGTCACCCGCGGATCATCCACCAGCTCCTGTAAGATATCAAGACGCCGGAAAGAGTCAAATAACTCCCTGTGGAGTTTCAGCCGTTCCCCAGAGTCAGCGGGAATTCTCCGGCTGCTCCTCCAGACAGGCATCCATTTTCCGGTCGATAAGACCCGCGATCTCTTCATCCGACATCTGCCGCTCATATGTCATCTCCGCCAGGATCTGTTCCCAGGATCTTCTTTAATTGTCCCATAAGTTCCTCTGTCCCTTTCAGCAGACTCCTGACAAAATCTCCCATATCTCCCCACAGAAGTTCCTGTGGGAAAATGTTCCATCCTTCTCCCTCCGGTCACCATCGGCACATGGATCTTCTGGATCTTTTCTGCCGACAGCATTATTTCCCGTTGTCTCCAGATACTCCTCAAATTCACGCATTTTCTCCGCAGAAAACGGATCTTCTCTGATCGGTGCGTAAACGACCTGACATTTTTCCAGCAGCGGCAGGGCATCCCGCCCGTAATCCCCGATATCGAGGACAAGTGTCGTATAATTTCCTTCCCGAAGGATCCGTTCCATGAGATCCGCCATCTCCTGCGCGGTAAGCTTGTGCATAATCCTGAGGGATCCGGATCGGAGGGATCCATGCCATATCTCCAAGATAGTAGACAAGTGAGTTCAGCCGTCACTATATGAAACCGTTCCTGCTTATAGTAGTAGATAAGATCCGAGAGATCCCGCTTCCAGCGCTCATTTAAAGACCGGTAAAACCCGGTAAAAGTATCCAGCGTCACAAACAGCACCTTTTCCTCTTTTGCCAGGACCTGACCGATCGCCAGCGCAAGACAGGTCTTTCCGCATCTTCCGATGGGCGAATAGACTCCGATGATCCGTCTGGACTGGTCCGTGCTTCCGGCAACATTGGCCGGATCCCCGGGATCTCGCTGTAGACTGCCATCACTTCCCGGATAATATCATCCCCGGACTGAAACTTATAAATTTCTTTTCCGGAGTCCATTTGTTTTTCTGTTTCTTCCGACATATAGATCTTCTGGGCCGAAGGAATTCCGGAAATATCCCCGGAATCTGTCCGTTCCCCTGAAAGCAGTACATCGATCTCATGCTTTTCGCGTACTCCGCCAGCTTTTCCTTTGAGGTAAACGCCTGAGCCGTAAAAACTCCCTTTTCTTTTCGGTTTACATAATCAGACAACCGCTCCGCATATCTTGTGTCCGCATCATAAACCGCCATCATCTTTTTCATGGTCCCTCATTTCCTTTCCCCTGCCGGAATCAGGCTCCGGCATACATTCGACCGGTCCTGTCTCCGGTCTGGCAAGACATGCGGTCCTGTCTGTTTTATCAGATCAGCAAAACAGACAATATCCCGCAAACAGATACGGCCCCAGCCGCAAAAGACTTTCTTTTTTCAGAATATCCCGGATATTCCGTAAGCCGCCCTCTCATTCCGGTCTCCACCGCAAACCTTGCGGCCCGCTCCAGCCGGAACCAGACCGTCCCCTGCTTTATCATCCGGTAAGACGCAGCAGCAGCGGCGGCAAAATCATTCCCAGACCAATCACAAACACACCGTCCCATACCCCCAGAAATCCCGCGATCACTCCCATAAGTTTGATATCTCCTGCTCCGATCGTCCGGCACAGGAAAAACGGGTAAAAGACCGCACAGGTTCCCACAAACCGCAGGATAAAATATCCGGCCCGGATACCCCAAAGGCTGCCAAAGCCTGTCCCCCCAATTCCGGTTTTCTGCAAAGGATAGAACAATTCCCGCTGCAATTCCCGTTATGATCTGAATGTGAAAGATTTTTCCTTTCTTTCAGTCTGTCACCGCCGCGGACAGTAAAATTGCAAACAATGCCACGATAAGATCACCTCCCCTGTATAGCCGTCTCTTCTGATCATTTCCCTTGAACTTCAAAATTCTCAAAAAATCGAAAAAACATCTTTCAATTATTGCGGCTCACAAGTCAACACGTTAAAAAGGATTTCATGCCCTGAATCCGGGCATCCGGCGAAGCTGCCGGTCATACATTTGTTATTTAGAAACGAAGAATCATTTCTGAATGTGCCACTATTATCTCTGAATTCCGGCTGAAAGTCAATTTCAGTTTCGTAAAATCAAGGTGCCGTTTTTCGTCAAAATTCACCAAATTTCATTGTGTCACCCATCATTTTCCAGAAATGTTGAACAATTCATTGACGCAATTCGGGAAAAATGGTAAAATGCAATTAAGTTTAAATTTTTAAACCAAAACATTCCGGAAAGGAGAGAATTCATGATCTCAGAAAATCTTCTGGGCGATATCTTTGAAGAGTGCATTCCTTTATTTATCGCGCTCGGAGACCGGACAAGACTCACGATCCTGCAGTGTCTCTTTGAGACGCAGACCACCGGCGAAAGCCGGATCCCCGGTTTGAACGTCAATGAGATCACAGACCGGACAAGTCTCTCCCGTCCAGCTGTCTCTCATCATTTAAAGATTTTAAAAAGATACCGGCCTGATCGATGTTTTAAGAAAAGGCGTGTGTAATTACTACTATCTTACAAACAAAAGCGCCATCGATAAGCTCGGCCGCTTAAAGGAAGAGCTTGAAAAATATCCTGAATCCTGAATATTCCGGGTGAATGGATCTCATACTACCAATTACAGAAACTTCTGGTTTTCTTTCCACAGACAGACGCGCCGCAATCCGGCAAAGTCCATCTGTGAACAAAACTTCGGCGAAACAGCCTTCGGCCGACTGAAACAGACTGCTGTTGGCACTATCCATAAAGAAATTGGGGTATGATATTTATGTTTTTTCGAAAAAAAATGCTTCAAACAGGCTTACCGCCGGGAGACAAATGAACTGAAGCGCCAGATCGAACTCAGCAAAACGGCGATCCTATCCGCCCAGAACCAGTTCGAACAGGTCGTTGACCCGACTCTGGTCGACTGTTACATCTACGAGTTGAATGCTGCGCAGCTCCGGTATCAGTTTCTTCTCCGCCGCCTGAAAAAACGGGAGCTTCAGGAGGTCTGATAACCATGCATACCTGGTACGAACAGGCTGTCTTTACCATATTTATCCCCTCGGACTCTTAGGGGCTGAAAAAAAACAAATACGCTCACAGAAACTGCCCACCGTTTCGTGGCGCTTGAGGACTGGATCCCGCATATCCACGCCTTAAACGGTTCCCGCGATCTACATCGGTCCGCTTTTTGAATCTTCTACCCACGGATACGACACGAGACTTCCGCCTCGTGGACCGGCGTCTGGGCTCAATGAAGACTTTGCCCGCTTCGTTGGCTCTGCCAGAAAACGGGATCCGCGTTGTGGTGGACGGTGTCTTCAACCATACCGGACGCGAATTTTTCGCCTTTCAGGATATCCGTGAAAAACGCGAAGCTTCCCCGTATAAGGACTGGTACCGCGGCGTTAATTTCGGCTGGGGCAGTCCTCTCGGTGATCCGTTCAGCTATGAAGCCTGGCAGGGACACTTTGAACTTCCCTGCTTAAATCTCTGGAATCCGGATGTCCGCCAGTATCTGTTTGACTCGATCCGCTTCTGGGTCGACAATTTTGATATCGACGGGATCCGTCTGGACTGCGCGAATGTCCTGGATTTCGGGTTCATGAAAGAGCTTCGTGAAAAAACTTCCGCCATGAAGCCTGATTTCTGGCTCATGGGCGAGGTGATCCACGGCGAATATAACCGCTGGGTCAATCCGGAAATGCTGCATTCCGTCACAAATTACGAGCTCCACAAAGCTCTCTACTCTGGTCACAACGACCACAACTACTTGAGATTGCCCACAATGTGCGGCGCCTGGAGGCAGTCGGGAAATCGCTTTACACCTTCGTGGACAACCACGATGAGGACCGGATCGCAAGTAAATTAAACAACCTGGCAAACCTGTTTCCGGTGTACCAGCTTCTCTTCACTCTCCCCGGATTCCTTCTGTCTATTATGGAAGTGAGTGGGGAATTGAGGGAAAGCGCTCCAGAACATCCGATGAAGTCCTGCGCCCGGCGCTCTGCCTGTCCGACATGAATGAAAAGCTCCGGAACTTATTTCCCACATCGCGGCGCTCGGAAAAGATCCATGCGGAACATGACGCGTTCCCAACAGTGGCTCTTATAAAGAACTTCTCCTCACCAACCGGCAGTATGCATTCAGCCGGTCCGGAGAACACGGCACTCTCATCTCCGCCGTCAATAATGATGAGCAGCCGGCATCGATCTCGATCCCGCTGCCCTGCGCGGCTTCAGATGCCGTATCCCTGCTGCCCGGGGAAATCCCATTCTCCCTTGAAAACGGCAGACTTTCCGTCACGCTCCCGGCAAACGGCGGCGCGATCTTTAAACTTCAGGAGGTTTAAGTGATGACAAGAACAAAGAAAACCTACAGCTCCTGCCAAAACAAAGGAGATCGGTCTCGGTTTCATCACCGAACTGGACCGGTACCTCTTCGGTCAGGGGACTCATTATAAAATCTTCGAAAAACTCGGTGCTCATCAGAAAACATATAAAGGAAAAAGCGGCATGTATTTTGCCGTCTGGGCTCCGCACGCAAAAGCGGTCGGCGTTGTAGGCGATTTTAACGGCTGGGATCCGGATGCCGCACCAATGTCACCGTTAGCCGACTCGGGGATCTATGAGACATTTATTCCGGGCGTCGGCCTTGGAGAACTCTACAAATTTCGCGATCACCACACAGGATGGAAAGATCCTGTTCAAAGCTGACCCGTATGCAGTCCACGCAGAATTCCGTCCTGGAACCGCTTCCATCACGGAAGACATCAGCGGTTTTAAATGGGAAGATGCAGGCTGGATGGACGCGAGAAAGAAAGCTGATCCTGTAAAATCCCCGATGGCGATCTACGAAGTTCATCTCGGCTCCTGGAGAAAGAAAGACCGCCCGCAGAAGGAAGGTTATTATACATATATGGAAGCCGCCCATGAGCTGGCTGATTATGTAAAAAAGATGGGCTACACCCATGTAGAACTCATGGGAATTGCAGAGCATCCTTATGACGGTTCCTGGGGTTACCAGGTTACCGGATACTATGCTCCCACCTCCCGTTACGGAACACCGAAAGAGTTTAAATATCTTGTTGATTATCTGCATAAAAAATAAAATCGGTGTCATCCTCTGACTGGGTTCCGGCACACTTCCCGAAAGATGCGCACGGCCTTGCTGATTTTGATGGCCAGGCGCTCTTTGAGTACGCCGACCCGAGAAAGGGCGAGCACCCGGACTGGGGAACGAAGATCTTTGATTACGGCAAAAATGAAGTGAAAAAACTTTATGCTGGCAAATGCGCTTTACTGGGTAGAAGAGTACCATGTAGACGGTCTCCGTGTCGATGCTGTTGCTTCGATGCTGTATCTCGACTATGGAAAAGCAGCCGGGCCAGTGGGTGCCGAACAAGTAACGGCGGAAATGAAAATCTCGAAGCCGTCGAGTTCTTCAAACACCTGAATACCCTGGTGCGCGGACGAAACAAAGGGGTCATCATGATCGCCGAGGAGTCCACAACGCCTGGCCGAAGGTAACGGAAGCGTAGAGGACGGCGGCCTGCATTTCTCCTACAAATGGAACATGGGATGGATGCATGATTTCCTCGAATATATGAAGCTGGACCCGTATTTCCGGAAATACAACCATAACAAGATGACCTTCGGCATGACCTATGCATTTTCCGAGAACTACATTCTGGTGCTCTCGCACGATGAGGTTGTCCACTTGAAATGCTCTATGATCAACAAAATGCCGGGCGATCTGAAGGAAAAATTCCAGAACCTGATGGTGGGCTATGCTTTCATGTTCGGCCACCCCGGCAAAAAACTTCTGTTCATGGGACAGGATTTCGGGGCGTTCGAACCTACTCCTTGATCTTGGATTCCGGGCACGGACTCTATAAGCGCGGCGAGCATGCATTCTCCGCCCGCTCAAGAAGAGCGAGTGCGATGGCCAGCCATACTCCTTCGCGTATCCGCTGCCGGCATACGGGACTGCGATCTTTAAGTTCAACTAAAAATATATGTTTTGCAAGTAACACATCCGTCCTGAATCCACTAAAACAGATTCAGGACGGATGTTCTAATTTTCCACATAAATAGGCACTGCCCGCCTCCCATTCTCCTCAGAAAACGGTAAGCGGACAGCACCTCAATCATCACCTATATTTCTTGCATTTATTGACCTTACTTACTCTTACTCCACATTCTTTGTCGCCACAACGTCCACTCCCGTTCCGGCAACATCCTTCAATATCACATCCCCGATGTGGACCGGAGCTGCGACCTCAACCGTCTTTAACGCTTTCACACAGTCGAAGATTTTTCCCTTCGGGATATCTTCTTTCGTCTTCACCGACACCATTTCGATACTTCCGCCGGATACCCGGACTGTGGAAGTCACGATCCTCGTCGGATTTGTCACTTCTTTCCGCCCGTAGATCTCGCCGCGCTTGCAGGTATTCCCTGTCACGCTTACGACCTCACCGCCGTCCATCGTCACGACAAGAGGACAGCCCATCGGACATCCGATACATGTTAATCTTCTTTCCTCCATCGCCTATGCCTCCTCGATTTTTGACCGTGATCGTCTCAAGATCCGGATATTTCAAAGATCTGCCTTTTGAATTTCAGTTCCTCCATCTCCCCGGTGCCACAACCGGACGTTTTCTGTGGATCACACGCTCATTGCCAAAGTACGCGCTCACATAGCAGTTCTTATACACACCGCCAACACGGAAACGGACCGTAAGTTCCTCGTCCATTCTCGCTGGATCGATGGTTCCCGGAACCGTATAGCGGACACCTTCGACCGGATTTAAGACGATCTCCTGAGCTCCCGACGGCCGGTTCTCGCCCTGTTTCACATAAGCTGCCGCGTTCTTTCCGGCGATCGCCGCCTCCTCCGATACAAAGTCCACAAGATCATGTACATGAAGCACATTTCCGCAGGCGAAAACTCCCTCAATATTCGTCTCAAGACTCTCATTGACCTTCGGTCCGGATGTCACCGGGTTCATGTCCACGCCCATTCCTCTGAGATCTCGTTCTCCGGGATCAGTCCGACAGAGAGGAGCAGCGTATCACAGCTGTATTCCTCCTCCGTTCCCGGGATCGGCTTTCCTTTTCCGTCTACCTGCGCCAGCGTAATTCCTTCCAGCCGCTCTTTTCCCTTGATGTCCACAACGGTATGGCTCAACTTCAGCGGAATTCCGTAGTCATCCAGACACTGTACAATATTTCTCTTTAATCCGCCGGAATAAGGCATCAGCTCCGCGACAACCTTGACTTTCGCGCCCTCAAGCGTCATACGTCTCGCCATGATGAGACCGATATCTCCGGATCCCAGGATCACGACTTCGCGTCCCGGCATATATCCCTCAATGTTTACAAAGCCTCTGAGCCGTTCCCGCGGAGAAAGATTCCCGCCGGTCGATATCCGGGAATATTTAAAGCTCCTCTCGACCGCTCTCTGCATCCCATTGCGAGGATCACTGCCTTCGCCCGGATCTCGAAAAGACCTTCTTCCCGGTTCATGGCTGTCACGATCTTCTGCTCACTGATATCCATGACCATGGTATTCAGTTTATACTCGATATTTAATTCTTCTGCCTGTTTAATAAACCGTCCCGCGTACTCCGGCCCCGTGAAGTTCTTCCTTGAAGGTGTGGAGTCCAAAGCCGTTATGAATGCACTGGTTTAAGATTCCGCCTAGCTCCCTGTCACGTTCCAGGATCAGAATACTCTCGATTCCGTTTTTCTTCGCGGAAACTGCAGCGGCAAGACCCGCCGGCCCGCCTCCGATAATCACAATATCATACGATTTCATGCTCTGACACCTCCCTTTTATAACGAATCCTTATTGATGCCCTTGACGATCTGCGAGTTTCCGCCGGATTTTGTGATCTCAAACATGCTCTTATGGCATTCTCTTGCAAGGATCTCCATAGTTCTCGGGTGAACAGAAGCCTGCCTGGCAGCGCCCCATTCCGGCTCTCGTTCTGCGCTTTACTCCGTCTAAGTTTTGGCGCCTAAAGGTCTTCGGATCGCATCAATGATCTCACCTTCCGTGATCATCTCGCATCGGCAGATGATATTTCCGTACTCCGGTTTCTCCTTAATTAACCGGAGCCGTTCTTCCTTGCTGGTGTATTCGGGTTCAGAACACCCTTTTCTCGTCGCGATGAAGTTCTCTTTTTCCTTGCCAGATCCATCTTTCTCTTTCAGGATATCTGCCACCATCTCACCGATCGCCGGGGAGCACTTGTCGAACCCCGGAACTCGATTCCCGCACAATCGATAAAGCCTTTCGCGTCCTCCAGTTCACCGATCAGGAATCTCATGTCCGTCCTCATGGGCACGGAGTCCTGCGAAGGAAGTGATCACCTGGCGCATCGGGAATGTTCTTCACATTCATCTCTGCCTTTGTGATAACCTCATTTAAGCCCTCTCTCGTCGTATTGGTTCCCTCTTTATTCTCGATATCGATCGCTGTCGGTCCCACCAACAGATTTCCGTGGACCGTCGGTGTCACGAGAACGCCTTTTCCGTATTTTCCGGGAAGAGCAAACACCGTATGGCTCACATGATTTCCGGCAGTTTTATCGAGCAGACAGTAATCTCCACGTCTTGGGGTGATATGGATCTTCTTGTTGCTTACCATATTGTGGAATTTGTCTGCGTAGACACCCGCCGCGTTCACGACATACCGCGTCTTATACGTGCCCTTGCTTTGTCCAGATCTCCCAGCCGTCTTCCACCGGTCTTAGGTCGGTGACCTCCGTATCAAAATGGAATTCTACTCCATTCGCGTTGGCATTCTCCGCCATCGGGATATTTAAGTTAAACGGACATACGATTCCGCCTGTGGGCGCGTAGAGAGCTGCGCATGCCTCATCGGAAATATTCGGCTCCATTGCCCGGAGTTCTTCCCGGTTTAAGATCCTGAGACCCGGAACTCCGTTTGTGATTCCTCTTTTATAAAGAGCTTCAAGCCCCGGCATCTCGTCTTCATGCAGGCAGACTTACAACCAGTGAACCATTTCTTTAAACGGAAAATCCAGGTCCTTCGACAGTTGTTCCATCATTTCATTTCCGCGTACATTGAGTTTTGCCATCAGGGAGCCTTCCGCCGCGTCATAGCCCGCATGGACAATAGCACTGTTTGCCTTGGAAGTACCGCAGCAGACATCCTCCTCTTTCTCCAGCACACAGATTTTTTGCCTGATAGCGCGACAATTCCCTCGCAGATGCCGATCCGGCTACACCTGCTCCGATTATGATCACATCATACATTTACCGTTCACTCCTTTACATCCTGTCTCTTTTTAGAAGTTTTCCGCCATATCCCACTTGGGAATCCGGCGGCGTCCGGTCTTAAGAGAAAAGAGCCTGCCAAGTAAACGCATACCCTTATGCGGTTATCCTGTCAGGCTCTCTCATCTCATGCCGTAATTATCTGATTGTTAAGCTGCACTGCACCGGGCACAGCCCTCTGTTATTTTATCCTACCACGGGAATCGCTCCATAAAGGAGAACCGCCACGATTGCACCGATGATCGGTCCAACGATCGGAACTACAAGACCGTAAGAGAAGTTGGAATCGCCTTTGTCCTTGATCGGAAGGACTGCATGTGCAAGACGAGGTCCTAAGTCTCTTGCCGGGTTGATCGCGTAACCGGTAAGTCCGCCGAGGGACATACCTACGGAAACGATGATTCCGAATACGAAGAGTTTATCAACACCTGTGGGAAAGTCCTGTTACATTGCCGATACCTTTGATCGCGAAAACGAGGATAAATGTACCGACTGCTTCGCTTAAAATGTTTAATCCAGTGTTCGGGATCGACGGACCTGTACAGAATACGCCAAGCTTTGTTCCCGGATCTTCTGTAGCGTCAAACTGTCCCTTGAAGAGCAGGTAAACGATCGATGCGCCGACAAATGCGCCTGCCATCTGTGCAATCACATATCCGGGCACCATGGACCATGCGAAACTTCCGTCAACCGCAAGAGCGATCGTGAGCGCAGGGTTAAAGGATGCGCCGGAAGCTTCTCCGAAAATAAATGCCGGCACCAGAACCGCAAGGCCCCATGCCAGTGTGATCTGGACAGCTCCTGCGCCTTTCATTCCGGACTTGTTAAGGTTTACGTTTGCAACAACACCATCACCGAGGATGATAAGCATCATGGTTCCAAGAAACTCTGCAATATAAGGCAGCATAGAAAATCCCCCTTTTTTGTTGTTTTAGGCATCTCCGGCTTTCGTTCCCCTCAAAGCCGGAGACAGTTTCTGTTTTTTAAAACTTTCTGTTTTGTTCCCACAACTTCGAGTAATGATTCCATTCAAGTCCGTTCTCTGCAAGCCGCAATTCTTACCCGAAACCTTTTCCTCATTTTATATCTCGTTTAGT
>VOFC01003909.1_pt1 | contig 15259 bp, 28 predicted proteins | sample 5384161 | NCBI WGS metagenome assembly VOFC01 (sample SAMN12384722, study PRJNA508395) | human gut metagenome | isolation source: healthy gut B | host: Homo sapiens | reverse complement strand
GGACGGAGATGTGGAATTTCCAACAATCTGCGGAACCGGAACAGAGAGGATTATGTAGGTGGTTCCTGGAGCTTTGCCAAGCAGGGGAGGACGGCAGAACAGTGGAGCAGACTTATTCTACACCATTTTTAGGTTATCCTTATTATTCAAAAACAGGATGAACTGACTTACCACCCCTATTACAACGATGACTGTCCTCCTATGCGAGGCATGTATCGCTTCCATATTCCGGATCCGGTTTATTTTGAGGAAGATATCCGCGTGACCATCCAGCAGATTGGTATGTGCCATAACGGCCTGTTTGAGAGACAGGATGATGTTTCCAGTGTGGCATACTGGTATCAGGAAAAAGGTGGACAAAATGACTACTCCCCGCTTCTGCCCAGGGAAGAGAGATGGCCAAGATAAAAACTGTATTACAGGCTGCCGCTTCGCAAAAGAGAAATCTTGGCGTAAGCGGCAGTGCTGCGTTGTGCGAAGGCTTTTTACTGAAGCTCGGCGATTCGGGTGACACCTACGTAGACTTCCTGAACTTTGTACCAGGTGGGATAGTCTACGATTCCGGTTTCCGGCAGTCCGAAAATGTTCTGGAATTTTCGCACGCAAGCCTGAGTCTGAGAGCCATATATGCCATCCGGATTTACCTTTGGAAGTGCGGGGTATGCCTGACTGATGGCATTTAACTGCTCCTGGAGCTGTACAACCTTACTTCCTGATGCACCTATATCCAAGTCGTAACCCGGCCAGGAAGAAGGGATGCCGGAAATCTCCTCCGCAACATTGATATACATGTCACTTCCATAAAAATAGCGCAGAATCTCAATGGTGGAATATCCCTGATCTCCAAGGCGCTTACTTCCCCACTGGGTCATCCAGCCCCGGTCACGGCATTGCACTCGTTCTCCGTCACAGTATTGTGTAAGAATGGGCTGACGTACATTTGGCCTGGAAAGATAGTTTTCAAACAGTTCATCTACTATGCGGTCAATGGTATTAAAAATATTTCTTCCACGGATCCATTTGTGGTCATAAGCAGTGGAGGAGGTGATGGTATAGTCTTTTCCCTTGTTGCGGTACCACTCCGTATACACCCGGTTCAGGGTAAAGGACATAATTGCCAGAACATTGGCTCGGATCGTATCGTCGGGCCAGGTGGCGTAGATCTCGCTGGAGGCCACATTTTGATGTAATCCCGGTAGGGCACGTAATAGTTGGAGGCGGAATTATCGCCTACGGGTCCGTCGTGAACAACAATATATTCAGGGATAACTACTTTGCTCAGCACGATTTCTCCGGTTTCATTTACTGGCTTGATTTCAGATTCCTGTATTTTGGGCGGATACTCGTAAAAAGTGTGTGTGGAGGAATGACGACACGGCTGTCGGCGACAGAGCTTTGCCGCGGGTTTAAAAAAGTACAGGCTGTTTGGCGAGGATAGCCGGAAGGACTTCTGTGCCTGCAATTTCCTCCGAATGGAAATCCTCAGCTTCAATCTGCATGGAATATTCTGCGTAGGGCTGGGCTTCCTCAGTAGCATTTAAGCTGTATTCCAAAGGCGGCGTTTTCAGCTGGAGGACAGGGGGTATTGCCGGAAGAATCGGTGCGGACCTCTTCAATCACACTATTGGGATCGCCAGTGTAGGAAATGCGAACCAGTGCATTTTCTACAGGACGGTTGTCGGCTTCAGAGCGCACGGTTATCTGCAAGGTTCCCTGATCTACATTTTCCTGCTGTGCATGTAAGGTTTTTCTGAAATACATGGACGACCTCATAAAATGCTCTTCTGGGTATTATATGCCGGATGTGTGGGGAAAAATGAGCTGAGAAAATTCAGGGCTGTTTGTTGGTACGAAGTTCGGTTATAATAGAAACAGAAAATATACGAAAGAAGGGAAAAAATGAAAAATTTAAGAAAACGTGTGGGAAGATTTCTGCTGATGTTTGCAATGCTCTTTGCAGGAATTCTGCTTCCGCAAAATACGAAAGCGGTTTGGGCAGCAGATGGCAGCATGACGGTACATTTTCTGGATGTAGGGCAGGGGTTGTCTGTTCTGGTGGAATCGGAAGGGCAGACTTTGCTGTATGATGGCGGTCCCAGAAGCGCATCCAGCTTTGTGGTATCCTATTTGCAGGAACGGCAGATTTCGGAGATTGATTATCTGATTTCTTCCCATTATGATGAGGACCACGTCAGCGGATTGATTGGATGTTTGAATGCCTTTGATGTGGCAAATGTGATTGGAGCAGACTATGTCCACGATTCCTCGCTGTATGATTCCTTTATGGATGGAGTCGCAGCGCAGGGGCTTACGGTACAGCATCCGGCTGTGGGAACAGAATATGAATTCGGTTCCGGGAAATTTACGATTTTGTCTCCGCAAAATATCAGCAAAGAGAGCAATGCCAATTCTGTGGCAATCAGGCTGACAAATGGGGAAAACAGTTTTATTTTTACCGGGGATGCGGATTACAACAGCGAGGCTGACATGGTATCTTCCGGAATTGACCTTAGCTGTGATGTGTTAAGTGTGGGACATCACGGATCTGCAACATCCACCAGCTGGGATTTTTTGCAGGCGACAGTTCCGGAGTATGCAGTGATCAGCTGCGGCGCAGGAAATATGTACGGACACCCTCATGAAGAGACGATGGAAAAACTGTCCGACATGGGTATCCAGGTGTACCGTACAGATGAACAGGGGACGATTGTAGTTTCTTCTGACGGGAATTCTCTTTCCTGGAATATGGATCCCTGTAATGATTATACTTCCGGGGATGGAAAAAGTCCTGCGGGAGAAAGCGAGACGCAGGGATTTGCCGGGGAACAGTATGATGATCAGGGAGAATCGAATGATACGGATTCCATAGAAGCTGATTCAGCTCAGAACAGCCAGGAAGAGATGGTATGGATCTCTGCTACAGGAAGCAAATACCACAGCATTCCGGACTGTGGTAATATGAACCCGGATAAGGCCTATCAGGAGCCTCTTTCCCAGGCAGAGGCCCAAGGGTATGAAGCCTGTAAGAAGTGTTTCTGAAAAGCTTTTTATGAAAATTGAACAGACCTTATACCAGAGCCTGTTTCAAACACGCTCTGGAGCCTTTTTAATCGGCTCTAAGGCCAGGGATATGTATGCAGAACTGGTCAGGATGCTATTACAGTTTTTTTTCAAGGTTGTCAACCCGCATTTCCAGGTTGGCAACCTTTTTCGCGTGTTTCAGCGTTTTCCTGACGGTGACGTATTTCATCAACGCGGGAATCGAAGAGGACGCTGATCTTGCGGTTGGTTTCGTTTTCCAGCGTTAAGTGGATCTTGTGTACAGAGTCGTCAAGGGTATCCATCCTGGATTCCAGCTTATCTACTTTGGATTCCAGTTTATCTACTTTGGATTCCAGCTTATCTACTTTGGATTCCAGTTTATCCATCCTGGATTCCAGCTTATCTACTTTGGATTCCAGTTTATCCATCCTGGATTCCAGCTTATCTACTTTGGATTCCAGTTTATCCATCCTGGATTCCAGTCTATCCATTCTGGATTCCAGCTTAGCTACATCAGAGCGCAGCTCAACCATTTGGGACTTCAGTATAGTTACGTCGGACTTCAGCTCATTCACATCAAAACGCAGTTCATTCATTCCTACCTGCAAGGTGATAACATTCTGGTTAATGTTAAGAAGAACATCTTTTAATTCGGGATCGATCATGGGAAATACACCTCCTTTTAGAAAAAAATACATTTCAGATACGAAATATTGTTTAGATATACTATATCACAGCCAAAGTATAAAGTCTATTCAATTTTCATAAAAAGTCTGGAACATAAAACGAAAACAGAATTCATTTTCAGATTGGAATAAAGATTTTTTCAGATGTTCAGACAAGTATATTCCATAGCTGGCGAAAAAGCAACTGCTTTTTGTAAAAATCTTATCCTTAATTTTTTTCCATGATATTTCGGATTATCCCTTTTTATTTGTTGAAATTCTGGTATACTGAAGTGTATGTTTAGTGACAGAAACGAAAAAGAAAAATGGTTTCTGACATGTATTGTTTAAAAAGAACGTAAGAAATGTAGAATAAATTGGTGGTGTAGAATTAGTGAGTGAACAGAAACGAGTAATTTTCACAAAGGAGGAATTGGCTGCTAAGGTGAAGGTTCCGGCTATTGTGGAACAGGATCTGAAGCGCATTATCAGTGACCGTCTGGAGCAGTGCGGCTTATATTACAGGGTTTTTTCAGGATTAAGACCGCATCCTCCATGGCTCATAAATTTGCCCTGAAGGATTATGGCGCAGAGAATAAGAAGCTTCAGGATCTGGTGGGTGTCCGGATCAATCTGTACTTTGATGATGATGTGGAGATTTGCCAGAATATTGTGGAGAATACCTTTGATGTGATCGGATGGTCCACTTCCGAGCGCAGTGAGGAGGAGTTTAAGCCCACCAAGCTAAACGGTGTGTGCAGGCTTCCTGAATATTTAAGATCTGAGATTTCCCCGGAGACATGGGATATGTATATTGATGATACCTTTGAAATCCAGATCAAGACCATGTTTTTCGAAGGCTGGCATGAGATTGAGCATGACATGCGGTACAAGGGAGAAGAGCTGTGGAAGAACTACAAAGGGATTTTCCCGGTATTTTAACAGCATTCTGGCGACGTTGGAGCTTTGTGATAAATCCATGGTAACCCTGTTTGAGGATCTTGGACATTCCCTTTACAAATCCGGAAGATGGAGCGATATGATCAAGAGCCATTTTCGTTTGAAGCTTGGAGAGGGACAGCTCTATCCTGAGGTGGCACAGCTTCTGGATGAGGACTGTAATCTGCAGGTGGAGAATCTGGCCAAGCGTATTTACAAGACCAGCAAGCAGACTCTGGTGGATCAGCTGCTTCACCGCAGCCGCAAGGTGCCGATCAATGTAAATACCATTATTGCGCTGTTAAACGACAGCCAGTTTCATGACAGCCGCTTAAGTGCTATTTTTAAGGAACGTGACGTATACAATGATGGCCGTGAGGAAAGCCTTTGAGAGTCTGGCATTACGAAATGAAGCCGCTGATTCGGCACAATGTATTCCAGATGTGCACAAAGGTAGACGGAAGCCGTCTGAAGGAGGGAACTTCTGCTTCTGCTTCCGAGATTTTCAGCAGGCAGCAGACGGCATTTACAGCTGGATCGTGGGCAAATATGGCGTTTTGTTTAAAGGAATGCCCCAGAAGACCAGCACCTATCATGCGGATATTCTGGCCTATCATGTAGCTGTGAATTATGATCCTGCCAATCGCCGTCTGAATATGCACGTAAGGCATATGGATATGGAGGTGGGCGGCCGCATCTGGTATTCAGAGGCAGGACTTGAGGTTTCAAGGCAGGAAGAAGTCATCTTGAAGGTTTGCAACGGATATGCGCAGCCGGGCAGGAGCATACCATTCAGGATCCGGGGTTACATTTTTCAGCTATCCAGGATATTACAAGACAATTGTTGACAATATCGGAATTGTCAATGGAACCGAAATGCTCAACAGACGCCGCATTATAAGAGAGAAAATGTTTGGAAACCTTCTTACGGCACTGAAAGATCCGGAACGGTTATTCCTATAGTGGTGATCGTATCCAGAGAGACCCAGGACGGAATGATGGACGAGGACTGGCTTGGACAGTTCCGCGTGTCTGATTTTACAAGAACGGTATGGCGCTATTCCCATGTGTTTACGGCGCATGAATCTGTGGGCAAAAAAGAAGTTCTTAAGGCTGGCAGGCATTGATCTTCGCCAGATTGATGACATTCCGCGGCTGTATATTTTTTCTGGCCAGGCAGGGGATGTGGATGACTATGGTCCTGAGGATGTGACCAACTGCAGCTTTGGCCGTCACTTGGAAGCAAGAGGGGATGCGCGTACCTATGACATTGTCCGCGGCGGACAGGCTTTTTATCATAAGATCGTTACGGATTTAAGAGAATGGAATATTTCCGCGGATATGTGGGAAGGCTTTAAGCTGGAGACGGTGACGGAACTGCCGAAATAAGGAAAAGTATGAAATTAAAAAAGACCTGCAAAACAGGCATGTTGCAGGCCATTAACATTTCTTGAATAAAATAAAAATGCGGAAGATGGGACTTGAACCCACACGAGCGCAATGCTCACAAGATCCTTAGTCTTGCTCGTCTGCCAGTTCCGACACTTCCGCATATCGCATTTCGTAGAGATCAGAAATCTCTGCGCGATCAAATATTTAATTGTACATGCGGAAGATGGGACTTGAACCCACACAAGCGCAATGCTTACAAGATCCTTAGTCTTGCTCGTCTGCCAGTTCCGACACTTCCGCATATCTGCATTCATAGAGAAAATCTCTGTGCGATAAATTTATCATTTGTTTCATGCGGAAGAAGGGACTTGAACCCTCACGACCTTAACGCTCACAAGAACCTGAATCTTGCTCGTCTGCCAATTCCGACACTTCCGCATATCGCGTTTCTCATGGAGAATTGTTTCTTTCTCGCTGCGACGGATATTAGTATAACAAAGGGGTAATGGGATTGTCAACACATTTTTTGAAAAAATTTAAAAATTTTATTTTTCTTTTTTGAAAAAAAGAGGAATTTGAAATTTTGTGTAGAATATAATTAATAGGAGGAAGATTATCAATACACCTGTCAGTCTTTGGAGGATAGTGAATCTATGAATATCAGAGAGAGCATGGAAGAAAGAGAACTGGAGCTGCTCTGCCCTTATGCGGCGTACAGCGGCAAGTCCAGGGAAGAGACCGCGAGGAGAGTGCGATGTGCGCACTGTGTATCAGCGGGACCGTGACAGGATTCTGCACAGCAAGGCTTTTCGCCGTATGAAGGATAAAACACAGGTGTTTCTGGCACCACAGGGAGATCATTACAGGAACCGGCTTACCCACACATTAGAGGTTTCCCAGATCGCTCGTACCATAGCCAAGGCGCTGCGCCTGAATGAAGACTTGGTGGAAGCCATAGCCTTAGGCCACGATCTTGGACATACCCATTCGGACACTCAGGAGAGACTGCACTGAACCAGGTACATCCCGGCGGCTTTGCCCACTATCAGCAGAGCATCCGTGTGGTGGAGGTACTGGAGAAGAACGGAGAGGGGGCTGAACCTTACCTGGGAGACTAAGGACGGAATCCTGAACCATCGTACCAGCGGCAGTCCGTCTACACTGGAAGGACAGGTGGTACGCTTTTCCCGATAAGATCGCATATGTCCACCATGACATGGACGATGCCCAGAGAGCCGGAATTATCACGGAGACGGGATATTTCATCAGGCCTCAGGGAGTTTCTGGGACAGACCACAAGAGAGAGGCTGAACACCTTTGTCCATGATGTGATCGAGAACAGCATGGATAAGCCGTCCATACAGATGTCTCCAGCTGTGGAGCAGGCACTGATGGATTTGCGCCAGGAGATGTTCCAGAAGGTATATCTGAATCCCATAGCGAAAAAAGGAAGAGTCCAAGGCTATCAAAATGCTGACGGAACTTTTTACCAGTATTACATAGACCATCCGGAGGCCATGTCCAGGGAGTACCTTGCCCTGATCGAGAAAAGGGGCGTGCCCAAAAGCAGGGCGGTATGTGACTGGCTGTCAGGCATGACGGATCAGTACTCTATGAAGAAATTCAAGGAGATCTTTATCCCGAGAGCCTGGGAGGTATATTAGAAGTTACTGTTCACTGGTAATGTTCCGCGAGGTGTTTTACTATGAAAGTCCCAGACGGCAGCCAAGAATGAGCCATGCTTGCATGAGCGAATTCTTGGATATCGGATGGGCTAGACCGTATGAGTAAGTAGGGCAATAGCCCAGATTACGAATGCGGTCGGCAGCTGTGGGAGCGCCCACAGGCGCGGAACAGCTGACTTTCATATATGGTGATGTCGCCGGCAGGCGACATGTCCGTTGGTGAACAAAGTTCACAGAAAACCCGAGAAGTGCGGCGCGAAATCATGCAAAGCATGATTTCTGTGCATCGCGAAGCGTGTTATTGGGCACGAAGTGAACAGTAACTATTAGAAACAGAAATGGAGGATAAGCATGCGTTATTCTGACGATATCATTGAAGAAGTACGTATGAAAAATGATATTGTAGATGTGATATCCCAGTATGTGAGACTGACCAGAAAGGGAAGTTCCTATTTCGGACTGTGTCCCTTCCATAATGAGAAAACTCCTTCTTTTTCCGTGACGCCATCCAAGCAGATGTATTACTGCTTTGGCTGCGGGGCAGGAGGAAACGTATACAATTTTGTAATGCAGTACGAGAATTATTCCTTTGGAGAAGCCCTTTCCCATCTGGCAGAGCGTGCCGGCGTGGAGCTTCCCAAGATCGAATAGTCCCAGGCTGCCAGGGCGAAGGCCGAGAAGCGGGCCACCCTGCTTGAGATCAACAAGAAGGCAGCCCAGTATTTTTACTACTAGCTGCGCCGTGAAAACGGCAAAACCGCTCACGACTATCTGACAGGCAGAGGCCTGAGCGAGGAAATGATTAAGAAATTTGGTCTTGGCTATTCGGACAAATACAGTGATGACCTGTACAAAATATCTGAAAGCCCAGAATTACACTGACGATCTGCTGCGGGAATCCGGACTGTTTAATGTGGATGAGCGGCAGGGGATGTACGACAAGTTTTTGGAACCGTGTTATTTTCCCCATTATGGATGTAAATAACCGTGTGATCGGATTTGGAGGACGTGTGATGGGTGACGGCAAGCCCAAGTATCTGAACTCCCCGGAGACCCAGATCTTTTGATAAGAGCCGTAATCTTTACGGACTGAATATTGCAAGGACCACCAGAAAGAATTACCTGATCCTGTGCGAGGGCTATATGGACGTAATCTCTATGCACCAGGCAGGTTTTACCAATGCGGTAGCCTCCCTTGGAACAGCTCTTACGTCCGGCCATGCAAGCCTGGTGAAGCGTTACACCCAGGAAGTGCTGCTGTTATACGACAGTGATGAAGCTGGAGTAAAGGCTGCGCTGCGAGCCATTCCCATTCTTCGGGAAGCCGGGGTGAATTCCAGAGTGGTGAACCTGCGGCCCCATAAGGACCCCGATGAATTTATTAAGACCGAAGGGGCAGAAGCCTTTTGAAAAAAGGCTGGAGGCAGCCATGGACAGCTTTATGTTCCGGGTAAGCATTGCGGCAGGAGAGTTTCCCATGGAGGAGCCTCAGGGACAGAACCGGTTCTTTGACCGGTGCGCCCAGTATCTTCTGGAGCTTTCCGATGAGCTGGAGCGGAACCTTTACATTGAAGCAATCGTGAAGGAATACCGCAGATACGGAATCAGTGTGGAGAACCTGCGCAAAAGTGTGAATTCCCTTTGCCATGAAGGGAACTCCCGCAGAGAAGCGGATCCAGCCCAAATCAGGAGACCCGGCAGTCCGGAAGAAGGAAAGTGCAGGGGAAAAATCCCAGAAGCTGATGCTTACTTGGCTTGTCACCTATCCGGGAATTTTTGAGACAGTAGAGAAATATCTGACGCCTTCGGATTTCGTGGTTCCTCTTTATAAAGAAGTGGCAGAGATGCTCTGGAATCAGCGAAAGGAAGGGGATGTGAATCCAGCCAGACTTTTGAATGCATTTACAGATAGCGAGGAACAGAGAGAAGTGGCGTCCCTGTTTAATGCCACTATCCATCTTGAGACCAGGGAAGAGCAGGAGAGAGCTTTCAGACGCTCTTCTTCGAATCAAGCAGGAGAGCCTGGCTAAGAAAAATGAAAACTGGGATCCGACAGACATGGCAGCCCTGCAGGAGCTTGTGCAGGCCAAGAAAAATCTGGAGGATCTTGGAAGAAAGAGGCAGCAACTGCATATTTCTTTCAATTAAGGATAAAATATAAACACTATATGGAGGTTAGAGCACATATGGAAATGAATATGGCAAAATTCAGCGAAAAACTTGTAGAACTTCTGGAGCTTGCCAAAAAGAAGAAAAGAATGTACTGGAATATCAGGAGATCAGTGACTTCTTCAAGGACCAGCCCCTGGATGCGGAACAGATGGACAAGATTTTTGACTTTCTGGAAGCAAGCGGCGTGGATGTGCTTCGAATCACAGACAATGGCGCAGACGATCTGATGCTGGATGATGATATGGATATGGAAGGCCTGGATGATGAAGAAGAGGTAGAACTTGACAAGATCGACTTGTCCGTACCGGAAGGTGTAAGCATCGAAGATCCAGTACGTATGTATCTGAAAGAGATCGGTAAGGTTCCCCTTCTTTCCGCTGAGGAGGAGATTGAGCTTGCCAAGAGAATGGAGCAGGGAGATGAGAATGCCAAGAAACGTCTGGCAGAGGCTAACCTTCGTCTGGTAGTCAGCATTGCAAAGCGATATGTGGGACGTGGAATGCTTTTCCTTGACCTGATCCAGGAAGGTAACTTAGGTCTGATCAAAGCGGTTGAGAAATTTGATTACAGAAAGGGCATACAAGTTCAGTACCTATGCTACCTGGTGGATCCGTCAGGCGATCACCAGAGCAATTGCGGATCAGGCGAGAACCATCCGTATCCCGGTGCACATGGTAGAGACTATTAATAAACTGATCCGTGTGTCCAGACAGTTATTGCAGGAGCTGGGACGTGAACCTACCCCGGAGGAGATCGCCGAGAGATGAAGATGCCGGTGGAGCGTGTCCGCGAGATCCTGAAGATCTCCCAGGAGCCGGTTTCCCTGGAGACTCCCATCGGTGAGGAGGAGGACAGCCATCTGGGCGACTTTATCCAGGATGACAATGTTCCAGTTCCGGCTGACGCAGCTGCCTTCACACTTCTGAAGGAACAGCTTGTGGAAGTTCTTGGAACTCTTACCGAGAGAGAGCAGAAGGTGCTTCGTCTTCGTTTCGGACTGGACGACGGACGTGCCAGAACTCTGGAAGAAGTAGGTAAGGAATTTAACGTTACCCGTGAACGTATTAGTCAGATCGAGGCCAAGGCATTGCGTAAACTGCGTCATCCCAGCCGCAGCCGCAAGCTGAAGGATTATCTGGATTAAGGAGAGGGACATGCAGTTATCCTTACGGTTGTCTGCAATCGCAGATATGGTAACAACAGGGAACAGGCTGGTAGATGTGGGATGCGACCACGGATATCTGCCAGTGTACCTGATACAGCAGAAAAAAATTCCATCGGCCATTGCAATGGATGTACGAAAAGGCCCTCTTTCCAGGGCGAAGGAGCATATCCGGCAGTATGGTCTGGAGGAGTACATACAGACCCGGCTGTCAGATGGGCTTGAGATCTGAAGGCCGGGGAGGGGGGACACTCTTGTAATCGCAGGAATGGGAGGTCCTCTTATGGAAAGAATTCTCACGGACGGCCAGTCTGTGAGAGATTCTTTTTCTGAGATGATTTTGCAGCCCCAGTCGGATATTCCCCATTTTCGCAGATTTATCCAGTCACAGGGGTTTCAGATCGTGGAAGAAAAAATGGTGGAGGAAGAGGGTAAATTTTATCCTATGATGCGTGTGGTGAGGACATGTCCGGAAGGTGATGGGAATGAGAATCTGGTTTCGGAAGCGGCGCCCTGCACCTTGGAGGAAGCTTTTGGGAAATTTCTTTTGAAGGAGCATAATCCAGTTCTTTACCGCTATCTTTTAAAGAGAGGAACGAATCCGTGCAGATATTTTAAAGCAGCTTCAGGCTGCGCCTCAGGCGGAGGCAGTGACGGCACGCATCCGGGAAGTAAAGGAGGAAGCGCAGCTGATTAAGGCAGCGCTGGCAGAATATGAAGGTTAAAGAACTGACAGAATGGCTGGGTGAACATTTTCCGGCAGCTGCGGCAGAGGACTGGGACAATGTGGGACTTCTTACAGGAGATGATGAAAGGGAAGTGCACCATGTTTTTCTGGCCCTCGACCTGACAGATGAAACGCTTGAGGAAGCCATAGAGGCAGGGGCAGACATGATCGTTACCCATCATCCTATGATCTTTTCCGGTATTAAGAAGATTAACAATCATAGCTTTACAGGACGCAGGATCCTAAAGCTGGTGCGTGAGGGAATCTCCTATTATGCGATGCACACCAACTATGATATTCTGGGAATGGCAGATTTAAGTGCCGGATATCTGGAATTATCAGAGACAAAGGTGCTCTCTGCCACCGGTGAGATGGATGGGGGAGACCATTGGATTTGGCCGCGTTGGCAAAATTCCTGCGAAGATGACGCTGAAGGAATATGCGCTTCTGGTGAAAAAAGAATCTGAAACTGGCAGATGTGAAGGTATACGGCAATCTGATCAGATGGTGGAGACTGCAGCAGTTTGTACCGGATCCGGGAAAAGCATGATTTCCGATGTGCTGGCTGCCGGGGCTGATGTGTATGTGACCGGGGATATTGACCACCATACCGGAATTGATACCGTTGCCCAGGGGCTTTGCATCATTGATGCGGGGCATTACGGCACAGAATACATTTTCATGGAAGACATGAAGGAACGGCTTGAGAAGGCCTTTTCCGGAACTGAAATTCACCTGCGCGAAGGTGAAGAGTCCTTATACAATATTGTAACGAGATTGCGGGGAGCCGCATAGCGGCGGAGCAATCCGGGGTATCAATGAGTGGCATGTCATACCGGATAAGGAGGGCTTATGGATCAGACAGTAAGGCTTACGATAAACGGAGAAATAAAGGAGTTTCCCTGTTGGAATTTCCTATAAAGAAGTAATAAAAGATTATGAGAAAACTACAGATGCCCCTGTTATTCTGGTAATCGCAGGAGGCAAGATCCGGGAGCTTCACAAAAAAGGCGAACCGGGACTGTGAAGTGAAGCTGATCACAACCAGGGACAGCATTGGAAACAAAACCTACAAGCGTACCGCCTGCCTGGTGCTTCTAAAAGCCATCTATGATCTTGCAGGCAAGGAAAAGATAGAGAAAAGTGGTGCTTCACTATTCTGTTGGAAGCGGCTTTTATTTTACCATGGAAGGAAAACAGGAGCTGGATCAGGCATTTCTTGACCAGGTGAAGACAAGAATGACAGAGCTGGTAAAGGCACAGATTCCGGTGAAAAAGCGAAGCGTAAATACCGATGAAGCCATCGCTCTTTTCCACCATCACGGCATGTATGACAAAGAGAAGCTGTTTCGCTACCGCAGGGTTTCCAGGGTAAATATTTACAGCATAGAGAACTTCGAGGATTATTTCTATGGGGCAATGGCCTATGATACAGGCTATGTGCCATATTTTGACCTGCGGCTTTATGATGAGGGATTTGTGCTTATGCTTCCCGATGCGAAAGCACCTGATGAGATCCCGGAATTTTTGCCCCAGGATAAAATCTTTCAGGTTCAGAAGGAATCGGAGGAGTGGGGAAGAAGCTGGATATTTCCACAGTTGGGGAGCTGAATGACCAGATTACCAGCCAGGGAATCCAGAAAATCCTTTCTATGCAGGAGGCAATTCAGGAGTCTCAGATTTCCAGAATCGCGGAGCAGATCGCCCAGGCTGGAAACAAGAAGTTTGTTATGATCGCAGGTCCGTCTTCTTCCGGAAAGACTACGTTTTCACACAGGCTGTCTATTCAGCTGGCGGCTCACGGACTGAAGCCTCATCCTATTGCAGTGGACAATTATTTCGTGAACCGGGAGCATACCCCTCTTGATGAATTCGGGGAAAAGGATTATGAATGCCTGGAAGCCATTGATGTAGAGCAGTTTAACAAAGACATGCTGGCACTCCTTAAAGGGGAGCGCGGGAGCTTCCGGTGTTTAACTTCAAGACCGGGCAGAGAGAATATAAAGGGATTTCCTTCAGCTTGGAAAAAGAAGATATCCTGGTAATTGAGGGAATCCATGGGCTGAATGACAGGTTAAGCTATGCGCTTCCGAAGGAGAGCAAGTTTAAGATTTATATCAGCGCCCTGACCCAGTTGAATATTGACGAGCACAACCGGATTCCGACTACAGACGGCAGGCTGATCCGCAGGATTGTGCGGGATGCAAGAACAAGAGGTACTTCTGCCAAGGAGACCATTGCAAGGTGGCCTTCTGTGAGACGAGGGAGAAGAGAGAAAACATTTTTCCCGTATCCAGGAAGAGGCGGATGTAATGTTTAATTCTGCCCTGATTTATGAGCTGGCGTGCCTGAAAGTGTATGCGGAGCCGCTTCTTTTTGGAATTGCCAAGGAGAGATCCGAGTATCTGGAAGCCAACAGGCTTCTGAAATTCTTCGATTACTTTGTTCCGGTGCCAAGCGAGGAATGCCGAATAATTCCCTGCTTCGGGAATTTATTGGAGGAAGCTGCTTTAATACCTGATCGGTCACGGTTCAATATTTTAAAATTTAATGCTTTTCAGAGCAAAGGAATAATGTTAGAATAGCACTTGCGCAACCAGAGCCAGGTAATCGCGGCTGAACAGACGAAAGGGTTCAGACGAGGAAAGTCCGGGCTTCGCAGGGCAGGATGCCGGATAACGTCCGGTGGAGGTGACTCCAAGGCCAGTGCAACAGAAATAAACCGCCCTAATTTATCGGGTAAGGGTGGAAAGGCAGTGTAAGAGACTACCGCCGTTTTGGTAACAGGACGGGCACATGTAAACTCCATTCGAAGCAAGACCGAATAGAAAGCGATACGGCTGCCCGTCGTGCTTTCAGGTGGGTCGCTTGAGCCCTATGGCAACGTAGGGCCTAGACAGATGATTACCCAATGACATAACCCGGCTTATCGGTTTGCTTGTGCAGCAAAAAAGAAAATTCTGAGAAGATTCAGTGTGCCTATACGTGCACTTTCATACTTCCTACGGAACTTTGTTAGTATTGTTATTAAATTGCGTCAAATCTAATCAAAAATTATTTATTTCTGTGTCCTCTGTATTTCTCTTCGCAGTATTTACATCTGTAAACTTCTTTCTCTTTATCTGCAAGAACAAAGATCTGGTCGAGTCCCTGTTCAATGGAAGTGATGCAGCGTGGATTCTTGCATTTGATCACGTTGACAACCTGATTCGGAAGACGAAGGTCTTTTTTCTCAACAATCTGCTCGTCCTTGATGATGTTTACGGTGATGTTGTGATCGATGAAGCCAAGGATGTCAAGATCCAGGTCTTCGATCGGGCATTCTACTTTGATGATGTCCTTTTTTCCCATTTTATTGCTTTTGGCATTTTTGATAATAGCAACGGTACAGTCTAACTTGTCCAGCTTCAGATCATGATAAATAGTCATGGCCTTTCCAGCTTTGATATGGTCTAATACGTAACCTTCACGAAGT
>VOFC01001273.1_pt1 | contig 15265 bp, 19 predicted proteins | sample 5384161 | NCBI WGS metagenome assembly VOFC01 (sample SAMN12384722, study PRJNA508395) | human gut metagenome | isolation source: healthy gut B | host: Homo sapiens | reverse complement strand
ATATATCGAGCTTTGCCCTTGCGTGATGAAACAGGGAAAGCATTGGTGTATTCAGATTACATTCGTATGCCAGCTGACATGCTTAGGTTGCTGCTGACGCCGCAAAGAAGCGGTCAAGTCTATGGTGCCAGAGCGATAGAAGAAGAAATTTGTGCGCTTTTTGACCTTGGAAGATTTGGAGTTTAATCCAGAACATGCGCGCATGATGGTGCGTGGTATGCGGGTGACCAGTGCCATGGATAAGCGGATGAAGGCCTTGAAAAAGGCATGGAATTTATTGGCGAGCCCAAAAAAATAAAATTACGGAAAAGCGAATGAATGTGATTTATCAAATGGTGGTGCAGCCTTTTGCAGCAGCTGAGGAGCAATTGTTGCCCAAACAATATTATCGGCATAAAAATATTGGGCAAGCAGAAGGAGATACTCAGATGCAAGGTGTTTCCTATGAAAAGCTGCCGCAGTGCATGGCTGATTTGGTGGAATTTATGAATACCACTGACAATTTGGACGATTTGACAAAGGCAGCGATGATTCACTATTATATATTGTATTTGCAGCCCTATTTTACTGGCAATGAAACCATGGCGCGATTGGTGTCCTTTTTATATTTGGTGCAACAGGGGTATCCATCAACGCTATTCATATCGTTTACAAAATGTATTGTCCAAAGCCGTTCCCTTTATGAGCAGACCAAACAGTTGATGTATAAAAATAAAGCTGAAAGCGGCGTTGTTGATGTAACGCCTTTTTTGCGCTATTATGCAGAACATGTTTATCGCAAAGCCGAAATGCCGCTGCCTGTGCCGAAAAATACCATAGAGGCTTGTAAAAGGGCGCAGGACGAAGGCTTGGTCACAGTGCGGCAAAAAAGCATTGTGGGATTTTATTTTGTCCGCCTATGGCTGTGATGAATTTACCGAAACACAGTTATGCTCGGATTTTAAACATATTTCTAATACTACGGTATCGAAATTCCTTGTGCGGTTTGTCAGCTTAGGATTGATAGAAAAAAACGCGCTATAGCGGACGCTTTAAATATCGGGTAAAATAGTTGCCAATGAAGAATAATAAAGCAACAAAGGAACTGTCTAGTGGGCAGTTCCTTTGTTGCTTGTGGTATATTTATTTTATGTGAACTGGAAAATAAACCTGATTTGAAAGAAACCTGATTGTCAAACGGTAGCAAACGTCCGGTTTTCTTCCAGAGTGATATAAAAAGTAAAGTCAAAAAGGAAACAAAAACCCCGAGAAAATAAATACTCTCGGGGTTTTTCTCTGGCGGAGAGAAAGGGATTTGAACCCTTGATACAGTTGCCCGTATACACGCTTTCCAGGCGTGCTCCTTCGACCACTCGGACATCTCTCCATGCGCTTTCAGCAAGGAATATTCTATCATGGTTGACAAGTGAAGTCAAGCAGAAAAATAAATTTTTTCAGTGAAATTTTTTTTTTTAAAAATGAGGAGTTACATAAATTTATTGAATGAGGCTATAGGCAATTTCCTATGTAGATTCTCTTATTCTTGTGCTATAATGATAACTGTAGGAATGAAGTGGTAGTTATTTTTGAAGGAGGTAAAAAAGGTATGAATGGTATGGGATTAGACAAAGAAACTTGTGAAAATGTGAAAAGGTTGCTTCCAAATATGGCTACACTGTTGTTTGCGATGAAAAAGAACAGGAACGCGAAGAAGCGGATCTGATTTTACCAGCAAGCGAACATTGTGAAAATGTGAAAAAAGTTGCTTCTAAAGTAGGCTACACAGTTGTGTGTGACGAAGAAGCTTAATAACATAATATTTTTAACAGAAGGAAAAAGAGCTGTTTGTGAGAAATGCAGGAGATGCATTTTTTTGGCAAACAGCTCTTTTTGTTTTGCTGAAAGTGGATGTGGTCTTATTTTGTGTCCAACGACAGGGTTTACAGCGTTTGAATGCATAAAATAAAGAAAAATGAATAAACATACATAAGTTTAAGGGAATACATACATAATTTAAGGAAACGATAAAAGGGATTTTTCTGTAAAAATCCGCAAATAAAGGACATTTGTCTTTTGTATGCAGAACAATTGGATGTAAATTTATAAATAAAATTTGTGCCGCGGCAGTGCATCTTTTGTATAAATTGCCAACAATCTTTGTCTGTTTTACCACTATCGCAGATTTGTAAAAACGGTTATGATAAAGACAAGGGAAAGTTAAATATAACTGTTTTTTAATATTAAAACAATTTTATTCCCTGTAAAGCTAGTTTTGGCCAAAACTAAGCGTATTTTTATACGTTCTTTTGCATTCTGTAATGTGCAAAGCATGTCTTGGGAGGACTGTGTCATGATGGTTAAAAAAGTAGCAATTTTAGGTGCCGGCAATGGTGGCATGACAGCCGCAGCCGACTTAAAAAGAACAGGGTTTTGAAATTAGTTTATATGAATTACCACAGTTTGGAAAAAAACTTGACTGTGATGCAGGAAAAAGGCGGTATTCTGTTGCAGGAGCCCAATGAAGTTCCAATGAAAGAAGTATTTTGCCGTTAGATTTAATCACAACGGATATTCAGGCGGCTGTAAAAAGATGCGCAGATTGTAATGCTGACTATTCCTGGATTTGCGATTGAAGCCTTTGCGGAGGTTTTAGCTCCAGTTGTCAATGAAGATCAGGTAATTTTTTTCAACGGCGCGGCTGCCATGGGGTTGTGTACGCTTTGCCAATAAAGCGAAGGATATGGGCATCGATAAAAATTCAAGCTGTGCGAAGTAAATTCCTTGTCCTATGGTACGAGAGGATTTGCCGATGAAGCTCGCGTAGAATTGACTCTGCGTGTGAAGAAATTATTCTTTTGCAGCTTATCCAAAAGAAGATACTGCCGAATTGCTGGATGTTTGCAAACAAATCTATAAATGCTTGGTTCCTGCCGATAACGTATGGCACACCACGCTGGAAAATGGAAATCCAGAAGTACATCCTGGTCCGTGCATGTTGAACGCTGGCCGTATCGACTATTCCAATGGCGAATTCTGGCTGTATCGGGAAGGATTACCAAACATACGGTTAATGTGCTGCATGCCATTGAACACGAACGGATGGAAGTAGGGAAAGCTTTTGGCTTTGATTTAGAAGATGCCGTACAAAAGCCGGTATCGCAGAGGCTATTTCTCCAATGATAAAGAAGATTTGCAGACATTATTCAATACCAGTGAAGTATTCACCAAAAATTAAAGGTCCAACAAGCGTAACTGGTCGTTATTTCACAGAAGATATTTCTAACGGTTTAGTATTATGGTCTAACTTAGGCAAGGTTGCCAACGTGCCGACGCCGAATATTGATGCCGTAATTGTACTGGGCTGCTCTTTATTACAGGAAGATTTCTACAAAACCGGTCTGACTTTGGACAAACTGGGCTTTGGCGGGATGTCGCTGGAACAGATGGTGAAGGCAGTATAATCGTTGGGCAATACGGGCACAAATTAAAGTAAAATCAACACGTTTCTGTAAAAGAAAAGCCTGGCTTCTTAGTAAAGACACAGATTGTTTATTTTCAGATTTCAGGCTTTTCTTCCCCTTTATGAGATAGAAGGATTGGAGATTGGTTATATGGAAAAAAAAAGAAAACCATCACTGTTTGAGGCAGTTTCGTGCTTTATTGTTATGGCTTTGATTATCGGGGTTGGCAAAGGGATTTTTAAACTGGATATTCAGCCATTATTGCTATTATGTGCGTTTTATGCAGCAATTATCGGTTTACGCTTGGGCTATACATATCAGGAAATGGAACAGGGTGTAACAGAAAACTTCACCGCTAGTTTACCTGTTATTTATATTCTGATTGCAGTAGGGATTGTAATTGGTACCTGGATTTATTCTGGTACGGTTCCTTACATGATTTATCTGGGCTTAAAGCTTATTAGTCCTCAGATGTTTCTAGTTACTGCATGGGCCATTACTGCCATTGTATCTACAGCCACCGGTACGGCTTGGGGCTCCATTGCAACGGCAGGGCTTGCGCTGATGGGTGTTGCCGGTGAAATGGGTATTCCACTAGGCATGGCGGCTGGCGCAGTAATCGCTGGCGGTGTATTTGGGGATAAAATGTCTCCCCTGTCTGATACCACAAATTTAGCCCCTATGATTTGTAAAGTAGATTTGTTTGATCATATTCGTCATATGTTCTGGACTACCATTCCGGCTTCTTTGGTTGGTTTAGTTGTTTGGTTTATCGTGGGACAAGGGTTGACTGTCAGTGCAGAAAATTCCGTTAGTATTGCACAGCTATCTGCCAATCTGTCCGCTATTTACAATTTTAATCTGTTGCTGTTGCTTCCACCGATTATCGTAATCGTAGGTGCTATGCGGAGAATGCCCACTGTACCGATTATGTTGCTGTCCTCTGTAGTGGCAATTGCTTTTAGGCATGGGCTTTCATGGGTTCTCTTTTGCCAATGGCATATCGGCTTGTGTAGGTGGTTTCAAAGTAAGTATGGTGACAGTAGCCAGTGCCGCCGACGCGATTGCAGCAGAAAATGTAGTAAAATTGTTGACTCGCGGTGGAATTTCCTCAATGATGACCATTGTAAATACCATTATTTGTGCTTATGCCTTTGCAGGGATTGTGGCCAAAATCGGTTGTTTGGAAGTAATTTTACACAGCCTGGCCAGCAAGGTAGACTGCCGTTGGAAACTGGTTGGCGTTACTATTATCTGCGGCGTAATCTTAACCTTTGCAACAGGGGTTGCTTCTGTGCCAATTATCATGATTGGATTCCTGATGAGCGATATGTATAAAGATATGGGTCTGCACGGCGTCAATTTGTCCCGTACTCTGGAAGATTGCGGCACGATGTTAATTCCATTTGTGCCATGGGGTGCATCGGGTATCTACTATATGGATTTACTGGGCGTTACGGTTAGTCAGTATGCAATCTGGTGTATTCCTTGCTATTTGTGCATTGTTTTTGCTATGATTTGGGCTGTAACAGGGAAAGGTATTCGATATTTGAATAAATAGAGAGCGAAATCGCTGTAGTGTAAGCAGAAAATTCCTGAGAATGCATTCCGCTCAGGAATTTTCCTGTTTCCAGAAAAGATTGGACGAGTGTGATTTCATAAAAAGAAGGAGGCGGACCACATGGGTATTACAGTAGAAAAGTTTTTAGATATTGTCAGTGACTATAAATTAAAACCAGTGGCCGGAGAAGAGGGCTTAGATAATATGACTGAATGGTTCCATTTTGTAGAAGATGCGTATGAGTTGGACCATATCAATGAGAAAGAGCTAATTTTTTTTCCGGTAGGCATCTGCAAGAGGAATCGGTATTCCGGCAGTTTATAGAACAGTTGATATCTATGCACTGTAGTGGTCTGGTGGTTTCGTTGGGTTATCATCTTCAGGGGAATTCCTTGCAGTGTAGTGCAATTTTGCAATGAAAAAGAGTTTCCGTTAATTAAAGCGCCGCAAGGCATAAACATATCCAATGTGATAAAGCTATTTTGCCTGCAGATTTTAGAGTCGGAAAAAGCCAATAAACAGTTGTTTTCGGCGATGAAAAATGCCATATCCTTTTCCGCAAAAAACAGAATTATACACACCCACCTTCTTGCAGTATGGATTTCGGAAAAAGGAACCCTATACAACCGCTATTATAAAAATCGATCAGATGAATACGCTGGCTGCTTCCGAAGTGCAGTGGATTATAAAATCAATTGAACAGCAGTTGCTTTCTGCTGGCGATAAATCTTTTGTGCTGACGATGGAAGATATTTTTGTATTGGTCTTTTCCAATTACATTGACCAAGATATTGGTGAAATCATTTTAAAAATCATTGTCCAGCTACGAATGAAGGAATACACGTTTTTCACTGGCGTCAGTCTCAATCTGCCCGGTTTGGAGAAACTGTCTCAAACCTATTTGCAGGCCAGACAAACAGTGGATTTGAGTGAAAAGATGGACTGGAAAACATGCTGGTGCGTTATAATGAGCTGGGCGTTTATCAGCTGCTATTGGCCATTTCTGATAACGAGGCCAAGCGGAACTATTATGATAATATTTTAGGCACACTGGAACAGTATGATAAAAATAACAGGGCGGATTATCTGGACTTTTTAAGCACCTATTTAGACTGTAACTGCAATATCAATGAAACGGCCGATAAATTGTTTGTGCATCGCAACACCGTTGTGTATAAGATTAAAAAAATCAGTGAACTGCTGGATTGCGACCTTTCTGAAATGGAAGTGCGGGTAGAGCTTTATCTGGCAAATATGTTGCGAAATATTTTATAGGGAGTTTTGTGCTGCCGTTTGACAGAAAAGGAGGGAAGAACAGACATGAAAGGATTGGATTTAAGCGGATATATAGAAAATGACCAACAGCAGGAGGAATGTGAACACACCAGAGAAGTGGCGTCCAAATATGGTATTCAGATTGTCTGCAATGAAGAGGAGGCAGAGGAAAACCAACTGGAAATTCATTTGCCGGAGAGTGAATCCTGCGAAAATGAGAAAAAAGTGGCGTCTAAGTATGGCGTACAGCTTGTATGTGATGAGGATGCGTAATAGCGTTGTGTAAAAATCAAATCTGCGGATTGCATACTCCAGAGGATTGCAGTATGATAAATAAAACAATGTATGGTTTTGGGCGTGTATTGTTTTATCATGTTGTTTTGTCAGAGCAATCCATTGCTTTATAAGGATGGAGCAGATTTTTGTTCTATTGAAAGCTGGATGCGGAGAAAGAAGGTGGTTTCAATGGATTTGCTGTTGGCCTTTTGGCATATTTGCCGCTGCGATTGTAGGTTGTATTTCTGCCGGAATTCCACTATGTGCAGCGCTGCTTTTTGACTGGCGGCATTTTTTGGCGTGGGGCTGCATCGGGGCTTTTCTGCCAAATCCTTGTTTAAAATGGTATATCGCAGCCGTAAGACAAGCTTCATCGTTTGTCAGGTATTATTTTTTATTGGCTGCTTAACGGCATTATGGCGCGCCAGCGGCACCATCGCTTTCTTTGTATATTACGGCATCCAGTTGATTACGCCCCACTGGTTTCTGCTAATCGCCTTTTTATTATCGGCGGGCTTGTCCTATGCGCTGGGCTCCAGCTTTGGCACAGCAGGCACTGTCGGTGTGATGCTGATTACGCTGGCTCGCAGCGGCAATGTAGATATATGGATGACGGCAGGAGCTGTATTATCCGGCGCTTATGTGGGGGAGCGCTGTTCGCCCACATCCTCAGCGGCTTTGCTGATTTCAGCAGTTACTGGCGCCGAGCATGAAAAAATTTTTAAAAAGAGCCTTTCGGGAAGGAATTGTGCCCTTTCTTCTCACCACAGGCATTTTTGCTGTGCTGTCCTGGCAGCATCCCATTCGCAATATTGATGACAATGTTTTGTATGCCTTAGAGGACGGCTTTTATATGGGCTGGCCGGTGGTTCTTCCGGCGGTGTTGTTGTTACTGCTGCCCTGGTTTCATATGCGCATTGTGCATGTCATTCTGGCCAGTGGCGGCGTTGCATTTTTGTTGGCGGTGGGCTTGCAGCAACAGACAGTGTTGGCAACATTGCAAGATTGTGTTCTGGGCTATAAAAGCGGCCTCGCCTGCCTTAAAAAATATTTTTCCGGCGGCGGTATCGTTTCTATGCTGAATGTAATGGGGATTATTCTGTTGTCTAACGGCTGTGTGGGCATTTTTCAGGGTACTGACATGCTCACTCCCGTTCAGCGCCATCTGACGCCCATGATGGAACGGCTGGGATTTTTTCCGGCTATGGTTGTATTATCCTTCTTTTGAGTGGTGTTTTCTGCAATCAGAGCATTGGCATCACCCTATCCACCCAACTCACCGCCAACATTTATACAGCGCATAACCGAACGCGGGAGGATTTGGCTGCCGATTTGAGCAATTCGATTGTTAACATAGCCGGTCTGGTGCCGTGGTCTGTTGCCTGCGCCGTGCCGCTTTCTCTTCTCCACGTAGGTCCCAGTGCGCTGTTGTACAGTGTGTGGCTGTATCTGGTGCCGCTTTGCCAGCTATTTATTCAAATTCGTTTAAAAAATACTGGTAAAAAATTTTGCAGCAGCAAATGATTGTGTGGATTTCTTTGTATTTGCGGCATATTTATGTTATGATAAAGACATATTTCAGATGGAGGGATTGGTATGGCTTTTTTAGATGATTTCGGGAAAAAATTAAGTACGGCGGCAGATTTAGCGGTGGATAAAGCCAAGGACTTGGCAGAAACCGGAAAACTCAAACTGGATGTTGCTGCTGAAGAGAAAGAAATTCAAAATCTGTATGTGCAAATTGGGAAAAGCAGTGTATCATTTAGAAAAAAAGATAATCCAGACAGCGTTTATGCAGCAGAATGTTTTCAGATTGCTGAACGGCTTCAGAAAAATTGAGGACCTAAAACAGGAAGCCGAAAAAGGAAAAACTGTAAGCAGCACTGTAGAGAAATCTCTTGTCTGACCCTTGACTTATGCGGGGATGTCATGCTAAAATAAATGCTAGTCATGCTAGATGGGGAGGTAGCGGTGCCCTGTAACCTGCAATCCGCTATAGCAGGGTTGATGCTTGTTCGAGGGTTGGCTTTGTGGAGCCTGCCCCAGGTAAGTGGTGTTGACGGCTGGGTCCTGCGCAACGCGAACTTATGAACCTTGTCAGGTCCGGAAGGAAGCAGCAATAAGTAAGCACTTGCGTGTGCCGTGGGAGTGCCTGGTTCGAGCTAACTGCCTGGGTAACGTCCGGAAAGTGCAATTCGGAAACAAGCGCATGACTTTTATTTTGCCAAAATGAAGGCTGGCTTTGTGAAAAACCTGTCACAAAAGCCAGCCTTTTTCCGTTGCAAGGTTTTATTGCAAGCGGTTATTTTTTTCTTTTTTTCTTTTTCTTCTTTTGATGGGAAGCAAGCGACACCACGTTGTCTGTTTTCGGTTTGCCCAATTGCCGCCGGAGCTGGTTGGGCGAAAAGCCATTGTTGCACCACATCGGTGTTTCGTTCCAAATTTGCTGTAGAGCAGAAACAAATTGCTTGTATGACTTCACATCGGGAAAGTGAAAGTAGTGTTTGTCCAATAGTTTCATGATAGAAGAAAAATCATAGCCAGTGCGTATCAGGCGCTCCATTGTCCGCATGGCTTCTGCGATGTCTTGTATCTGCGGATTTAGATAAGATTCAAAGTTTTTCTGCAAAATCCTCGTATAATTCTTCGGAAATGAGCCAGCCTTCGTCGGCAAGCTGTATCATAGTATCAGAATCAGGCCAGAAAACAGGCTTGGTGCTGGATTGCTGCATTTTTTTCAACGCAGCCAGATTGTTTTTCTCCTCAGGCAGCAGAAAAATCTTGTCCACCAGATAACCGTCGGATAGCGCGTATTCTTGTTGGCTCCGTTCCGTATTCATAGCCAGGTTCTGAAACTCGTTCATCGTGAGAGGGATCTCCAAGGCCTCCTGAACACGCTGCAGCAATTTTTCCACAGGATAAATACCGAACAGATAAACAGCAGTAAAGCAGTAGGTATAAACGATATTCTGCAAATAAAGCATAAGAGATGTCTTCGTCTTCCAGCACTTTCTGCACCAGCGGCTTCAGCTCCTGCGGCAGAATAAAAACTCGTTCCGGTAAATCCGTATAGCAAAGACCGTAGTTCAGTGCAGTGGCGAGATTTCGGTACGAATCGGAAGAAAAGATAGGCAGATTGCCCTGACAAAGCTGCATCAGGCAAGTTACTTCCGGCAATGTGGATGTTGTGATGACCTGATGGACAAAGTCCGGCTGCAGCAGACGCTGCTGTAAAAAAAGCCTATTAACTGGTCGCGGCGCAGCTTTACTGTATCCGCGAAAATGATTGAACCGCGCAATATCCAGCAAATCCTCTTTGCGCAAAAACTCCAGACATTGCTGTAAGGTGTAGACGCGGGAGGTTTCTATCTCCATGCGCTCCATAAAATCTTCCAGCATCTGCATGGCTTCCTCTTCCGGCATATCCTGTATCAGCTCATGGAGCAAGTTGTCAAACAAGGCGTCTTTCGTTTCCTGCCAAGTTACTTCCCCATCGGGCCCGTCTGAAAAAGAAATCTTCAAAATAGACGTTCTGCAACTGTGCTAAGGCTTCTTGCACCCCGTCCTCCTGTAAGATAACAGTGCCGCCTGTCGGAGCAGGCGCCCTATCTCCCCCTGCCATTGCTTTAGTTGCAGCGATGGAACAGGTAGAAGCAGCGGAATAGACATTTTTTAGAGTTAAATCAATTTGCAGCTGGGTGGATGCGCCATGCTGATAAACAGCAGTCTGGCTTTTTCAAACAACTCCTGCAATGTTACTACCTCTGCAGCGGATGTTTTTGAGCTGGGTAAATCGTCGCAATACGCAGAGAAATACTGACGTTCTGGATTTTGGCCTGTAAAAAGTATAATGAATGTCATCGGGCCAGCCGAAGCAGAGATTGATGATAGCCGCCAAGTCATTCAGGTAAAAGAAAAGGCGGAACATAAAGTTCTCGCCAGAGTGTTTCCTCCTGGCCGTGCAACGCCAGCTTAATGCAAGTATGGGTAATCATAGACTTCCTCACTTTCGAAAAGAGAACGGGTGTTATCTTAGCCGGTAAAAATAATTTGTTTGATTTGGTCCAGCCGTTGCACCTGATAATCAGGCGTTACAGTGCCGTCCAATTTTTTTGCCCTGCGGATTAAACCAGCAGGTTGCGATACCGGCGTCATGACCGCCTTTTATATCGGAAAATAGCGAATCGCCGATGATAATGGTTTTGCTTTTGTCCAAATCAGGGATATGGGCAAAACAATACGCAAAAAAGACAGGCGATGGTTTTGGTTCTCCAGCAGCCTCGGATACAAAGGTGTCCAGAAAATATTGTCCCAGCCCAGAGCCGGCAATGCGGTTCAACTGGGTGGCCACATTGCCATTGGTGGCAAAATAGAGCCGGCAATGGGGCTGCAGAGCCTGGCAGATTTGCTCCGCCCCGTCAATGGTGTAAAAGCCCTGGCCCACATTGGCCAAAAATTCGTTATTGAAGGTGAGACCGTCATAGTTGATGCCCAACTCGGCAAATAAGCGGGTAAAGCGCTGCCGCAAGATTTCACGTTTTCAATCACGCCCTGCTCAAAGTCAGACCACAGCTTGTTGTTGATTTGCTGATAGCGGGCTTTTATCGCATCGTCCAAAGGAAACTGATGGGCGGCAAAGGTCTTTTGCAGCGCCATTTCCTCCGATTTGGCAAAATCCAGCAAGGTGCCGTCAGCGTCAAATAAAAATGGTGTCATACTTTGGTGTCATAGAAATCCTCACGCTTCATACTGATTAAAGCAATGGATAGCATTCAATTCCTTGCGGGCTTTGGTGCGAATGCCGTTGCCTGCCGGATGGCCTACAGCCAGCATAACGAAAATGTTGCGTTCCTGCGGAATTTTTAATACTTCTTTCAATTTTTCTTCATTGAACGCCCCCATGATGTAAGTGCCCAAGCCCAGCTCTGCGGCCTGTAAACAAAAAAATGCTCTGTGGCGCTGCCCAAATCGAACTGGGCCCAACGGTTCGATGGTACCTTGCCCTGAATTTTCGGCATCAAGGCGGCTTCTTCCTCTACAACAGCCACCAAAACCGGCGCCGTTTCCGCAAATTTGTTGATGCCCATTGGATTATCAGCAACGGCGGCAGCCGCTTGCTTTGACGATTTGAGGGTTATCTAACACAATGAACTTCCAGGGCTGTGAATTGCAGGCTGATGGCGCTAACTGAGCCGCCTGCAGGCATTTCAATAAATCCTTGCGGCTGACTTCCTGGCTGGTAAAGCTTCTTTCACTTTGGCGGTTATTGGCCAATTCCATAAAACTCATAAAAAAATCACGCCTTTCTTCAAAAAATGATACAACCTGACGTTATGTGACAAAAAAGAAAAAGGAGCCGCCGCAAATTGTGTGAAACATCAATGCGGCAGCCCCGTCATGAAACTTAGTTATTTTTGCAAACCTGGTTACCAACTGTGCAGGATGTTTTTGCAAGCGGACTGGCAGGATGTTTGACATTCACCGCACCCACCTTTTTTTACAGTGCCCTGTAAATTCTGGGAGCTGATTGTTTTAATATGAGCCATGACTGTTTCCCTCCTTCATGCGATTGCCTAGAATTGTTAACATTATAGCATAGGCGGCGGTACAGAACAATAGGTTTCTATGAAAAAATTATCGACGGCAATTCAAAATATAATATGTACATATCCACATATGAAAATAAATATGAGAAAGAAGCAAAAAATGTATTGACATTAAAAAGACTAGTGATATAGTGTGAATTAACTTAAGCTTATTTAAGGAAACAACGATATATTTAGTAATACATTTACATATTAAAATTGTACATTGATTATATAAAAACAAGTATGGTTTTGCATATGCTTTAAAAGTATAGGTTTTCTTAAAAATAAAAAAATAGATATCTAGCACAAAAAATTGCCGGATATCTACTAAATATTTACTATAAAATTTGAAAAATCGCAATAATTAATATTGTTTAAATTGTATACCTTTTTCGGTAGCAAAAAAATATAAATTTGTTAAAAACTGAAGGATGATGGGAGGGCATGTTGTGAAAACGGAAAACGAATTGCGCAAGCTAAAGCGCGTGGACTTGCTGGAAATGCTGTTGGAGCAAAGCCAAGAGCTGGAGCGGGTGAAAGCGCAACTGGAACAGGCAGAAAGCGAACTGCGCAGCCGAAAAATCCTTTTGGACAATGCCGGTTCCATTGCAGAAGCGGCCATGCAGTTGAACGATATTTTTACCGTGGCACAAAAACCGCCGACCAATATCTGGAGAATATCAGGCGTTTACACGAGGAAAGCCAAGCGCAGGCCCAGCAAACGTCTGAGTAAACGGGCAGGCGTTTGTCAGTTGGTTAGCGATAACTGATTAAAGATTGCAAAAACATGAACTGGATAAAATGCAACAGCTAATATTAAAGGATGTTTTATCATGAAAGCACGTGTAAAGAAAACCTTGGCTGATATTCCCGACATTGCCGACATAGAAACAGAGTTAAAACGGGAAAAGTACAAAAATCAATATAGCGTCGTATTGCGCAGCACCATTTATACCCTGATTACTGTAGCTGCTGTGGCCATTTTAGTCGCCACGCTCTGGCTGCCGGTACTGCAGATTTACGGCGAATCTATGACGCCAACACTGCAGGATGGCGATATTGTACTGTCGCTGAAAGGTGAAAAATTTTGCCACCGGCGATGTGATTGCCTTTTATTACAACAACAAAATTTTGGTGAAGCGGGTTATCGCCAGCTCCGGCGATTGGGTAGACATCGCCGACGATGGCGCTGTTTATGTCAACGGGCAGGAACTGGAAGAACCTTATCTGGTTGAAAAAAGCGCTGGAGAGTGCAATATCAAACTGCCTTACCAAGTGCCCGAGTCCAAGGTATTTGTGATGGGCGACCATCGCAGCGTGTCCATCGACTCCCGCAATACCTCAGTGGGATGTATCGCCCAGGAACAGATTGTAGGCCGGTTGGTGTTCCGGCTGTGGCCCCTATCTGGTTTGGGCGCAATTCAATAAATTCACAATTTTATTACTCAAAAACGCTTTCGGAAAGAGGGAGCAACATGAATTTTAACTTACTAACCAAAATAGCGCAAATATTGCGAAACAAGCAACGGCATAGCCGGTGGCAAAAGGTAGTTAGCTGCATGGCGGCAGTGGTAGTGTTCTGCACCACCTATGCGTTAATCTTGCCCGCCATTACCATGACCAACACCTGCGGCTTGGACGAACACACCCACACAGCAGCCTGCTATGCCAACGATGACACCCTGCTCTGGTTGTGCCAGCAGGAAGAACAGGAAATGGCCGTGCATCAGCATGATGAAACCTGCTACGATGAAAACGGCTTGCTGACATGCGGAATTGCCGACTTTGTGCTGCACACCCATGACGCCGATACCTGCTACGATGCCGAGGGCAATCTGGTTTGCACCTTGCCGGAGATTGCCTCCTACAGCAAAACCACCCTGTTTTTGGCAGGTAATACAGACGATGCCGACTATGAAGACAGCGAAGATATTTGGGTATCTACACCAAGCAGCCTGCAATTTGATTTATTTATTCCAGAAGGCACAGAAGATACCGACCTCATTCTGCCCAATGGCTACACTGTGCTGGACAGCCAAGAACCGGAGGTGTGGACAGAAGCCCATACCCATAGCGCTGACTGCTTATGACCAGGACGGCAAGCTCATCTGCGGTCAACTGGAAGTGGCGCAGCACCAGCATACCCTGGATTGCCTGCAAGGCACCTTGATTTGCGGCTTAGAAGAACATCAGCATAGCCAGGATTGCTACGCCAGCGCCGAAGGTGCCCAAACCTATCTTTTGCGGACTGGATGAACACCAGCATGGAGAAGCCTGCTACGATGACGAAGGCAATCTGATTTGCACCTTGGAAGAACACACCCATACCGAAGCTTGCTTAGCTCAGAAAGCGCAGCAGGAGGAAGAAACAGAGCAGACTTTGACTGCTCAGGTGAACGACGCCACTATCAGCGTAACCTTCCCGACCGACGCCTTGCCGGAGGGTGTAGTCCTGCAGGCGCAGGAAATAGCCCAAGACAGCGAAGATTATGCAGCCTATTACCAGCAAGCGCTGCAAGCCATGCAGGAACAAGCCGAAACGGAGCTGACCTTATCCTTTGCCCGCTTCTTTGACATTAACTTCTTAGCTGACGGTGCAGAAGTAGAGCCGACTGCGCCGGTTGCGGTAACCATCACCTATGCCGATGGCATTGCCTTAGTCGGTAACGAAAAGCAGCGGCGCCGTACACTTTACCGCCGATGGTATTCAAGTGCTGGATGTGCAGACCGAAGGCTCCGGCGATACAGTAGACACCTTCACCTTTACCCAGGACAGCTTTTCTCCAACAGGCACGGTGTTGGCCTTAGATGCTTCCAGCTTTGCGGTGGAAGTAGCAGTTGATGAGACAATTGAGATAACAGGAACAGAGGCCGAATACCATAGCTGGAGTTCAGGTAAGGAGTCTATCGCAACAGTATCAGGAAGCAGTGCTGTAGCTACAGTGACAGTCGTAGCTGCAGGGGAAACGACAATCACCCATAAATATGGTACGAAGAAAAATAAACTTGATAACGAAGAGACCTTTACCGTAACTGTCGTAGAAGCTATGAAAGAAGCAAGCGGAAACGGTTTTTACTGTGAAAGTCACAGGCAATAAAAATAAATTGCCCGACGGTGTTGAACT
>VOFC01005639.1_pt1 | contig 15291 bp, 11 predicted proteins | sample 5384161 | NCBI WGS metagenome assembly VOFC01 (sample SAMN12384722, study PRJNA508395) | human gut metagenome | isolation source: healthy gut B | host: Homo sapiens | reverse complement strand
TCAGCATCCCGTGGAGGGGGTAAAGGCGGGTATCGGCGGGCAGGCGCCCTTCCAGCAGTTCGGCCACGCGGCGGATCTCGCCCGTGCCGGGCAGGAAGGCCAGCAGACTGCCGGATTCCTGACGCATGAGGGCCGCGATGACATCGGCCATGTGCGGCCACAGGGCCTGGGGGCCGCTGTGGGCCGTGGCGGGCGGCAGCGGCAGATAGCGCTCCTCCACGGGGAAACGGCGGCCCTCGCAGGCGATGACCGGCGCGTCTTCCAGCAGGGCGGCCACCTTGTGGCTGTCCAGCGTGGCGGACATGACCAGCAGGCGCAGGTCTGGCCGGAGCACGGCCCGGCTCTCCAGGCAGAGGGCCAGTCCCATGTCGGCCTGCAGGGAACGCTCGTGGAATTCGTCGAAGATGACGCAGCCCACACCGGACAGTTCGGGGTCGGCCAGCAGGCGGCGGGTCAGCACGCCCTCGGTGATGATCTCCAGCCGGGTCCGGGCCGAGACGGCGCTCTCCTGCCGCATGCGGTAGCCCACGGTCTGGCCCACATCCTCGCCCAGCAGGCGGGCGGCGTAGCGTGCCAGGGCCCGGGCAGCCACCCGGCGCGGCTCCAGCAGCAGGATCTTCCTGCCTTCCAGCCAGGGGGCCTCCAGCAGCCACAGGGGCACGCGGCTGCTTTTCCCGGCGCCGGGAGGGGCGCTCAGGACGGCATTGCCCTGCTCCAGGGCGCCGGCAAGTGCCGCACGGACGGCATCCACGGGAGCGGGGGGAAGATCGGGACAACGGCGGGGCCGGGCTGCGGCAGGGGAATCTTTCATGACGGTCGCGCGGAAAGGGATGTGCATCCCTGTTTTTTTACTGGAAATTGATGGCCTGTCAGTGTATTGACAGTGTAAAGGCCATGAACGTGGAGAATATTCATGGAGCTCAAGAGCAATGGAATCATCGGGCAAAGCGCCAGCCTGGCCGGTGTGTTCAAGATCCTGGGCAAAGTGGCGCCCACGGACAGCACTGTGCTTTGTAACCGGGAATCGGGAACAGGCAAGGAATTGCTGGTGCGGGCCCTGCATGCCGCCAGCCCCAGGGCTGACAGACCCTTCGTGCCCGTCAACTGCGGCGCCATCCCCCGCGATCTTCTGGAAAGCGAACTTTTCGGCCATGAAAAGGGCGCCTTCACGCACGCCCTGCGTTCCCGTCCCGGCCGTTTCGAACTGGCGGACGGGGGGCACCCTCTTCCTGGACGAGATAGGCGAGATGGAACCCGGCCTGCAGGTCAAGATATTGCGCGTGCTGCAGGAGAAGGAAATAGAGCGCGTGGGCGGCACGGGCTGCCGCAAGGTGGATGTCCGCATCGTGGCGGCCACCAACCGGGATCTGGAAGCCGCCGTGGCCGCGGGCACCTTCCGCGAAGACCTTTACTACCGTCTCAACGTCATCCCCATCCATCTGCCGCCCCTGCGCGAACGGGGGCGGGATGTCCTGCTGCTGGCCCGGCATTTCCTGGGCCGCTTCTGCCGCAAGAAGGAACGGCCGCCCCTGGAGCTTTCGCCCCTGGTGCAGCGCATTCTGCTGGCCTATGCCTGGCCGGGCAATGTCCGCGAACTGGAGAACGTCATGGAGCGCCTGAGCGTGCTGGTCGACGGGCATATCGTGGCCCCGGAGGATCTGCCCGCGCGTCTGCTCCAGAGCGTGGGGGATATTGCCTTGCTGCCGGAAGTGGACGAGTATGCCCCTGAGGCTGACGTCCTTCCGGGATCCGGGAACGGGGAGCCCGCGGCGGCCGTCGAGGCGCCGTCGCGTGGTTTTGCCTGGCCTGACCTCCAGACCCTGGCGGCACAAGGGATGGGGCTGAAAGAGTTTCTGGATGCCGTGGAGATGCACCTTATCGAAGAAGCCCTGCAGCGGACCGACGGCGTCAAGAACCAGGCCGCGGAGCTTTTGGGCATCAAGCGGACGACCCTCATCGAAAAGCTGAAGAAAAAAGGCCTGTAGCCGGCAAGGCCGGCGGCTTTTGACTGCGGGCCCTGCCCGCAGGTTTGCCTGCCCGTGCGGCAGGAGGAGGCTATCATGAACATGAGAATGGCGAGTATCCTTTGTCTGGTCATCATGCTGGCCGGTTGCGTGGCCGGGCAGCAGCGCGGCCTGGTGGGCGATACCTATGTTTCGTCTTCCCAGCCCGCCCTTGCCCTCAAAGCCCGTGACCTGCCCCTGATGGGGAGCACCATGGGCGCCTCGCGCCTGACCAGTTCCGGCGCCATGGGCGGGCTCATCGTGGACAGCTGGATCACGGTCTACGGCAAGGGCGACGGCGTCTCGCCGCTGGCCATCGTGGCCCACGGCGAAGTGCCCGACGGCTGGTACTGGGACGGCATCATGCGCCACCGTTCAGCATCGACGAGGGCGTGGAGACCATCGGCGGCGTGGGCTTCCAGGCCTGCACCTACGTCACCAGCGAGAAGCGTGACGCCTTCCTGCCCCTGGAAGACCCCGAAGGGGCCCGCATCCTCGCACAGGACGGCCAGCCCCCCCGCCGCTGGCTGGCGCGCATGTTCGCCAACCGCTTCGATTTCGACAGCGACAAGATCGTGCTGGAATACCGCGAGCCCCTGCCCGAGGACATCACCTCCATCACCGCCCTGCCTCTGGGCCGCGCCGACTATATCGCCGCTTTTGAACAGCGGGCCCGTGAAGCTTTTGTGGTCGAGACCTCAGGCATCCCCGCTGCAGGCATCATGCAGCAGCGCGGCATCGGCGCATTGCAGTGGCGTTACATGGATGAAACGTTCTGGGGAACGGTCTCTCCTTATGACCGCATGGACTGGCGTTAGTCCATCCTGGCGGAAAATATACGATTTTGCGTTTCATCTTTATTGACGAAAGGCTGCTCTCTATTGTAGGCAGTAACAGGTTGTTGAAATCCGTGCAGCGTGGGACGATGCAGGACCACTGTTGCAGGCATACGCATGAGGTACACCATGGATGATTATTTGAAAGAAGCACTGGAGATCGCCAGGGCGCAGGCCAGCGTGCGCGTCATGTCGGAAGAAGAAATCACTTCGTTTATCCAGAAAGTGGCTGCCGGTATCCGTACCGTCGCCGAAGGCGAGATGCCTGTGGAGCTGGATTCCGCCGACATGCAGCAGGATGCCCGTAAGTCCATCAAGGAAAAGTCCGTCACGTGTCTTGAATGCGGCAAGACGTTCAAGATCCTCACCAAGCGCCATCTGGTCATGCACGGCATGGATGCCGCGGCCTATCGTGAAAAATGGGGCTTCAAGAAAGATACGCCCCTGGTGTGCAAGGCATTGCAGCGCGAGCGCCGCCGCAAGATGAAAGACATGAAGCTGTGGGAGAAGCGTCGCAAGACCCAATAGCACAAATACCCGCCGCCCGGCGGGTTTTTCTTTGGTCGGAACGGCGTCCTGTCCCCCGGGGGCAGGAGCGTGGGCCCTTTCGCCGGGCCGGCCGCCATCTTCCCTTCCCCCGGAGGGGCCAGAGCGCCCGCGCCTGCCCCTTTGTCCCAACGTCGTTTTCCGCAAGGATCCATCGCATGAACCATCCTGTCTGTCCCGTGCCCGCCTCGCCCGCCGAGGCGGCCCGTCTGCTCTCCGAGCCGCTGGAAACGCTGCTGGACAGCGCCGCCGTCCTGCGCGAGCGCCGTCACGGCAAGCGCATCAGTCTGTGTGCCATCATCAATGCCCGCAGCGGCGATTGCGGCATGGACTGCCGCTTCTGTTCCCAGAGCAGCCACAACCATACGCCCATTGCCCATTTCCCTTTTCTGGAGGCCGCCGAGCTGCGTGGACGCATCCTGCGGCTGGCGGCCTGGCCCGTGCGCCGTATCGGCATCGTGACCAGCGGGGGGGCCCTGGAGGAACAGGAACTGCACTGCCTGCTGGCGGTGGTGCGCGACCTGCCCGAAGACGTGCGCCGCCGGATCTGCACCTCGCTGGGGCGGCTGCCGGAAAAGCATCTGCGGGAACTGGAGCGGGCCGGCGTGCGGCGTTACCACCACAATCTGGAAACCTCGCGTGCCTACTATCCCCGCATCTGTTCCACCCAGCTCTGGGAGCAGCGGCGGGATACGGTGGTGCGTGCGCAGGCAACGGGCCTTTCGGTTTGTGCCGGCGGGCTGTTCGGCCTGGGCGAGAGCTGGGAGGACAGGATAGACTTCGCCTTCAGCCTGCGGGAACTGGGCGTGCGCCATGTGCCCATGAATTTCCTGCATCCCCATCCGCAGACGCCGCTGGCCGGCCAGCCCCTGCTGGAGCCGGAAGAGGCCCTGCGCATCATCGCCCTGTTCCGTCACATCCTGCCCGAAGCCAGCCTGCGTGTCTGCGGCGGGCGGCCCGAGACCTTGCGGGAACGTCAGGGCGACATGTTCCGGGCCGGGGCCGACGCCCTGATGACCGGTGATTACCTGACCACGCAGGGCATGGGCGTGGAAGACGACATCCGCATGATCGAGGCCGCGGGACTGGAGGTGGCGCGTCCATGAGGTCCGAGATGATGACAGCGGGCATCCCCGGCAGCAGGGGGCCCGTACAGGGCTTTTTCGTGACCGGCACCGGGACGGACGTGGGCAAGACCGTCTTCACGGCGGCCTTGCTGCGGGCGCTGCGTGGCCGGGGGATGGCGGCCCAGGCCCTCAAGCCCGTCCAGACCGGTGTACGGCCGGAGCAGCTGGCGACCTCCGCCCTGGCCGACGGTGTGGCCTATGCGCGCGCCGTGGCCGACCTTCCGGCCCTTTGGCCGGCGCCTGCGGCGACCCTGCACTGCTTCCGCCTGCCCGCCTCGCCGCATCTGGCGGCAGGGGAGGAGGGGCGGCGCCTGACGGTGGCCGGCCTGGCCGCGGACGTCCGGGCCCACTGGCAGGGGACGGAGGCCTCCCTGCTGCTGGTGGAAGGGGCGGGAGGCATGGCTGTGCCCATCAATGAGGAAGAAGACACGCTGGACTTCATGGCGGCCCTGGATCTGCCTGTCCTGCTGGTGGGCGGCAACTGTCTGGGGGCGCTCAACCATGTGCTGCTTTCCCTGCAGGCCCTGCGCCTGAAGGGGCTGCGCCCGGCGGCTGTGATCCTGATGGCGCCGGAAGAGCCGGAAGGCCTGGGCGCCGGGGAACGGCATGACCGGGAACGGGTGCTGGCCGACAACCCCGTATTTTTGCGCCGTCGTCTGGCGGCCTGGGGCGAGGACGCGCCGGTGGTCGTCCTGCCCCGTGTGGCCCGGCTTGACGCGGCGGGCTGGCAGGAGCTGGCCGATGTCTGCGCCGTGCTGCTGCCCGCCCTGGCCCGGCACATGCCCTCCCTGACGGGACAGGCGGCAACGGACAGCGAAGAGCCCCTGCCGCTGCGGGACAGGCGCATCCTCTGGCATCCGTACACGTCGGTGGTGGATCCGCTGCCGGTCTTCGCGGCCGCGCGCAGCCACCACAACCGCATCGTGCTGGACGACGGCCGGGAGCTGGTGGACGGCATGTCCTCGTGGTGGACGGCCATCCACGGCTACAACCATCCGCGGCTGGTGGCCGCGGCCCAGCGTCAGGCCGGGCGGATGCCGCATGTGATGTTCGGCGGGCTGACCCACGCGCCGGCCGTGGAGCTGGGCGAACGCCTGCTGGCCATGCTGCCGCAGGGACTGGCGCGCGTCTTTCTGGCGGACTCCGGCTCCGTATCGGTGGAGGTGGCGCTGAAGATGGCCCTGCAATACCAGCAGGGCATCGGCCAGAAGCAGCGCACCTGCTTCCTCACGCCCCGGGGCGGCTATCACGGTGATACCACCGGCGCCATGTCGGTCTGCGATCCCGTGACCGGCATGCACTGCCTGTTCACGCATATGCTGCCGCGCCAGCTTTTCATGGAGCGGCCTTCCTGCCGTTTCGACCAGCCTTTCGATCCGGCCAGTCTGGAGGATGCCCGGCGCATCTTCGCGGAGCAGGGCGAGCGCATCGCGGCGGTCATCCTTGAGCCGCTGGTGCAGGGCGCGGGCGGCATGTGGTTCTATCATCCCGACTACTTGCGCGGCATGGCCCGCCTGTGCCGCGAGCACGGGGCCCTGCTGGTCTTCGACGAGATCGCCACGGGCTTCGGCCGTACCGGGACGCTGTTCGCCGCGGAGCGGGCCGGCGTCTGCCCGGACATCCTGTGCTGCGGCAAGGCCCTGACCGGCGGCGTCATGACGCTGGCCGCCACGGCCTGTACGGAAGAGGTGGCCCGGGGCATCTGCCGGGACGGCATGGTCTTCATGCACGGGCCCACCTTCATGGGCAATGCCCTGGCCTGTGCCGTGGCCTGCGCCAGCCTGGACATCCTGGCGGAAAACCGCTGGCAGGAACAGGTGGCCATGCTGGAAACGGCCCTGACAGCGGGCCTTTCCCCCTGCCGGGAGCTGCCGCAGGTGGCGGATGTGCGCGTGCTGGGCAGCATCGGTGTGGTGGAGACCACCCGGCCGGTCAACATGGCCGCCATGCAGGACTTTTTCGTGCAGCGGGGCGTCTGGATCCGGCCTTTCAACCGGCTTGTCTATGTGATGCCGCCCTATGTGAGCCCCCGCGAGGACGTGCAGCGCCTTTGCGCGGCCATGCACGATGTGCTGGCCCTGCCCGGCATGCTGGGGTAGGGCAGGCGTGCCGGGAAAGGATGCTTTGCGGGGGAAGGGAGCCCTTTGGCCAGCGTCCCAAGCGGGGCCCTTCCCCTCCGGGCCCCCATCCTCCCCCGATGCGTTTTATTCGGGAGGATGGAAACGCGGAGCGGCGTCACAGTTCCGCCTGTCTGCCGGTCCCCGCGCAGGGCAGGAAAGGATGCCCCCGGCCCTGTCCTGATGATGGCAAAGGCCCCGTCTGCTGGTGGCAGACGGGGCCTTTGCGGAAGAACGTGTGCCGGGGCCGGGGAGCGCGGAGGAGAATAGCCCATCCCGTGCGCCGGCCTGACCGGGGCGGCCCGCAAGGGCCGTGCCCGTTCCGGGCAGGGAGTTCACAGGCACCAGGAGCAGCGACGCGTGAAGGGCCCCCTTTCGCGCAGGCAGGCAGAGGGGCTGCCCTTGGAGCACCTTAAAAGACGGCTATCTCGCCCCGTCGTGCACGCAGCGGGGGGCTGCATCTCGAAAGATGCTCCCCCGCTACTTCTCCCCGCCTTCTCCTTGCGGCGCGGCCCCCGCACCGGCCAGCAGGCCTATCTGGCCCCGGAAGATGACCCTGGTGGCCGTCTCGTCGGCCAGTTCGGCCACATCCATGAATTTTTCCAGCAGTTCCAGCAGATAGTAGCGGTCGTTCTCGCAGCCGTCCTTGAAATCGGTCTCCAGTTCGCCGGAGCGCATGTAGTTCTCGAATTCTTCAAGATCTTTCACCGTCAGCATGGTCGTTCTCCTGTAGCCTCCAGAGACGGCGCAGGCCGCAGGCCCCCAGCATGCGGGCCAGGGCCAGGACCGTGTCTATCTCCTCGCGGCTGATATGGTCATAGTGGATGCCCGCGCTGACGCACACCGCGGCGCCCAGCGCGCGGCAGTAGTCCCGGGCCAGCGGCAGGGCGGCTTCGTCGTCGTGATGCCCCTGCGCGGCGCAGGACGTGCAGGCGCACGCCGTCTTCCGTCCCGGAAAAGATGCCGGCGGATGTGGCGTCCGGTCGTGCCGTGCTCCCGGCGGACGCGGCCTTCGGGGCATCCGGGGGCGTGCCGTCCCCGGCTCGGCCAGGATCACGGCGCCGATGTGGGCATCCCCGCCGGTCAGCAGCAATTGCCAGTCCTGTCCGGCGGGCAGCAGGCGCAGCTCCAGGGCCAGGCGGCCGTGTGTGCAGCGCAAAAGGAAGGGCTGGTGTCTTTCCATCGGCAAAGCATGCTGCAGATGCCGCGCAAAGGCAAGCCGGAGGCAGGCATCCGCTTGACCCAAAGCCCGGTGAAAGGATAAGTAACAGGCAAACGAAAAAGGAGAAGCCATGGCTCTTGATCCTACCAAGCACCCTGACTGGCAGATCGCCCAGGATGCTGAAAAATCTATGAAAACTGTGGAAACCCTGGCTGCGGAGCTGGGCCTTGAAAAGGACGAGCTGCTGCCTTACGGCCACTACATGGGCAAGATCGAGCAGCAGGCGGTGTTGCGCCGTCTGGCCGACAGGCCCAATGGCAAATATGTGGACGTGACCGCCATCACGCCGACCCCCCTGGGCGAAGGCAAGTCCACCACCACCATCGGCCTGGTGCAGGGCCTCTCCAAACGCGGCGTGAAGACCACCGCGGCCATCCGCCAGCCTTCGGGCGGCCCCACCATGGGCATGAAGGGCTCCGCCGCGGGCGGCGGTCTGGCCCAGTGCATCCCGCTGACCCCGTATTCCCTGAATTTCACCGGCGACATCCACGCCATCACCTCGGCCCACAACCTGGCCATGGTGGCCCTGACCTCGCGCATGCAGCACGAGCGCAACTATGACGACGAAAAGCTGGAGCGCCTGTCCGGCATGCGCCGCCTCAACATCGATCCCACCCGTGTGGGCATGGGCTGGGCCATGGACTTCTGCTGCCAGGCCCTGCGCAACATCATCATCGGCATCGAAGGCGACGGCCGCCGCAACGACGGCTTCATGATGCGCTCGCACTTCGACATCACGGCTGCTTCGGAGATCATGTCCATCATGTCCCTGGCCCGCGACCTGCCCGACCTGCGCAAGCGTCTGTCGCGTGTGGTTCTGGCCTTTGACCGCGCGGGCAATCCCGTGACCACGGCCGATCTGGAAGTGGACGGTGCCATGATGGCCTGGCTGCTGGAAGCCAGCAAACCCAACCTGATCCAGACCATCGAAGGCCAGCCCGTGCTGGTGCACGCCGGTCCCTTCGGCAACATCGCCCTGGGCCAGAGCTCCATCATCGCCGACCGCGTGGCCCTCAAGCTCAGCGACATCCATGTGACGGAATCCGGCTTCGGTTCCGAGATCGGTTACGAAAAGTTCTGGAACGTCAAATGCCACATGAGCGGCCTCAAGCCCGATGCCGCCGTCATCGTGGCCACGGTGCGCGCCCTCAAGAACCACGGCGGCGCCCAGCCGCCCATGCCCGGCCGTCCGTTGCCCGAACCCTACACCCGCGAAGACGTGGGCCTGGTGGAAGCCGGCTGCGTGAACCTGCTGCGCCACATCGGCATCGTGCGCCGTTCCGGTGTGTCGCCCGTGGTCTGCATCAACGCCTTTGCCACCGACAGCAAGAACGAGATCGCCGCCATCCGCCGCATCTGTGAAGAAGCCGGTGCGCGCGTGGCCCTGTCCGAGCATTGGCTCAAGGGCGGCGACGGTGCCCTTGAACTGGCCGATGCCGTCATGGATGCCTGCAACGAGCCCAACAACTTCGCGCCCCTGTACGACTGGTCCATGCCCTTCGAGCAGCGCATCGAGACCATCGCCAGGGAAGTCTACGGCGCCGACGGCGTGGAATTCTCCTCGCTGGCCAGGCAGCGCATCAAGGAGCTGCAGGCCCGTCCCGACGCCGAAGAACTGGGCATCTGCATGGTCAAGACCCAGTACTCCCTGTCCGACAACCCCGCCCTCAAGGGGGCGCCCACGGGCTGGCGCCTGCATGTGCGCGACTGCCTATTCTACGGCGGCGCGGGCCTGGTGGTGCCGGTGGCCGGCGACATCAGCCTCATGCCCGGTACGGGTTCGCGTCCGGCCTTCCGCAATGTGGACGTGGATCTGGAATCCGGCCAGGTGACCGGCCTGTTCTAGGCCGGGCTGACGACACAGCAAACGCAAGGAGACCTCCGGCCCGGGAGGGCACGGAGGTCTCCTTTTGGGCCGGGGTGCCACGGCGTGCCGGTGCGGGGAAGGAAGCGCGGCCGCAGGGCAGCGGAAGATACGGGAAGAAGGCCGCAGCGGCCGTCCGGGGCGGGCCTCCGCTCCAGGCGGGACCTGTCTGCCTTCGCTGGCTTGCTGTCCGGTCTGGCGGCCCCTCCCCGAGGTGCCCATGCCGGCAGGACGGCGGGCTTCCGGCGCCGCGACCAGCTGCGGCAGGGGCCACATCCCGGCGCACGCGGATGTTTTTTCCGGCGGGTCCGCCCTGTGCCCCTGAGGGATGGATATTGACATTTTCATCAAAAAAACAGTAGTTATTTGCAACAGGCTGTCATTGATGGACGGCCTGCAGCGTTCCTGCCTGATTCCAGGGATTTGCGTCACCGTGTTCCTTACAGGGGCAAAGTATATGCAATCATCTGGCGTGGCAGGATTTTTTTATGCCGTTTCCTGTCCGGCGCCGGGCGCTCCCTGAGCGTGCCGTGCAAAGCCGAGCCCTGCCCTGGCCCTGCGTTGGTGCAGGGCTTTTGACGTTCACAGATTTTTTTTGAAAGATCATACATGTTTCCGGGGGTCCCTCATGGCCGATATCCGTCTTGCCAAGCCTGCCGCTGGTACCACGCAGACCGTCCCCAGCGCTCCTGACGGGCGCTTCATCTTTGATTTTCCCGCGGACGCGGCGACGCTGACCCGCAATGGCGACGATCTTGTCCTGACCTTTGAGGATGGCGCTGCCATCCAGTTGCAGGGGTTCTATACCACCTATTCCAAGGAAGAGATGCCCTCCTTCCAGGTGGACGGCGTGGAGATCAGCGGGCAGGACTTCTTCGCCGCCCTTGACGAAGACCTGATGCCCGCCGCCGGTCCTGCCTCCGGCAGCAGCGCCGCGCGCGGCGGCCGCTATAACGAATACGGCGGCAGCGACCTGCTGGACGGCCTTGACCATCTGGGGCGCCTGGACATCGGTTTTGATGGCGGCACGCAGCTTGCCACAGATACGGTGGAGCCCAGCCCTTACTCTGAAGTCGATCATGGTGTGACCGTGACGCCTTCCGGTGTCGGTGCGGCCACGGAGGTGGTGACGGTCTATGAAGCCGGCCTGGCAGGCGGTTCTCAGGCTGGGGAGAAGGATGCGCCCACCATGGCCGGAGGCTCCCTGAGCATCAACGCTCCTGACGGTGTGGCGTCCATCGTCATCGGCGGCGTGGTGGTATTCGAGAACGGCGCGCTGACCGGTAAGGTCGTGAGCACGGATGAAGGCACCTTGTCTGTGACGGGTTATGACCCTGCCACGGGCAAGCTGGACTTCAGCTACAGGCTCGACAGGAACACCACGGAACACGTCAAGAGCGATCCCGATACGGACACGCAGATCTCCCATACCCTGGTCGTGACCGTGACGGATACGGACGGCGACAGCGGCAGCACGACCATCACGGTGAACGTGGTGGATGATGCGCCGACGGCTGTTGACGATACCGTCATAGAGGAGGAAGCCCAGGCGCAACAGGGAATGATCGACGGCAACGTGCTGAAGAATGACAAGACCGGTGCGGATGGGCCCAATGCGGTGACCTCCGTCAAGCATGGCGACGAGGAAAGCATGGCCGGTAGCGCGTTGAAAGGCGCCTACGGCGAGCTGACGCTGAATGCGGACGGCACCTATACGTACAAGCTGGGCGACGAGGTAGACGTGCCAAATGGCGAGACTTATACGGAGGAATTCACCTACACCATCAAGGATGCGGACGGCGATACCTCGACGGCAACGCTGACCATCACCATCAGGGGCGATGAGAAGGAGCCTGTGGCGCCTGGAGAAGACAAAGCCGAGATCGTGGTGGATGAAGGCGCGCTTCCCGATGGTTCCGGTCAGCATGCAGAGCACGACATTTTCGGTAAGGACTCGTTTACCGTGAATCTGAACGGCGAAGACGGCACCGTTACGCTGAACTACGGCACTGGGGGAGAACTCGTCCATTACCCTGAGCCTGATCAACGGTGAGACGTTCGACGAGAAATGGCTTTCCCCCAACAAAACACTGACGGTGAACGGCGTCAAGGTAACGGTGACGGACGCCACGCAGGAGACGCCCGGCGGTCCGTGGAAGATTGAATACACATATAAGCTGACCGGGCAGCAGGCTCACAAGAATGAGGGGAGTGCTGGTGCCGTCGGCGCAGATGACGCTCTTTCTGACAGCATCAATATTACGGTGACGGATGCCACCGGCGATATGACTACCGGCTCGTTGATGGTGACGGTGCATGACGACGGGCCGGTGCTGACGGTCAGCAGTGATCCCAACGATACGCTCGAATGGACGGGCGGAGCCACTGGCGCCTATACGACGGAAAGCGGCAGCCTTACACTGGAGACCGGCGCTGATGGACTGAAGGCAGACAGTCTGAAGGTGACGGACGCTGCCGATCCTTCGAAGTCGGCTACGTTTGATGCAGAAGGCAAGGCTACCATCGTTTATGAAGACGACAGCAGGCTGGAAGCGACGTATGACGCGTCCACCGGTCAGATCGTGTACACGTATACGCCGGGAGCCGCCACGCAGACCACGGACAGGAGCTTCATGTTCTCTGCGCTGGACACTGATGACGACTCGGCGAGTGCGACGGTCAGCATCAAGGTTGATCTTGCAGACAGCGGAGATGTTCCTGCAACCGTCCCGTCCATAGAGGTGGACGAAAGCGGTCTGGCAGACGGTACGGCGCCTAGTGCGGACTTGATCACGAAGTCGATCACGCTGCCCGAAAGGCTATACGTTGAACACGGAAGGCTGGAGTGACGGTGGAGACGGAGCGTTGACCTATTCCGTCAACGAAGGCAAGGGACTGCTGACGTACAAGAACGGTCAGCTGACCTACACGCTTCAGGACAACTACGACCACGATAATCCTGAGCAGGACGATGAAGGTCTGGCCGACGGCAGCAAGCCCACGTTCGATCTGAGCCTGACGCATGATGCCACGGGCGTGAAAGTGAGCACGACCGTGACCGTGGACGTGCTGGATGATGCTCCGGTGCTGAATGCCAAGATTGATCCGCAGCCTGACAATGACAAGGGGTATTACTACGATACGGATGCCGCCATCGTCTTCCGGCTTGCAGAAGACGGCCTCGCGACAAAGCTGAGCGATATCGACTTCGGTGCCGACGTGGGCACAGGAGAAGAGGGAAGCGCCCCTGCCTGCATTACGGTCACGGTCAATGACACCGAATTCACGGTCACGGTGACGCGGGATGCAGAAGGAAGCTGCTCTTCAACGGTAAAAACACCGGTACCATCACGTTTGACAAAACGGGTGCCGCTACGGGCGCCGATGATGGCAGCGCCCTGACCTATGACACGGCAACAGGCAAATTCACCTATACCCGCCCCACGGCAGATGTGGGAGGCGCTGCGGACAACTATACCTTCACCCTCACCGTGACCGATGCTGACGGCGATACGGTACAGCAGACCGGTTCGGTGGTGACGGTCTTCAAAGAACCGACCATTACCGGAGATGACGGCAGCACATCGTCGACCGTCACAACGGATGAAGGCAACCTCGAACAGGGTTCCGGCTGGGAGACAAATGCCACGCAGCCGCATGGGGATACGGCATCGGGAAAGCTGACGGTAAATCTTGACCATGCTGACGGCACCATCCAGATAGGCAATCTGACCATCGGCGTGGACAAGGACGGCAAGGTGGTGTCCGTAAACGGCAAACCTGACGCAGCCCTTGCCGGAGAAATGGTGACGGGAGATCACGGGCATCTGTCGGATATCGTGGTGGATACAGCTGACGCGGATGGCAACATCACCATCCACTATACCTACACCCTGACCGACGCTGTGGACGGGGACGCCCCGGGGGCGGCCACCGGCAATAACCCCGCGGACGGTGAGGACGGCCGTGGCGAGTCCATGCAGGCCGACAACTTTACCGTCACCGTGACCGCCAACGGCCAGACCGCCACGGGCAGCATCACGGCCAATGCGCTGGACGATGCGCCGGTGCTGACATTTTGGATGGATGCCCAGAGCAGCGATACGGACTCCAGCATCCATGGTCAGCTTGATTTTGTCTTCGGTGCAGATGCTGCCGGAGCGACGTTGACGGTTGAAGTGGGCGGAACCACGTTTACCGGAACAAAGCACGGCAGCGAGTGGACGTTCACGTCTCAGAATGCCAAGCCCGGTGAAGATTTCAGGATGAACGCCGACGGCATATTCACCTATAGCCGTCCGACGGCGGACGTTCAGGACCATAAAGCCGACAGCTACACCTTCAATGTGACGGTGACTGACGGTGACGGCGATAGTGTGTCGCAATCCATGACGGTGACGACGACGGAAGTCGAACCCGACGTCAGTGATCACACTGATCTTGTGGTGAATGAAGACGGCCTGGTGCATGACAACAACAGTGAGACCGCGACGGGTCAGCTGGTGGTGGATCTGCACGGTCAGTCGGGCACGGTGACCATCGGCAGTGTAACGGTGACAGTTGCCGCGGACGGTACGGTGAGCCTTCCCGAGGATGTCGTTGCTGAGGGTAGTTACGGTAACCTGACCATTACCAATGTCGACACGGCGGACGGCAAGACCACCATCGACTACAGCTACACGCTGGACACTCTGTACACGCATAAAGATGATGAAGGGAACCCGACCTCCGAAGTGAAGAACGGCGATACGTTCAAGGTGCAGGTCAATGAAAAGGATACCGGTACCATCACCGTGGACATCATCGACGACGTGCCTGTGCTGGAAGTGACGGACAACGCCCTGACCGCGACAGGCGGCTATGCCAGCGAAAGCGATACCCTGACGCTGGATTACGGTGCGGACGCTCCCACCGGGAGCACGCTGACGGTGAACGGCGCCCAGGGTACGGCCGGGCAGAACGGGAGCGGCCAGGCCACGCTGACGTTTACGCTGACGAACGGGGCGCTGGTTCTGACGCAGATGTCGGATCATACCTATACGTACGTGTACACGGCCAAGAACAACACGGAGCTGGATTTCAGCAAGGGCAGCCTGAGCGAGAATCTGACCTTCGAGATCACGGATGCGGATGGCGACACGTCCAGTCAGACGGTGACGGTGACCATCACCGAGCCCGAAGCGCCGGATGTATCCGCTGACGTTGTCGCGCTGGTGGACGAAGCGGACATCGTGGACAGTGATGCTGAGGGCAACATCACGAACAGGGCGATGGTGGACGTGGTGCAGATGTTCGGCGGGCCCAGCGACTATAAGATTGTTGGTGCCAGTCTTCCTGACGGCTCTCCCAACGAGGTGACGTTCACGACTGAAGGCCTGACCTATACGCTGAATGCGCCTGTACAAGGCGATATTTCAAGCACCAACCTCTTGGATGCGGAAGAGTCCCGTATGGGTGATATCACGGAAGGTGAAACCATTCTTGTGACGGTGGAAGATGCGGCCGGTAACCAGTTCACGGTGGAAGTGCCTGTGGAGGTCATCGACGACGTGCCCACCATCAATGTGACGAATCAG
>VOFC01006709.1_pt1 | contig 15297 bp, 21 predicted proteins | sample 5384161 | NCBI WGS metagenome assembly VOFC01 (sample SAMN12384722, study PRJNA508395) | human gut metagenome | isolation source: healthy gut B | host: Homo sapiens | reverse complement strand
CTGGAACAGCAGCGGCACTTGGCCGCCAGAAACTCTACCGAGATGGTCATGTGTCCCAGAATGACGGTGAGCAGGCTGTTGCCCAGCCCCCAGAACAGCTCGTTGGCCATCACCGGCGAGGCGTATTTCACGAACCGGCGCAGCATCTCCCAGCCCGGACGGAAGAGCGCCTTCAGGTCCAGGGGATGACCCGGCTCCGCAGGGCGCAGAACAGGCACACGGCGAACTCCGCCACGCGGGAGAGCAGTGTGGCGATGGCCGCGCCCTCCACGCCCAGCATGGGAAAGCCGCACTTGCCGAAGATCAGCAGGTAGTTCATGCCGGTATTCAGCACCGTGGACATACCAAACAGCTTCATGCCGAAGCTGGCGTTCTCCACGCTGCGCTGCGCGCTGACGTAGATAGACGAGAGCATATTGAACACATAGGAGAAGCCGATGACCCGCAGATACGGCGCGCCCAGCAGGGACAGATGATGCTTGTTGCTCATCAGGTCCATGATCTGCACCGGCCACAGGAACAGCGCCAGCGCGATGACCAGCGCCAGAGCCACGCCCAGCCCCGCCGCCACGCCGATGGCACGGCTGATGCTGGGCATGTCCTTTTTGCCCCAGTACTGGCTTACTAGGATGCCTACGCCGGACTGGACGCCGAACACGATGGAGATCAGCAGGAACACCGGCACGTTGGCCGCCGTTACCGCCGCCATCTCATTGTTGCCCAGCCAGCTGACCATCAGCGTGTCAATAAGACCCAGCGAAAACGTGATCAGATTTTGCAGCGCAATGGGCCCGGTCAACCGCCACAGATACCCGTAAAAGGCCCTGTCGCGCTTAAGAGCTTTGAACATAGTCCACCTCAAAATATCGTTGTGCCCGCGCCGCGGGCGTATATCACAGCATGGGGAAGCGGCTGTCCCGGTGGGCGAGCAGCGCCTGGCACAGGACATCCACGTCCTCCGTGTATTGTCGGGGGAGAAGGAGATGCGGGATCACGCCGGCGGCAGTCTTTTGTCCAGCCCCAGAGCGGAGACCACATGGCTCGCCTTCCCCTGTGGCAGGCAGAGCCGGCGGAGATGCAGATGCCCTGCGCCCCAGGTCCGTTACGATGTTGGCACTGGGATACCCTAGCCAGCGACACCGCCAGAATGTGGGGGGCCGTACCCTCGCCCACGGGGACCACGCCGCCCATGGCCAGCAGCTTCTCCCGGCAATAGGCCTTCAGCCCGGCCATGTGGGCCAGCTTGGCGTCATAATCGGCCAGCCGCAGCTCCACCGCCTTGGCAAAGCCGGCGATCTGGGCCGTGGCCTCGGTGCCGGAGCGCGCGCCGCGCTCCTGTCCGCCGCCGGGCAGCAGGGGGTGGGGGTTCCGCACCCGGGGACCGATGTACAGCGCGCCCACGCCCTTGGCCCGCCGATCTTGTGGGCGGACAGGCTCATCAGGTCTACACCCCAGCCTACCGGGTCGCAGGGGACCTTCAGAAAGCCCTGCACCGCGTCGCAGTGGAGCAGGGCAGGGAGCCCTTCTCCCGCAACAGGGCAAGGCGATGTCCGCCGCGGGAAATACGCAGCCCGTCTCGTTGTTCACCAGCATCACAGACACCAGGGCGGTGTCCTCCCGCAGGGCATCCGGCCACCTGTTCGGCGGTGACATTGCCGTCCCGTCCTGGCTTCAGATAGGTGACCTCATACCCCTGCTGGGCCAGCAGCTTGCAGGGCTCCAGCACGGCGCTGTGCTCCACGGCGGTGGTGATGATGTGTCTGCCCCTCGTGCCGGTTCTGCCACAGGGCGGCCTGTATGGCCCAGTTGTCGCTCTCCGTGCCGCAGGAGGTGAAGTACAGGCGCTCCGCGGCAGCCCAGCGCCCCGGCGATGACGGCCCGCCAGCCCTCCACGGCTTTTTCATCTCCACCCCTATGGGGTACTGGGAGGAGGGATTGCCGAACTGCTCCGTCAGCACCTGATACATGGCGTCCGCCACGGGTCGGGGCACCGGCGTGGTGGCGGCGTTATCAAAATAGACCATAGAGAGCCTCCTGTTTCACGAACGGGTCTTGAAAGACACGGTAAAATACAGTATAATAAACCGATCAAAAAGCGGGAGTGAAAAACAGCTTCACCCGTGAAACCTTATTATACGATAGAATAGGGGAAAGTGCAAGATGCGTGTTGCCATCTATACCCTGGGCTGCAAGGTGAACCAATACGAGACCCAGGCCATGGAGCAGGAGCTGCTGCGCCGCGGGTCATACGCTGGTGCCCGCCGAGACAGAGGCCGACGGCTATATTATCAATACCTGCTCCGTCACCGCCGTCAGTGACAAGAAATCCCGGCAGATGATCCGCCGGTGTCATAAGCTGAACCCCAACGCGGTGGTGGCCGCCTGCGGCTGTTATGTGCAGACCCACCCGGAGGTGGTGGCGGCACTGGACGTGGACCTGCTGGCCGGTACCGGTGACCGCATGGCGTTTCTGGACCTGTTCGAGCAGGCAGTCCACGAAAAGGAGCCGGTGATGACTGTTGGACGACGCCCTGCGCCGCCGGGACTTCGAGGTGCTGCCCGCCGGGGGCATGGCGGCCCGGACACGGGCCATGCTGAAGGTGGAGGACGGCTGCGTCAACTTCTGCACCTACTGCATCATCCCCTATGCACGGGGGCCGGTGCGCTCCCTGCCCCTGGCGACGGCCGTGGCCCAGACGGAGCAGCTGCGGCGCGAGGGTTACCGTGAGCTGGTGCTCACCGGTATCGAGATATCCTCCTGGGGCCACGATCTGAAAAACGGCCAAAGCCTCATCGACCTGCTGGAGGCGGTATCCGCCGCCGCGGGGGATATGCGTCTGCGGCTGGGGAGCCTGGAGCCCCGTACCATCACCGAGGACTTCTGCCGCCGGGCGGCGGCTCTGCCCAACCTGTGCCCCCATTTCCACCTGTCCCTGCAATCCGGCTGCGACGCCACCCTGCGCCGCATGAACCGGAAGTACGACACGGCGCGGTTTTACGAGTCCGTCACACTGCTGCGGCAGTATTTCCACCGGCCCGCCATCACCACCGACCTGATCTGCGGCTTCCCCGACGAGACGAACCGGGAATTCGAGCAGACCATGGCCTTTATCGAAAAGTGCGCCTTCGCGGATATGCACATTTTCCCCTATTCCGTCCGTCCCGGCACCAAGGCGGCGGAGCTGGTGCAGTTCAGCGCCGCGGTAAAGGAGGAACGGACCCGCCGCGCCGTGGCCGTGGCCCGGACTATGCACCGCGCCTATCTGGAGGGCTGCGTGGGGCAGACCTACCCGGTGCTCTATGAGCAGGAGAAGGACGGTCTCTACACCGGCCACGCCCCCAACTACTGAGGTGTGCGTCCGGCGCCGAAGATTTACATAATAAAATTATCGATACAAAAATAGTCGGTATAGATGGTGATGTACTGATAGGAGAGTTGACATAACATGAACCACTTTTTCGCCTATATCAACCGCATGCGCTTCATCCAGCGCTGGGCGCTCATGCGCAACAGCTATACCGAGAACATTCAGGAGCACAGCCACCAGACAGCGGTGCTGGCCCACGCGCTGGCGGTGCTGCGGAATGAGCGCTTCGGCGGCCAGGTGGACGTCGGCGCCGTGGCCGTGGCGGCGCTGTATCACGACGCCGGCGAGATCCTCACCGGCGATATGCCCACCCCTATCAAGTATTACAATCCCGGTATCCGCGAGGCCTACAAGGCCGTGGAGCAGGTGGCGGAGGACAAGCTCCTCTCCATGCTGCCGGAGGACCTGCGTCCCGCCTACGAGGACGCCCTCCGTCCCGCGGACCCGGAGATTGAGCAGCTGGTCAGGGCGGCGGATAAGCTCTCCGCCCACATCAAATGCATCGAGGAGCTGAAGGCCGGCAACACCGAGTTCCGTCAGGCCGCCGCCCAGACCGCCGCCGCCATGGACGCCATGGCCCTGCCGGAGCTGGACTATTTCCGCGAGCATTTCCTGCCCAGCTATTCGCTGACATTAGACGAATTGGAATAGCAAACCGCACCTCCCGCGCCCTGCCATCGTCAGGTCTCCTCGCCGTATACCCGATACGCCGTCGTCGGCCTGCCATCGACAGGACGCAGGATCCATCGGTTTGCTGCAAACCGCGCCTCCCGCGCCAAAACAAAAACCATCCGAAAGGAGTATATAGTTATGAAAGCGATCGTTACCGTTGTGGGCAAGGACCAGGTGGGCATCATCGCCGGTGTGTGCAACACCCTGGCGGCCAGCCGCATCAACGTTCTGGATATCAGCCAGACCATCATGGAGGGGTATTTCACCATGATGATGGTGGTGGACCTGACCGAGTGTCAGGCGCCCTTCGACGCCCTGCGCGCCGACCTGAAAGGCCCACGGCGAGAGCCGCGGCCTGTCCATCCGCATCCAGCGGGAGGACATCTTCGATGCCATGCACAAGCTGTAAGAGGTGGGGAATATGTTGAGTCTGCAAAACATTTTGTCCACCATCAACATGATCGACAAGCAGCACCTGGACATCCGCACCATTACCATGGGCATCTCCCTGCTGGACTGCGCCGACGAGGATATGGTGGACCGCTGCTGCGGCAAGATCTACGACAAGATCTGCTCCCGCGCCGAAAAGCTGGTCCGGACCGGCTGCGATATCGAGAGCGAGTTCGGCATCCCCATCGTCAACAAGCGCATCTCCGTCACGCCCATCGCCATCGCCGGCGCGGCCTGCAAAAGCGAGGACTTCGTCCCCCTGTGCCCTGACGCTGGACCGCGCCGCCAAGACCTGCGGCGTCAACTTCATCGGCGGTTACTCCGCCCTGGTGCAGAAGGGCTTTACCTCCGGCGACCGGCGGCTCATCGCCTCCATTCCCGAGGCGCTGGCCCGCACAGAGCTGGTCTGCTCCAGCGTCAACGTAGGCAGTACCAGGGCCGGCATCAATATGGATGCCGTGGCACGGATGGGCCGTATCATCAAGGAGACGGCCCACCTGACCCGCGACCGTGACGGCCTTGGCTGCGCCAAGCTGGTGGTGTTCGCCAACGCTGTGGAGGACAACCCCTTCATGGCCGGTGCCTTCCACGGCGTGGGTGAGGCGGACACCGTCATCAACGTGGGCGTCAGCGGCCCGGGCGTTGTATACCACGCTTTGCAGGACTGGAAGGGCCAGCCCTTCGACGTGGTGGCCGAGACCATCAAAAAGACCGCCTTCCAGATCACCCGTATGGGCCAGATGGTGGCGTCCGAGGCCAGCGCCCGTCTGGACGTGCCCTTCGGCATCGTGGACCTGTCCCTGGCCCCCACCCCGGCGGTGGGCGACAGTGTGGCCCGCATCCTGGAGGAGATGGGCCTGTCCGTCTGCGGCACCCACGGCACCACCGCGGCCCTGGCCCTGCTGAACGACGCGGTGAAGAAGGGCGGCGTCATGGCGCCAACCATGTGGGCGGCCTGTCCGGCGCGTTTATCCCCGTGTCCGAGGATGAAGGCATGATCGCCGCGGCTCTGAATGGTACTCTGACCATCGACAAGCTGGAGGCCATGACCTGCGTGTGCTCTGTGGGGCTGGATATGATCGCCGTGCCCGGCAGCACCACGGCGGAGACGATCTCTGCCATCATCGCCGACGAGGCGGCGGTGGGCATGGTCAACAGCAAGACCACCGCCGTCCGCATCATCCCCGTGGAGGGCGCGGACGTGGGCGACACCGTGGAGATGGGAGGCCTGCTGGGCAGCGCCCCGGTGATGCCCGTCCACGAGGCCTCCAGCGCCGACTTCATCGCCCGCGGCGGCCGTATCCCCGCCCCGCTGCTTCGACATTCCCCGCGCCCTGGCGATCTACCACAGCGCCCGGCAGTTCATGCGCCGCAGCGGCAACACCGTCCAGTGGGTCAACGGCTACCCCTCCGAGGCCCTGCTCCGGTCGGACGTGGCCGCCGGCCGGCTGTTCGTCATGGAGGACGCGGGCGGCGTGTACGCCGTGTTTGCCTTCATCATCGGCGACGACCCCACCTATCAGGTCATCGACGGCGCGTGGTTGGACGACGCGACGCCATACGGCACCCTCCACCGCCTGGGCAGCGACGGTACCCATACCGGCGTACTGGCCGAGGCCGTGGCCTGGGCGTGGACGCGGTGTCCCCATCTGCGGGCGGACACCCATGAGGATAACCACCCCATGCGCCGCTGCCTGAACGCGCCGGCTTCGCGTACACCGGCACCATCCACGTCGCCGACGGCACCCCCGCCGCGCCTATGAGCGCATATGCCCCCGTTAGCCTTCCCCCGGGGGGTTCGCGGTGCTGAATGACAGGCCGGTGGCCTGTCAGACCCGCGGACCGTGAGAGCAAAATTATTCAAAGAAAATCTCAAAGTCAAGTCTTGCCAATGCTCTGAAAATTCCATCACGGATTTTCTGCGGTCCATCTTTTTATTGCTCTGTATGGAAACGCATGATATGATGGATTTGGCAGCGGTGAAAGAAACCGGCAAATCGGAAGTTATAAAGGAGAAACACTATGGGATTATTTGGTAAAAGCAAAAAAGAGCGAGAAAAAGAGTATATGAACAGATTAGATGTTCCATTATGTTTAAAAGAAGACTTTGAATTGATTATTGATGATGTATTTACAATTATGGGGGTTGGAACAGTTGCCACAGGAAACATATCAACAGGAATGTGTAGAGAAGGAGAAAATGCGTGTGTTTATAAAACAAATGGAGGTGTATTAGAGACTATAATTACTACCATCGATATACATACAAAAGAACGAAAATCAAATGGTTGTGGATATAAAACAGAACATGTTGGACTTGGGTTAAGAGGAGTTTCTAAGGAACAATTAGAAAAAGGAGATAGAGTGATTGTAAAGAATGCCAATATGTATGGAATGTAATTACAAATTCCAGTTTGATGAAGTACAAGGCCATCTTCGAGCGCAACGCCGACCGTCTTGTAAACGCCAACACCATTTACGAGGGACAGGTCATCGTCCTGTCCGCGAAGTAAGCACAAGCAAACCACATAACGAAAGCATAAAAAATACCCACCTCGAAAAATCGAGGTGGGCATTTTTTCGTGTGCGCGGATTTGCTTAACTTAATGACATTGCCCGAAAAGGGCTTTCTTTTTACCCAGATGTACCGCTGAGGTATCAAAAAAGGAAAGTAAATGTATATAGCTTGAACGCAAAGCTTCATAGTTTTCGCGTTCTCCCGCCGTGGACATTTGCGGGAAAAATGTTGCAAATTGCCGTTGTGCAATTTAGCAAACGCCCCGGCGTGCGAATTCGGAAAAGCAAAAAAACGCAGCAAAAAGTGCGAAAAAGGATTTCTGCTATATTTTTTAAGGAAATGGTACCAATACAAGTGAAAAAGTTGCATAAAAAAATTTTTGTACCTGAAATACCGTGGGATATCGTGGCGAAAAATACATTCTAAACGTATGGTACATCTTCCGCGGCTGGGGAAAAACCGGATGTAAATGCCACAAAATGGGAAGTTTTTTCACAAAAAAGTTGCGGGCAAAATAACGAAAAGAACCGGACACTTTTTCAGGTATACCCAAAAAAAGTGTGAAAATTTGACGTGCGCGCTGTTTTTTCTTTATAATATTTCAGGAACAAAAAGAAGATTTCGAATTTCACAACAATTCGGAACGGAAAGAGAGAAAAACATGGAAAAATACCTTGTTTTGGCAACCTTTACAGGGTCTGTCATCGCACTCATCTTCGCCTTCGTCACCGGCAAAAAAGTGCTGAGTTTTGACGAAGGCACCCCGCTTATGAGCAAAATTTCGCAATCTATCCGTGCGGGCGCCAACGCCTACCTGAAGCGGCAATACACCGTTGTAGGTGTGTTTTTTGCCTGTATGATCGTGGTTTTGTGCATTATGGCGGCCTTAAAGTTGCTGACCTGGTTCGTTCCCTTTGCGTTCGTGACCGGCGGTTTCTTCTCCGGTCTGTCCGGCTTCATCGGCATGCGCATAGCCACCAAGGCCAACTGCCGCACCGCCAATGCCTGCCGCACCAGCCTGAACCGCGGTCTGCGCGTAGCGTTCTCCGCCGGTTCCGTTATGGGCTTTACCGTAGTCGGCCTCGGCCTGCTGGATATCAGCGTGTGGTTTATGCTTCTGCGCTTCGTGTTCAAGCTGGAGGCCGCTGACATCACCAGTGCCATGCTGACCTTCGGCATGGGCGCCAGCTCCATGGCGCTGTTTGCCCGCGTGGGCGGCGGCATCTTCACCAAGGCGGCCGATGTGGGCGCCGACCTGGTGGGCAAGGTTGAGGCCGGTATTCCCGAGGACGATCCCCGCAACCCGGCTGTTATCGCCGATAACGTAGGTGACAACGTGGGCGATGTGGCCGGTATGGGTGCGGACCTGTATGAGAGCTATGTTGGCTCCATCATCTCTGCCTCCGCCTTGGGCGTGGCGGCATTCAGCGATCAGGCCTTCAAGGCCATGGCTATTCCCATGGTCATGGCGGCGGTGGGCATCATCTGCTCCATCATTGGCTCTTTCTTCGTCAAGACCGAGGAGAACGCCGACCAGCGCACGTTGCTGAAAGCACTGTCCCGCGGCACCAACCTGGCGGCTATTCTGATTGCTATTATCTCCTTCTTTCTGGTGTGGGCCCTGCTGGGCATCGAGCACTGGGGACTGTATGTGGCCATTCTCTCCGGTCTGCTGGCCGGCGTCATCATCGGCAAGGCCACGGAGTATTACACTTCTGATACCTACAAGCCGACCCAGGAGCTGAGCAGCAAGAGCCAGACCGGCTCCGCTACCATTATCATCGGCGGTCTGGGCCTGGGTATGCTCTCCACGGCGGTGCCCATCGTGATCGTGGCGGTGTGCATCCTGTTGGCGTTCTTCCTCTCCGGCGGCGCAGCCAGCACAGGCATGGGCCTGTACGGCATTGCTTTGGCGGCAGTGGGTATGCTGTCCACGCTGGGCATCACCCTGGCCACCGACGCCTACGGCCCCGTGGCCGACAATGCCGGCGGTATCGCTGAGATGGCTGGCTTGGAGCCGGAGGTTCGCAAGCGCACAGACGCGCTGGACTCTTTGGGTAACACCACGGCAGCTACCGGCAAAGGCTTTGCCATCGGCTCCGCCGCGCTGACGGCTCTGGCACTGATGGCTTCCTATATCGAAAAGGTCAAGGAAGTGGGCGCGAATGTCACCTTTGAGGACTTCTCCCTGATGAACCCCGTGGTGCTGGTGGGCCTGTTTGTCGGTGCCTGCCTGCCCTTCGTGTTCGCCGCCCTCACCATGAACTCCGTGGGCCGTGCCGCCCAGAGCGTGGTGCTGGAGGTGCGCCGTCAGTTCCGGGAGATCACCGGTCTGATGGAGGGCAAGGCAGATCCTGACTACGCGCGCTGCGTGGATCTGTGCACCAAGGCCAGCCTGAAGGAGATGGTGCTGCCCACCGTTATCGCGGTGGTGACGCCCATTGTGGTAGGTATGATCCTGGGTTTCAAGGGTGTGGTCGGTCTGCTGGCCGGTGCCACCGTTACTGGTTTCCTGATGGCCATCTACATGGCCAACGCCGGCGGCGCGTGGGATAACGCCAAGAAGTACATCGAGGCCGGTCACTTCGGCGGCAAGGGCTCCGACTGCCACAAGGCAGGCGTGGTGGGCGAAACCGTGGGCGATCCCTTCAAGGACACTGCGGGTCCGGCCATCAACATCCTCATCAAGCTGCTGAGCATGGTGTCCATCGTGTTCGCCGGTCTGATCGTGAATTACGCTATTCTGTAACGGGAAAAGGGAAAAAGAACAAGTAGATGCGCTAAGTAATTGATTTTTTTTTTGAACAGGCAGGCAGTGGCGTGAGCCGCTGCCTGCCTGTTCTTTTGTTGTTTTACTATGCGACTGTGGGACTTCCTCAGGTGAGGCCATCGCTTGGAGTGAGGAGGATTGGGCCACGGCAGAACTGCCTGCCGACAATCGATTTGACTATCGGGACGTTGCAGCAGCAGGCAAACGAAAATCGCCGTGCAGAGGTCGTGTGCAGCAGTGGCTTCAGCGCATTTTCCCGTGAAACGATTCAGGAAGATGCCGCCTTCTTGACTGCTGAAGAAGCACAGATGATTGAGGTTGTAAACGATGAGCAGAATAAACCATGCACTTTTTTTCGGCAGAAGACGCGCTGAAGGATATCGAGCTTCTTCCCAGAATCCTGCGGAGTTCTTATGGTGCCTACTATCTGTATGAAAAAGCTGATTGGGATGCAGCGGCTGATTCTATGTGAGACTATATCCAAAACTCCACCGCGAAGGAATCCTCTACCAATGAGTTGGGCAGCGAATTGCTGCGCGCTTACAGCTTTGTGAATGACGACCATTTCCGCGCACAATGGCCACTCCACCATTGCTGCCAGCAACGGATATCTTTACTACAACTATTTGAAAGATGTCTTTTTCTGGCAGGATGCACGGGGCTATTTCGCATGGAAAGATGACCATAAATGGTATGTTACCGCGATAAATGGCAGCGATAGGGCGAAGTGAGAATAAAGCGCAACTCATCAATTTGAGAGAGCTGCGCCTTCAATTCTTGAAAGGCATAAATAGAGAAGCAAGCCGCCGCAATGGACAGTTTGCTGCCTTGCTTGATTTCAACGGACAAATCGTCCTTAAGAGTTTTTGTTGTATTGTTTATAAGCGCCATAAGGAGGTACCCCAATATGGCTGAGGAAAAAAAGTCGTCACGCTGGACGATTTTGAGCAGCGTCTGATGGTCAGCGGCCTGATGGATTTTCGGAACGATCTTCTCCGGGACGAAAAGCCCACAGAAGACATTAACGATTTGATCCTGAAGGTCATTGATGCCCCAACAAAGAAAGAGAAACGGAGAGCCGACCGTGAGGCAAGATAAGCTCTCCAAGCAGAATGTGATCCTTTATCTTTGCGGCATTTTTCCGGTCGTGTGGCTCGGCCTGCTGATTGCTCCTGCTTAAAGGATGGACTGCCCGGACTGGTTCAGCAGTTCGGATCGGTGATGCAAAACCCATTCAAAATACAGCTTTGTGAGGACAGCGTAAAAACTGTCCTCACTTTGCTTTTGGTGTACGGGATCGCCATCGGCGTCTATCTCTCCACGGAGCACAATTACAGACGGCGAGAAGAGCACGGATCAGCTAAATGGGACACGGCTGGTTCGGTCAACAAGAAATATGCCAACAAGGATAAGACGGAAAACAAGCTGCTGACACAAAATGTTGCCATCGGTCTGGATGGAAGGAAGCACCGCAGAAATCTGAATGTACTTGTATGCGGCGGTTCCTGCAGGTAAAACACGCTTCTAGGCTCACTGCTCGGAACGCATCGAAGGTGTGCTGCTTATGCCGGTAATGTCTCACCTCCCTTCGCGCCGGAAGGCAGGTCGTGGTTTCCCCTTTCACCCCTTACTGGTTTTCCAAATGGCCCTTTGGCCATTTTTTGAAACTTCTCAAAAACATTTTTTTCGCGGCTCATGCTGCGCTCCTTTCGTTCTGTTCGGGTGGATATTCCTTCCAGAACGGAGGACGGTGGGGAGCGGCAGCCCGCGGCGAAAAGTGCCGTGGATGACAAAAAGCACCTATAAAGGCTCCAAAACCTTCATATAGGTGCTCAATAGGCGCAATGAAACAGCAGAAAGGGCAGGCGGGCGCAGAAAACTGCTTTCATTCCGTATTGGTCCGGTTATGCGATTTGTGCGGCGGCAAGCCGCATCAGCGACACCTCCGTACTCTTTTGTCATAGACTGATTTCCTTTCTGCTCAAATCGGATAGAAATGGCGAAGGCGGTTGCTCAAAAAGAGCAACCGCCTTTCCTGACGAATGAAGCCGAAAAGCGGGCGCGGGGCTATTTGCCCGCGCCCCCTGAAGGTGAGCCTGTTTACTTTTCGATGCTTTGCAGCGATTGTTCCTCACGCCGCCGCCTGATCTGCCATGTGGTCAGCGCAAGGCATCCGGCAAGAGATGTGCAGAGGGAGATCCCCCACAAGCCTAACACGCTGCTGTCATCGGTCTGCGGGACTATGGTCACGCGCCAGCCTGCATACACGGTCATATCCTTCGTCAGATAAACGCCGGAAACCTTGTTTGTCAGGCTACGTTCGCTGTACCAGCCCGTAAAGGTGTGGCCGCGCCAGGTGGGGGACATATTGGGTCAGGTCAATGTAGGCATTGTACGTTCCCTGCACACTGGAAATATCACTGCCGCCGCCTGTTTCAAAGCGCAGCGTGTAGTAGGTGACAGGCGGATAGTAGTAGCCGCCGCCGGTATACGTCCAGTGGGCGTAGACGGTGGTTTTGGCATGGAATACGGTATCCGTCGTGACCTTCGTACCGCCGTTCTTTTCGGTGTACCAGCCGTCGAAGTTGTGCTTGCTCCGGGAGGCACTGGGCAGCGAACTTAGCTTCTGATTGGTGGTGGTCATGCTGCCGACAGAGGGCGTACCATCGCCCGCGTCAAAGGTGACGATGAACTCGGTGGGTGCAGGGCGGCGTGACGGAGCGGTCATAGCCGCAAACATTGCAGGTCGTATCCGCGTCATCGGTAGACGTGCGCAGCCTTGTCCTTGATGCCTCGGGCTTCTTCGGGCAGTCATCATCGGTGCATTCGTGCCAGTGGCTCGTGCCGTCCTTTTGCTCCAGTCACCGTAGCTGTGCTCATGGGCGGAGGCGCGTCCTCCCACAGCGCCTTGACTGTGATGTCAGCGGTGACGGCCATTAGGGCGCCCACCGATACCCGTACCGTCTATCTGCCATGCCTTGAACTGCTTGGTTTTCAGGCGCAATAAACTCGCACTCCGGCAGAGAATACTGCTGCCGTGCAATACCTTCTTGTCGGGCATTGGGTGGTGACCCCTCGGGCAGATCCTCAGGCTCGGAGCCGCCGTTAGCGTCAAAAGTGATGCAGTATGATCGCTGCGCTTTTCAAACGTTGCGGTTATAGTGACGTCCTCCTCCGGCTGGGCGAAGGCAGCAGTATCCTCCCAACCGCAACGACGGCGGGGTGCCGCTGATGGACAGTGCGCTGAGCATATAGCCTCATCGGGGGGCGATGGAGAGCATCACAGGCTCGTCCTTGTAGAACAGGGGCGTGCCGTCCCCGGCGGTTTCGTGCCATTCACCACCGTGACGCTGCCGTTTTCGCTGTCCTCCACGGTCACCCCTGTAGCGCGGCGCACCCTCCACGGCCTCACACGGATTGCGAAATTCTTCTTCCATTCCTCTCCCGGACGCGTGATAACATCGCTTCCCCGAGCGGCAGCGTTCTCCGGTACCTTCCAGAATCACCGTGCCGAGGACGGTAAAGGTCTGCTTCCCGCGGGGACTGCGGATCATAGTCCTCCGGGATCTCCCACGAAACATCGACAGGGATAAAACCGGTGACGTCAGATGCAAAAACCCCGATATTGACCTTGAGAGCTCCTCTTGCAGATCCTGTTCCCTGGAAATACGAATCGGCAGGCGTTTCGTCCCAATGGTACTTCTCCCTGCACAACCTCCAGATAGTTCCACAGAATAGCGATGTCATTGTAGTAGGTTTTGTTCTCCGCAGGCGTCCTCGAGGAAAAATGTCGTGATGGAGGGTCACGTTGTAATCTGCCGGGATCGTATAACAGCCGTCTTCATCCGGCGTCATAAGCTCAATATTCCCGCCCGGGTATCTCGTGCCATACCTTGACGGGCAGCGCGTCCTCTACCCTGAACCGCAGGTCGCCCCAGTATTCCCCTTTCGTCTCCAGTTCCTTGCCGGTAGAAAGATGGATGGCCTTCGGCTTTTCGACGTCGGCGATCAGCTTCGGCGTGGAGACATAGGTCGTTCCCTTGAGGTTTTCGGCTTTTGCGTAGACATACCAGCTGCCATTTGCGTCATACTCCGCGATGTCTATGGTGGCTGTGGGAATATAGACGATCCAGACGCCCCGGCTCCGGGTCCGGTACTTGTATTCGCTCCAGTCGATTTTTTCCTGCGCATCCAGCTCCGCCAGCTCCTCCTGCGTGTAGCATACCGGTGAGCTGAAGTAGTGGCTGGGTATTACATCCGAGTTGATCTGTACAGCCACCGAATAGACGTTCTTGTCCGTTTTCTTGCTTCATCCGCAAGATAGTGCGGTTTGGCTGTATCCGCGTTGTATCCGAAGAAGTACTGACTCCGTCCCAGAATCAGCTCGACCCTCCGGATACTCCGTGTTATACTCCAGCACGAGCGTCCGGCTTCTGTCGATCGGTCCTACCGGGAATCGTCCCATTTCTTTGTCATATGGAATCTCCGAATGATCCGCCTTGTCGGTCATTCGTACCGCCGCACCATCCGGCATCTTTATCGTGAGCACCAGATACTCGTTGTGCGCCAGCTCTGCCTCGGCGTATGTCGTCTGCTCATCCGGGCTTACGACTCTCACGCGGTGGCGCCGGTAGATCTTCACGGTCGCCGTGGCGGTGTTGCCCGCGTTGTCTGTCGCGACGACGGCGTATGTTCCGCTCCCGCGTCATTGTTGCCGCCGTCGGGTGCGGGAAGAGAATAGAAAGAGTCTACTGCCTGCTCCACACCGTTGATGGTCACGGACTTGACGCCGGAGGACGCTTCCGCCTCTTCGCTGGATCGCTCACGGTGAAGGTATACGCGCCCGGTCTTCCAACGATGACATCCTCGACGGTGTAGCTCCCGTCATTCAAAACCTCCAGCACCGGCGCTGCCGTGTCCTTTTCCAGCAAATGATCGCACACGGCACAGTCTTCTCCTGCACGCCCCAGTCACCGGGGATGTGCTTTCCGTTTGCTTGGACATCTCCGCCGCCGGGTCGCGCGCCTGACAATCCTTATTCCTGCACGCCCAGATGTGGCATGACTGCCGGTTTACCCAGCCGAAGTCGTGATTTCCGTTGCAGGGGTCGTCGATCATTTTCACATCAAGCACGTTGATCGCCCAGCCGTAGTTTTGCGTGTACGGAAGTGTCAGCAGCTGCATGGTCGATGAGCCCGTTCTCATCAGGGATCAGGGTTTCATAAAAGGTTCCATGAAGTAAGAATATTCCCATCCGTTCTGAGGGCGCGTAACCTCCAGCTTCCAGCATGCACCAGCTTTCCATCCTTATGAGCCGATCCTTTATCTGATCGTTCGTCGCGATCGACGGATCCGTCACGAAGCTCCTCCGGTTTTGTAAACAATGTCGCCGTAGCCGATTGCCGCCGCGTCGAGCCGTTGACGCGGTATAGGGTCGACAGGTTCAGGGTAGCGTCGGTGAGGGTTATGTCCATTCCGCGGCACCAGCGGCCGCCGCCTATCGCCGCTCCGTAGTGTCC